>OAZW01000983.1_pt1 | contig 14448 bp, 8 predicted proteins | sample 1495231 | NCBI WGS metagenome assembly OAZW01 (sample SAMEA2580062, study PRJEB22360) | human gut metagenome | reverse complement strand
AACCGGGGACACAAGGATTTTCAGTCCTTTGCTCTACCAACTGAGCTATGGCACCATTATTTCTTGTTTGCGGTTGCAAAGGTAGTGAAACTTTTTTAAACTGCAAACTATTTCTAAAAAAAAACACTGATAAAAACATAAGGTGTTTATTATCAGTGTTGTTTAATTAAAATTATTTTTCTTTTAGTGGATTCCAACCTTGCGCTTTCAGCTCAAACTCTTGTCCGTCACGGGTAATCAGGGCACATCCCAGCTCCGGTTTGGTGATGTGACCAATCACTTTTATACCCTCTATAGCCGAAACTCGTTCATGCTCTGTTAAAGGTACAGTAAATAATAGCTCATAGTCCTCACCACCATTTAAAGCACATGTTGTCACATTCATATTCAGCTCTTCCGCCATTACAGCCGTTTGGTAATCAATGGGAATTCTTTCCTCGTAAACGCGACAGCCGGTATCGCTTTGTGAGCATATATGCAGCAGTTCCGAAGAAAGGCCGTCGGAAATATCCATCATAGCGGTGGGCTTGATTCCCGCTTTTGCCAGTTTCTCAATGATATCCTTACGTGCTTCAGGCTTTAACTGACGTTCCAAAATATATTCTTTTCCGGAAAAATCCGGATTTGCTTCTTTTTCTCCTTGGAAAACAGCCTTTTCACGCTCTAGAAGTTGAAGTCCCATATAAGCTCCTCCCAAGTCACCGCTGACACAAATCAAGTCTGTATCTTGTGCGCCGTTGCGATAAACCACTTTGTCCTTGTCCGCTTCACCTATGCAAGTAATACTGATGGCGAGCCCGGTTACGGATGAAGTTGTATCTCCACCCACAATATCTACATGGTGTAGTTCACAAGCCAGTTTTAGCCCATCATAGAATTGTTCTAAATCTTCAATACAAAAGCGTTTGGACAGTGCGATAGAAACTGTGATTTGTTTTGGAGCACCATTCATAGCATAAATGTCCGAGAAGTTTACGATGGCCGATTTATATCCCAAATGTTTCAATGGGGTATAAACCAAATCAAAATGTACCCCTTCCATCAGTAAGTCTGTGGTCACCAATACCTCTTTATCTTTAAACTCCAATACGGCTGCATCGTCTCCCACACCATATTGGGTTTCCGGATTTTTTAACTCAATATCCTTCGTCAGATGTTTAATGAGGCCGAACTCACCTAAGGTCGCTATTTCTGTTCTGTTTATTTCCTGCATATCCTTAAATTCGATTAATCATTTCACGCATAATGGTAGTCATGCGCGGTTGCGCTTCATCTGCCGCTTTCTGAACCTCTTCGTGTGAAACTTCCACAATTTTTCCCTCCACGCCTAGGTCGGTGATAACCGATACTCCAAACACTTTGATGCCACAATGGTTTGCTACAATAACTTCAGGAACGGTAGACATACCTACGGCGTCAGCTCCAAGAATGTGGAACATCTTGTATTCTGCCGGAGTTTCGAAGGTAGGTCCCTGTGTACCGATATATACTCCTTGTTGTACTTTGATACCTTTTTCTTTAGCGATCTCCAGTGCTTTGTCTATCAGTTCTTTGGAGTAGGCTTCACTCATATCCGGGAAACGGGGGCCGTATTCAATGTTCTTGCCGTGCAACGGATGTTCGGGAAAAAAGTTGATATGATCTCTGATAATCATCAGGTCACCAATTTCAAAGTCTGCATTCGTACCTCCAGCTGCATTGGATACGAACAATGTTTTGATACCTAATTCACGCATCACTCGTACAGGGAAGGTAACTTCTTTCATGGAGTATCCTTCATAGAAGTGGAAACGTCCTTGCATGGCCATGATGTCTTTATTACCCAATTTGCCGAAAATCAATTTACCGCTATGTCCCTCTACGGTTGAAACAGGGAAATTAGGGATATCTTTGTAATTGATCTCGTATTTATCGGTAATTTCGTGTACTAGGCTTCCTAAGCCGGTACCTAATATGATAGCAGTTTCGGGACTGGTATGCATCTTTTCTCTAAGAAAATCTGCTGTTTCTTGAATTTTTTCTAACATAGTTGGTTATATTTGAATTAAACAGTTCTTGTTGGTCTTGTAAGAAGATTACCTCAATGGGCAGCATATATATATAAGGTTTTAGTGTCTTGTCCATCAGTGGATGGGCTGCTAATCGTACTGAGTCTTTTTCAGTGGTGATAATCATGCGTTTACCTTCCGGAAGTTTCATGAAACGTTTCTTTATCAGTTCCATATCTCTTGCTGTAAAGTTATGGTGGTCACTGAAAGCCAGTGACTCAATGTGCTCATTGTATGGTGATAAATCTTGAATGAGTTTTGCTGGTGAGGCTATGCCTGTCACCAATAGGATATGCTTATCTTTTTCTATCTCTTTTAATGGAACTGCATTCCCTACTGTAAACAACGGATGCAGCTTGCCGTATGCTAATGTCGTGAAGTAGAGCTGCTGATAGGGGTAAAGTTCCATTTGCTTGCTCAAGACTCTCAAATCCATCGGGGTGATGTCCTTAGGGCATTTAGTGACAATGACAATATGTGCCCGGCTTTTTCCATTTTCAGGTTCGCGCATTCGTCCGGCAGGCAGCAAGGCGTCTTCGCAAATCAGTCGATGGTAATCTACTAATAAGATGTTCATTCCGGGTTTTACATATCGGTGCTGGAAAGCATCATCCAAAATAATCACTTCTGTTCCGGGGGCAATGTGACTATTGCATAACTGCTCTATGCCATGACAACGGTTTCGGTCTACTGCCATATAGATGTCCGGAAACTTCTGTTTCATTTGGAAAGGTTCGTCACCTATCATCTGTATGGACGTATCCGGCCCAGCAAGTACAAAACCTTTGGATTTGCGTTTGTAGCCGTGGCTCAGTACGGCCACTTTGTAATCTTTCTGCAATAATCTTATCAAGTATTCTGTATGGGGGGTCTTTCCGGTTCCGCCCACGGTGATGTTGCCTACCGAGATGATTGGGACATCAAACTTACGTTCTTTGTATATTCCCCAGTCAAACAATTTATTACGCAGCCATACGCCGGTCCCATAAAGCCATGAAACCGGATATAGCCACTTGTTTATCTTGATAAGATTACCTTCCATGCGCAAATTATTGGATATTAGGGTCAAACGGCATACGTGCCTGTATGCAGTTGGCGTTTTTTATGTTCTCCAGCGCCTTGAAGCTGTTATAATAGCTTCCCAAATATTCTTTGATTTCGCTGTTTACATAATGTTTTTTCTGATTGCCCAGCAAACTTGCGAAAATATTTTCTTTTTCGGGATAGCCGATAATACTGTAATTTTCTATGCCGGCTTGGGTGGCGGCGGCATTTAATGCCTTGTCTATACCTCCCAGTTCATCTACCAAACCGAGATCTTTGGCCATAGCACCGGTCCATACACGGCCTTCAGCTACTTTTTCAATAGCCTCTGTAGACATTTTTCTACCTTCGGCGCAACGGCTTACGAATAGCTTGTATCCTCGGTTGACATAATTCTGCATCAATTCTTGTTCTGATGCGTTTAATGGACGGGTAAGAATAGGACCTAGGCTGGCACCCAGATCTGCCATTTTATTAGTTTTCACTACATCAAAATTCAATCCTAAAGTTTCAGTAAACAGTTTCTCACCTGAATACATCATGCCGAATATGCCGATAGAACCAGTCAGCGTAGTCGGGTCAGCGAAAATGCGGTCTGCAGCGCAGGAAATGTAATAGCCTCCTGATGCAGCATAATCTCCCATAGAAACGATTACCGGTTTTTTCTCTTTCAGTCTTACTACTTCACGCCATATTTGATCTGAACCGTATGCGCTGCCACCCGGTGAGTTGACGCGTAATACAACAGCTTTTACATCATCGTTATCACGTAATTTGCGCAGGCCTTTACACATCTTTTGTACATCAATACAATCTTCTGTGGAACTGCCGGGAGCATCCAGAATCTCACCGTATGCATAATATACGGCTATTACATTTCCACTTTTGTCTTTGGGCACATTTTTCTTGACGTTTATCATATCTTCTATGAAAAGACTGTTCAGCTTGTCGTCTTCGTCACGACCGCTTAATTGTTTCAGATAGGAAATAACTTCATCTTTATACATCAAGGTGTCTGCTAGTCCGCATTGAACATATTCTTCTGCCTGACAAAAATCCATATATCGGTCTGCATAAGCATTCAGAGTATCTGTCGGGATGTGTCGTGAATCGGATACATCTGCCTGAATACGATTCCAGACAGATTCCAGACATTCGGTCATCTGTTCGCGGTTGGCCGGACTCATTTCTGTAGCGATAAACGGTTCCACGGCTGATTTGTAAGTACCCACTCTGAATACTTGTATTTCCAGTCCTAGTTTGGAAACCAGATTTTTGAAGAAAACAGGTTGCATGCCTGCTCCGTGCCATCCGATACTTCCTTGCGGATTGATAATTATTTTATCGGCCACGCTGGAAAGATAATACATCTTCTGTGCATATTGGTCTGCATAAGCAACGATGAATTTACCGCTTTCTTTGAAATCCAGTAATGCATTGCGTATTTCCTCTAAGGAAGCGTATGATGCTTCCAGATAAGAAGGTTGGATATAAATACCCTTGATTTTGTCATTGTCTTTTGCTTTCTTGATAGAAGCTAGAATGTCATCCAAACCGTATGCCTCAAATTCTTCCCCCAAAAGTTGTTGGAGTGGGTTTTCCTGTACGCGTTCGGATAGACTGCCTTTAAAGTCGAGTACGAAGATAGAGTTGTCTTTCACCACCGTTTCAGTATCCGATGATGCGACTATGCCAACCAGAGTGATAATCCCTAGTATAGTGAACACTACGCCTGCCAGAATGACGCCGATAACGCTGGCAAACGTAAATTTTAGAAAATCTTTCATTGAATGTGTTGTTTTTAATGTTAATAATTAGCTAACAAAAATAGGTTATTGCATTGAAAAAAGCAAAAAAAGTGAACATCTTTTGCTGCCTGTTTGTTCTTCATTTATAATAACCTATAAATACGTTGTATTATATGACAAAAAGTTTTAAAGAGGCTCTGAAAGCCCGTCGTACATTTTATCAGATCGAAAACAAATCGACATTGTCTGATAAAGAAATAAGAGATTTAATTCGTTTTGCTGTAGAATTTGTCCCCTCAGCTTTCAATTCTCAAACCACCCGTGTTGCGTTATTAACAGGTAAGGCGCATGAAAAGTTGTGGAACATTGTAAAAAATGTCTTGCGTGAGCGGGTTCCGGCTGAGGTATTTGGCAAGACCGAAGAAAAGATTGATGGCTGTTTTGCTTGTGGATATGGTACTATTCTATATTTTGAAGATATGGCTATCGTTCGCTCTTTGCAGGAAAGTTTCCCCACTTATAAAGATAATTTCCCTATCTGGGCAGAGCAGACCGATGCTATGCATCAGTTGGCAGTCTGGACCATGCTGGAAGATGCAGGAATGGGGGCGTCTTTGCAACATTATAATCCGCTGATTGATGATGAAGTACGTAAAGCTTGGAATTTGCCTGGTGATTGGAAATTGGTAGCGCAGATGCCATTCGGTGTGCCTGTTGCACAACCGGGCTCTAAGGAAGTGATGTCATTGGATGAGCGTGTTTTTGAATTTACTGATTAAAATTCATGTCTCATCTTTTGGCTTATTAGGGGAAAATAATCATCTTTGTGTGCAATAAAATAAAGATGTGCTATGAAAAAATTATTATCCCTTCCCCCTAATCTGGTGGAATGTTTTCATGATATAGAGAAAGCAGACCGGACAGAGTGGTTTTGTACTTCCGATCCTATAGGCAGTAAGCTGGGATCAGGTGGGGGGACTGCATGGCTGTTGGAGGCTTGTCATCAGAAAGTGACTCCTGACAGCGATTTTCTTACTTGGTTGGGAAAAGAAAAACGTATTTTACTTCATGCAGGCGGGCAGAGTCGTCGTTTGCCCGGATATGCGCCATCCGGCAAAATTCTTACCCCCATTCCTGTATTCCGGTGGGCCAGAGGACAACGGCTGTCACAAAATCTGCTTTCCCTCCAGCTCCCTTTATATGAACAAATCATGGAGAAAGCTCCGTCTTCTCTTCATACATTGATTGCAAGTGGGGATGTTTATATCCGTGCGGGCCAACCGCTTCAGACTATTCCTGATGCGGATGTGGTGTGTTACGGTTTATGGGTAGATCCTAATCTGGCAAAGAACCATGGTGTTTTTGTTTCTTCACGAGTCACTCCCGATAAGCTTGATTTCATGCTTCAAAAACCTTCGGTGGAGGAATTGGGGAAATTAATGCAAACCCATCTTTTTCTGATGGATATCGGAATTTGGCTGTTAAGTGACCGTGCGGTTAGTCTGTTGGTAAAACGATCTTATAAGGAAGGAAAACTCTCTTATTATGACATGTATTCTGATTTCGGACTTACATTGGGAGAGCATCCGCGTATGATGGACGATGAGCTTAACAAGCTGAGTGTGGCTATTCTGCCGTTGCCTGGAGGGGAGTTTTATCATTACGGAACCAGTCGTGAACTTATTTCTTCTACATTGGCTGTACAAAATCTGGTAAACGACCAGCGGGAGATTATGCACAAGAAGGTAAAACCGCATCCGGCCATGTTTGTTCAGAATGCTGAGGTAGGTTATCAACTTACCTCACAAAATTCGGAAATATGGATAGAGAACAGTTGTGTAGGAGCAGGATGGAATATCCATCACCAGACTATCATAACAGGTGTTCCCGTTAATAATTGGAACTTGGAGGTTCCGTCTGGTGTGTGTATTGATGTGGTTCCTTTTGGAGAATCGGGCTATGTAGCGCGTCCATACGGCTTCAATGATACTTTCAAGGGATCTTTGGCCAAGGAAGAAACATATTATCAAGGAATGTCTGTAGGTGAGTGGTGTGCTGTGCGCGGCATTTCGGTGGAAGAAATAGAAAACGGTCACGACTTGCAGGCCGCGCGTTTGTTTCCGGTTTGCTCATCTGTAGAGGAATTGGGAGCAGTTATGCGCTGGATGGTTTCTGAACCGGTATTACAGCAAGGAAAAGAAATATGGCAACGCTGTCGTAAATTGTCTGCTGATGATATATCCGCTTATTCTAATCTTTACCGTCTGGCAGAACAGCGTGAAGCTTTCCGGATAAAGAATTGGCCGGCATTGGCGCATAATTATGAACGAAGTGTCTTTTATCAGCTCAATTTGGAGAATGCTGCCGGAGAATTTGCCCGGTATGACCTGTCGTTGCCTGAGCCTTTATCAGAATCGGCTCCGTTGATGACACGTATCAGTGACAATATGTTCCGTGCCCGGGTGCAGCAGCTTAAGGGGCTGGCTTATCGGGAATATGAAAATGAGGCTTTTCGTTTGATGCGCGACGGACTTACTGCTTCGGCTTTAGCCAAGAGGCAGCAACCGCATTTGTCAGTGTACTCTGATCAGATTGTCTGGGGGCGCAGTCCGGTCCGTATTGATCTGGCCGGCGGGTGGACGGATACTCCACCTTATTGCTTGAATGAAGGGGGGAATGTGGTGAATATTGCTATTGAGTTGAACGGGCAGCCTCCTTTACAAGTTTACGTGAAACCTTGTCGGGAATATAAAATAATCCTTCGTTCTATAGACTTAGGCGCTATGGAAGTGGTTACAACTTATGGGGAGGTAAGAGGTTTCATGCAAGTGGGCTCCCCATTCTCTATACCTAAAGCGGCATTGGTGCTGGCAGGTTTCCAGCCGGGCTTTTCCACCGAATCGTATGTTTCACTGGAAGAGCAGTTGAAGGCGTTTGGTTCCGGAATGGAAATTACTCTGCTTTCTGCGATTCCTGCGGGCTCCGGTCTGGGTACAAGTTCTATTCTTGCATCGACTGTGCTGGGGGCAATCTCTGATTTTTGCGGGCTGAACTGGGATAAGAACGAGATATGTAACCGTACGCTTATTCTGGAACAGTTGCTGACTACCGGCGGGGGGTGGCAAGATCAATACGGAGGTGTGCTTCGTGGTGTGAAATTATTGCAGACCCATGCAGGTATGGATCAGAGTCCATTAGTGCGCTGGTTGCCCGATTATTTGTTTACAGGTGGCGAATATCAGAAGTGCCATTTGCTTTATTACACGGGAATTACCCGTACAGCCAAAGGAATTTTAGCTGAAATCGTGCGTAGCATGTTCCTCAACTCCACAGAGCATTTGTCTATACTTGGCGGTATGAAGGGGCATGCTCTTGACTTGTACGAAGCCATTCAGCGTGGGAATTTCGATGAAATGGGGCGTTTGGTTGGTAAAAGCTGGAAGCTGAACCAAGCGTTGGATCCCGGCACTAATCCCGAGGCAGTTGAGGCTATCATTCGCCGGATTGATGATTATTGCCTGGGATATAAATTGCCAGGTGCGGGGGGAGGAGGCTATCTTTATATGGTGGCTAAAGATCCTGAGGCTGCTATACGTATTCGAAGTATTCTTGCTCAGAACCCACCCAACAGTTGTGCCCGTTTCGTTGATATGGCTTTGTCCGACAAAGGCTTGCAAATTAGCCGAAGCTAGTTATAACTGAATAGAGTTGGGAAACCAGCCGGGTGATATTTTCTTTAGCAAACTCCGGTTCCATTGCCTTCTCCAGGGTGATGGGGCCGGGGGCTATAGAGAATATACCTTTGAATCCCGCTTTGTTTAATTCCGGCAGGTTTTCTATACTGCCTGCCAGTACAATAACGGGGATATGTTCTTTTTGTGCTTCCTTTAGTATCCTGTATGGAACTTTTCCCATAGCTGTCTGTCGGTCTGCTTTTCCCTCGCCCGTAATAATGAGGTCTGCTCCTTTTATTTTCTCGGAGAAGTCGATGGCTTTCAATAATAATTCTGTTCCCGGTTTTAGCTCTGCGTTAAAAAAAGCCAGCAGTCCGCCACCCATGCCTCTGGCTGCACCTGCACCGGGGTAGTTCGTGATATCTTTTCCTGTCGTTTTCTTTATAACTTCGGCTAATGATTGCATGCCTTCATCCAGCCTTTGCACCATTTTAGGATCGGTTCCTTTTTGTTGTGCAAAGATATATGCCACTCCGTCAGGACCGTAGAAAGGGTTGGTTACATCACATGCTACCACGAAGTGTGTTTCTTTTAGTGCGGGGTGAATACCGGATGTGTCTATGCTGCTTTTTTCTTCCTAAAGTTTTTCAAGAGTGGTAGCATTGGCATCTGTTTTTGCTAACTCAGTTGTGTGTGCTGCGTACATCGTCCTGTGTTTTCCGTAGCTGTCTTCCCTGTCCTGGCTTACGGTGTTTGGTTGCCCCTCCGGACTCGCGCCTTCCCTTTCTTTTTTTTCCTTTTTCCGTTTTTGTTTACGCGCGTGCGAATATTATAATGTGTCTGTCTTTTTCCTCCCGTGTCCTCCGTTATAAAAACCTTCTTTGTAACGCATCTGTGATTCAGTGTATTACAAAAAAGTTTCAGGGAATCCGGATAATTTGTCTTGTGAAAGTTTGCCTGTTAGCGTTAAAAGGTCTACTTTTGCACCCGCAATCGAGAGAGATGCGGCACTTCAGACAGTGTTACTGACTTGGTGAAACAAACGTGGGAGATTTTCCTTGATAGTGATCTGCACCTGGTATCTTACCTTAGCGGGGCTAAGGGAGCGAGAACGGATAAGACCTCGGGAGGATGGATGGTCCGCCTTTTATGGAAGTTTCGAAAAAAAAACTTTTTCAAAAAAACTTTCGAAAACATTTGGTGGTTACGATAAAATCTCTTACCTTTGCATCCGCTTTCGGAAATGATGGCAAACAAGAATAAGAGTTCTTTGAAAGATTTAAGATAAACAAACAAGTAGTACAAGCCGGTGCACCGTATATATATATGGTGTACGGAAAAACAAGAACCGTCAATATTTTTATTGTATTGATAGATTTGGAGTCCTTGAGCGTAAAGTCAACTTAAGTGTTGAAAGAATATTTTTACAATGAAGAGTTTGATCCTGGCTCAGGATGAACGCTAGCTACAGGCTTAACACATGCAAGTCGAGGGGCAGCATGGTCTTAGCTTGCTAAGGCTGATGGCGACCGGCGCACGGGTGAGTAACACGTATCCAACCTGCCGTCTACTCTTGGCCAGCCTTCTGAAAGGAAGATTAATCCAGGATGGGATCATGAGTTCACATGTCCGCATGATTAAAGGTATTTTCCGGTAGACGATGGGGATGCGTTCCATTAGATAGTAGGCGGGGTAACGGCCCACCTAGTCAACGATGGATAGGGGTTCTGAGAGGAAGGTCCCCCACATTGGAACTGAGACACGGTCCAAACTCCTACGGGAGGCAGCAGTGAGGAATATTGGTCAATGGGCGATGGCCTGAACCAGCCAAGTAGCGTGAAGGATGACTGCCCTATGGGTTGTAAACTTCTTTTATATGGGAATAAAGTGATCCACGTGTGGATTTTTGTATGTACCATATGAATAAGGATCGGCTAACTCCGTGCCAGCAGCCGCGGTAATACGGAGGATCCGAGCGTTATCCGGATTTATTGGGTTTAAAGGGAGCGTAGATGGATGTTTAAGTCAGTTGTGAAAGTTTGCGGCTCAACCGTAAAATTGCAGTTGATACTGGATGTCTTGAGTGCAGTTGAGGCAGGCGGAATTCGTGGTGTAGCGGTGAAATGCTTAGATATCACGAAGAACTCCGATTGCGAAGGCAGCTCACTGGAGTGTAACTGACGCTGATGCTCGAAAGTGTGGGTATCAAACAGGATTAGATACCCTGGTAGTCCACACAGTAAACGATGAATACTCGCTGTTTGCGATATACAGTAAGCGGCCAAGCGAAAGCGTTAAGTATTCCACCTGGGGAGTACGCCGGCAACGGTGAAACTCAAAGGAATTGACGGGGGCCCGCACAAGCGGAGGAACATGTGGTTTAATTCGATGATACGCGAGGAACCTTACCCGGGTTTGAACGTAGTCTGACCGGAGTGGAAACACTCTTTCTAGCAATAGCAGATTACGAGGTGCTGCATGGTTGTCGTCAGCTCGTGCCGTGAGGTGTCGGCTTAAGTGCCATAACGAGCGCAACCCTTATCTTCAGTTACTAACAGGTCATGCTGAGGACTCTGGAGAGACTGCCGTCGTAAGATGTGAGGAAGGTGGGGATGACGTCAAATCAGCACGGCCCTTACGTCCGGGGCTACACACGTGTTACAATGGGGGGTACAGAAGGCAGCTACCTGGCGACAGGATGCTAATCCCAAAAACCTCTCTCAGTTCGGATCGAAGTCTGCAACCCGACTTCGTGAAGCTGGATTCGCTAGTAATCGCGCATCAGCCATGGCGCGGTGAATACGTTCCCGGGCCTTGTACACACCGCCCGTCAAGCCATGGGAGCCGGGGGTACCTGAAGTGCGTAACCGCGAGGATCGCCCTAGGGTAAAACTGGTGACTGGGGCTAAGTCGTAACAAGGTAGCCGTACCGGAAGGTGCGGCTGGAACACCTCCTTTCTGGAGAGGATCCAAAGTAAAGGTTTTTGTTTTTGTACTGCTGTTGTTGTTTATTCAAGATATGATTCCGTATTAAGACGGAAGCGAGAAAGTAAGAAGCCGGGTCTAATGAAACAGACTAGGTTGAACTTAGTCCTATAGCTCAGTTGGTTAGAGCGCTACACTGATAATGTAGAGGTCGGCAGTTCAACTCTGCCTGGGACTACGAATCTTGAGATTCGGGGGATTAGCTCAGCTGGCTAGAGCATCTGCCTTGCACGCAGAGGGTCAACGGTTCGAATCCGTTATTCTCCACTCCATCAGAAACGTAAGATACGAAGATGACCGATCTATGACATATTGTACAAGCAAACAGTAATTTTAGTAGTAAAGAGCTGAAAGTATATATCATCCCGCTGACACGCAAGTGTGGGCGAATGAATAAGGAAAGTAAACAAGGGCGCATGGCGGATGCCTTGGCTCTCGGAGGCGATGAAGGACGTGATAAGCTGCGATAAGCTCCGGGGAGGTGCAAATAACCTTTGATCCGGGGATTTCCGAATGGGACAACCCGGCGTGTTGAAGACACGCCACCTGATCATTTCAGGAGCTAACGCAGGGAACTGAAACATCTTAGTACCTGCAGGAAAAGAAAATAACAATGATTCCCCCAGTAGTGGCGAGCGAACGGGGAATAGCCCAAACCGTTCATGTTACGGCATGATCGGGGTTGTAGGACTACGTCGTTGCATGAAGACATCGGAGAAGAACTTTCTGGAAAGAAAGACCATAGAGCATGACAGTTGCGTATTCGTATGTTGTCGAAGCATAGTAGTATCCTGAGTAGCGCGGAGCACGAGGAATTCTGCGTGAATCTGCCGGGACCATCCGGTAAGGCTAAATACTCCCGAGAGACCGATAGCGAACCAGTACCGTGAGGGAAAGGTGAAAAGCACTTCGAACAGAAGAGTGAAATAGTTCCTGAAACCGTGCGCCTACAAGCGGTCGGAGCTCAGCAATGAGTGACGGCGTGCCTTTTGCATAATGAACCTACGAGTTGCCTTTGCCGGCAAGGTTAAGTGTGACGACACACGTATCCGAAGCGAAAGCGAGTCTGAATAGGGCGTATAGTCGGCAGTGGCAGACGCGAAACCAAGTGATCTACCCTTGGCCAGGTTGAAGGCTGGGTAACACCAGCTGGAGGACCGCACCAATAAGCGTTGAAAAGCTTCTGGATGAGCTGAGGGTAGGGGTGAAAGGCTAATCAAACTTGGAGATAGCTCGTACTCCCCGAAATGCATTTAGGTGCAGCCTTTATTTAGTATAGCATGAGGTAGAGCGACTGATTGGATGCGAGGGCTTCACCGCCTATCAAGTCCAGATAAACTCCGAATGCGTGCTATATATTGATAAGGAGTGAGGGCGCGGGTGCTAAGGTCCGCGTCCGAGAGGAGAAGAATCCAGACCATCAGCTAAGGTCCCCAAATAACAGTTAAGTTGAACTAACGAAGTCGGACTGCAGAGACAGCTAGGATGTTGGCTTGGAAGCAGCCATTCATTTAAAGAGTGCGTAACAGCTCACTAGTCGAGGAGTCTGGCGTGGATAATAATCGGGTATTAAGTTGTCTACCGAAGCAGTGGGATCATTGAAATGATCGGTAGGGGAGCATTCCAGTCAGCGTCGAAGGCGTACCGCGAGGTATTCTGGAGCGTCTGGAAAAGCAAATGTAGGTATAAGTAACGATAAAGGGGGCGGGAAACCCCCTCGCCGAAAGACTAAGGTTTCCTGATCAACGCTAATCGGATCAGGGTAAGTCGGGTCCTAAGGCTCAGCCGAAGGGCGATGCCGATGGCAGAAACGGTTAATATTCCGTTACTACCTCCAGGAGTGATGTGGAGACGCAGTAGTGACAATGCCGCCATCTGACGGAATAGATGGTTGAAGGGTGTAGATGTTGATCTTGGCAGGCAAATCCACCATGAGAATCGAACCTGATAGTATGCCGCGTCCCTCGGGACAAGGCAATAGTGCATGTAATCATGCTGCCAAGAAAATCCGCTAAACTAAATCCTGTAGGTACCCGTACCGTAAACGGACACACGTAGTCGGGATGAATATTCTAAGGCGCTTGAGTGATTCACGGTTAAGGAACTAGGCAAACTGACCCTGTAACTTCGGGATAAAGGGTCCCTACCCGGTGACGGGAGGGCGCAGAGAATAGGTCCAGGCAACTGTTTAACAAAAACACAGGGCTGTGCTAAATCGAAAGATCCTGTATACAGCCTGACACCTGCCCGGTGCTGGAAGGTTAAGAGGAGACGTCATCGTTGAGAGAAGCGTTGAATTGAAGCCCCAGTAAACGGCGGCCGTAACTATAACGGTCCTAAGGTAGCGAAATTCCTTGTCGGGTAAGTTCCGACCTGCACGAATGGTGTAATGATCTGGACACTGTCTCAACCGTGAGCTCAGTGAAATTGTAGTATCGGTGAAGATGCCGATTACCCGCGATGGGACGAAAAGACCCCGTGAACCTTTACTATAGCTTATCATTGAATCTGGGCACGTGATGTGTAGGATAGGTCGGAGGCTTTGAAGGGGGTACGCCAGTATCCTTGGAGCCGCTGTTGAAATACGACCCTTCATTTGTTTGGATTCTAACCCGTGTATATGGGGACACTGATTGGTGGGTAGTTTGACTGGGGTGGTCGCCTCCAAAAGCGTAACGGAGGCTTCTAAAGGTGCCCTCACGGCGATTGGTAACCGCCGTTAGAGTGTAATGGCATAAGGGCGCTTGACTGGGAGACTGACAAGTCGATCAGGTAGGAAACTAGAGCATAGTGATCCGGTGTTTCCGTATGGAAGGGACATCGCTCAAAGGATAAAAGGTACTCCGGGGATAACAGGCTGATCCCTCCCAAGAGCTCATATCGACGGAGTGGTTTGGCACCTCGATGTCGGCTCGTCACATCCTGGGGCTGGAGAAGGTCCCAAGGGTT
>OAZW01000982.1_pt1 | contig 14462 bp, 10 predicted proteins | sample 1495231 | NCBI WGS metagenome assembly OAZW01 (sample SAMEA2580062, study PRJEB22360) | human gut metagenome | reverse complement strand
TAGTGCGCGCGGCGCGTCGTGATCGTCGTGTCATGTGCACCACACTACGGAACAGTACTGCTGCCCGTACAGACCCAATTCATAATTGTGGATCAAACTTTTTCTGCACCCACCTGTCGATCTGGATGCCTCTAGCTCGGCCCATCACACCTCTATCTTCCGTGAGGTTACTCCTGACCAGTGCAAATGCCTCGCCCGTGGGTGCGATTGCCGGCGACCTGTCCTTCAGATCGACAGACGGGGAAAGGGAGCGGGAGCGGGAACGGGAAGAAGATTTCCCACAATGTGGGAAGACGCTGTATGCGCACGCGCACCCCCACACGAAACCCTTCAGCCCACAAGAAAGCGCAAGCTTGAGCCATCCCCGCAAAGCACGACCCCTGTCTACCCTCGACAATCACACGAGGTCCCGGGCATGTTCCCCCAGGTTCGAACTCGACACACACCCACAGCACAAAGGGCTCAAGACGACCTCACTGAGCAAGCATTCCTGCAGGTCACAGGCTCGCCCATCTAACGGCGCGTAGCACCCACAGCCACACAACGAACCCACCACCACGCCAAATCGAACCTCGGGGACGAAAAGAAAAAGGGGATGCGCATGAGATATCCGGCCGTGCAGCTATTGTTCGGCCCGCGCCTTTCCCGTGCAGGTATTGTCGCGCCTGTGTCCTTCCCATGTCCGCCTAGCCCGGCCTGTGTCTATCCCGTGCCGGCCTTTTCCGGCCTGCACCGCGCCGGTCTAACCCGGCCTTTGTATTTCCCCCGCGCGCCTTACTCGTGGTCGTCGGTGAAAAGGATCAGCGCAATGAACACAAGCGGCTCATCACCGGTGTTCTCGATGCCATGTCGATGATGGTCAGGCACAACAGTCAGATCGCCGGCCGCGACCTCAAACGTCTCATCATCAACTGCATACGTCCCACGCCCGGCCAGAATGTAGTAGAACTCGGACTCACCCTGATGATCATGCACTCCGATCGACTCACCCGGCTGCAGCGTGATCTCGGAGAACATCCGGCCACGCCCAAACATCTCCTCAGGCTTCAAAATGTGAGTCAGGTGCACCGTGCCTGCGCCGTCCCGCATGTGTTCGCGCGCCTCGCGCTGCATGTCAGCATTACGTCGAAGAACGAAGGTGTCGTGCGTGGTCATCATGAGCTCCTTTGGCTGATCTCGACGCGGAAAAGCGCCTCGCATAGGACGTTATACCGAGCTTACAGCCGCCCGCCCTTCTACGACCAGATATCAGCCAGCGCTGCTCATGAGCACGTACGATATAGACAAGCGAGAGCCACCCTCGTCGCTCATCTCATGACGAATGGACGAGGGTGGCCCATGCACTGTCGCGTCGGTGCGCGGACAGGCACCCCTTCACGCGCGCAACGCAGCACGGTACGCAATAGCTGCGTCGGTGCGCGACCAGGTAAAACTACTTGCCGGCTCCGTGATAGTTCGGCGCCTCAGTGGTCATTTCCACGTCGTGCGGGTGAGATTCACGCAGGCCGGCGGAGGTGATACGCACGAAACGTCCGTTCTGCTTCAAGTCGTCCAACGTATGAGCACCCAGGTAGAACATGGTTTGGTGCAGGCCACCGATCAGCTGGTAGACGACCGCGGCGAGCGAACCGGTGTACGGCACCTGTCCCTCAATACCTTCGGGCACAATCTGATCATCAGATGTCACATCGGCCTGGAAGTAGCGGTCCTTCGAGTAGGAACGTTTGCCGCGCGAACTCATTGCTCCAAGAGAGCCCATGCCGCGGTAACGCTTGTACTGTTTACCGTTCGTGAAGACCAGCTCACCGGGCGACTCCTCGCAACCGGCAAGCAGGGAACCGAGCATGACCGTGTCAGCTCCCGCTACCAGCGCCTTACCGATATCGCCGGAGTACTGCAGACCGCCATCGGCAATGAGCGGAACTCCAGCTGGGCGGCAGGCCTGAGCAGCGAGGTAGATCGCGGTGACCTGAGGAACGCCCACGCCTGCCACCACACGGGTAGTGCAGATCGAACCGGGGCCAACGCCCACCTTGACAGCGTCCACACCTGCGTCAATCAGAGCCTGAGCTCCTTCGGTGGTCGCAACGTTTCCGCCGATCACATCCACGCCGTCGAAACGAGAGTCTGACTTGATACGGCGCACCATCTCAAGTTCGAGTTCGGCTCCACCGTTGGCGGTGTCGACAACCAGCACATCAACACCGGCTTCAGCCAGAGCCACCGCGCGATCCCACGCGTCGCCCCAGAAACCAATCGCAGCGCCCACAACCAGCCGGCCACGATCGTCCTTCGTCGCATTCGGGTACTGTTCGGTCTTGACGAAGTCTTTCACCGTGATCAAGCCGGTCAGGTGGCCTTCGTCGTCAACGAGCGGAAGCTTCTCGATTCGATGATCAGCCAGCAGCTGCTTGGCGTCCTCACGCGAGATTCCAACCTTGCCGGTGATGAGGCGCTCACGCGGTGTCATGCAGTCGCGTACTGTCAACGTCGACCACTGATCCATCGGCACAAAACGCAGGTCACGGTTGGTGATAATGCCGACCACAACATTGTCGTCATCCACAACCGGCAGACCGGACACGCGGTAATGGCCGCACTTCTTGTCGAGCTCGTCGATCGTGGCGTCGGGCCCCACTGTCACGGGGTCTTCCACCATGCCCGATTCCGAGCGCTTGACTTGCCGCACTTGCGAGACTTGATCCTCGATCGTCAGGTTGCGATGCAGGATGCCGATGCCGCCTTGCCGAGCCATCGCGATCGCCATGCGCGCTTCGGTGACGGTATCCATCGCGGCCGAGATCAACGGAATATGGAGGGAGATCCTCTTCGTGAGCTGCGCTCGGGTTGTCACAGAGGATGGGACAACATTTGTCAGTTCGGGAAGAAGCAGGACATCGTCGTATGTAAGACCAACGAGTTCGAACGGGTTATGTGCGTTAAAGTCTGCCATATCCAAAGTGTAGGCAAATCGGGACGACGAATCGCCCTCGATGACAATGAAAATGGTCACGGATCAGCGCGGGTGTGTGCGGGTCAGCCGGGGCTGCTCTGTGCACACGTCGCAGCTCCCCGGGATCAGATCGGGCATGCGCAGAGCAGACGCATAGGTACGAGGGGGCCGGTCGCGCCGCCAGGTCAGCAGCACAGACGAGGGAGCCGTTGCGCGTCTCCACCGCAGAACAATCAGCGATCCAGCGGTGCGAGCAACCCATCCTTGATAGCCGAAGCGAACGTCGGTGTGAGAGGCAGACGCGCAAAAATCAGCATCTGAGCCACGTGATATGCATCCGGCTTCCCGGGCCATGTGCGTGTTCCGGGAGCATTGTCCGGTGTCAGCTCGTGATACCAGCGGCCGGGAGCTTCTCGCAGGTATTCATCCACGTACGCCACCCACTGCGCATACAGTTCCTGAAGGCTGCGCGTGGTAATCGTCGGAGCCGACTCATCGCGCAGGTCACCCTCACCTCGTAAATCATTTTCACTGCGCGCACCACCCTTGTCGTTACCAGCATGCGACTTGCCGGCTGGATGCTCGGACAAGAAGGGGGCAATCGCGACAGCAGCGGAAATCGCTTCGCACATCACCCAGTGCATGCGCTCACGCACAACCGGCGTACCCTCGAAATCGGTGGTGTAGACGAAGCCGGGAGCGCCGTCTACGTCCCATCCATCAGCCACGGCGCGCTCAAACAGGCGTACTGCTCCCTCGGTCATCCACGCGATGTCGTCGCCTGGTTCGCCCTCCTGCGCCAGTGCAGCATGCGCCTGGACAAACAGGCGAGCCCACTCCAAGCCGTGACCAGGCGTCACGCCAAAGGGCCGGAAGGGGTGGGCCGGCTCATCACGGTTGTAATCCGGGATAATGCGCCAGTTCGCTGAGAAGTGCTCCGGGATTCGCCACTCGTGCTGGGAAGCCTGGTCGTAGACGAAGCGGATGATTCCGCGTGCGCGGTCAAGCCACTTGCGATCCCCTGTCGCATCCCATGCAGACAGGAAGCACTCGGTGGTATGCATATTGGCGTTGATGCCGCGGTAGTCCTCTTTTCGAGTGAACGCCAGGTCCCACGATTCGCATACGCGGCCAAATTCCGGTTCCCACCAGTAACGCTCTTCGACCCGCAGCGCCTCATCCAAAAGTTCGTTAGCCTGCGGGATCCCCGCTGCCAGCGCGGAGGTTGCCGCCAAAACGACGAAAGCGTGCGCATAAGCTTCTTTCTTGTCGAGGGCAACTTCGTGTGTGTCAGGCGTGATCGCTGAGTACCAGCCGCCGTGCTCATCATCGTGCAGGGGGCCAAGCAACGACGCGACACCGTGCTCGACAAATTCGCGCGCACTGTCATCACCTTTGAGCGCGGCCATGGCGAACACGTGTGTCATCCGGCACGTGATCCACAGTTCAATCGGCCGGGTCGGGTCAACAACTCCGTCCGCATCCAGATAGCCGAATCCGCCATCTACGCGGCTCGCGCGTGCAAAGTCGACAATCGCGTCAAATTCTTCATCGAAACCGACCATGAGATCGGTGTTGGACCAGGGCATTTCCATTGCGGTTCTTCTTCGAGTCGGGTGCGGTTGACTATCGGTTATGACGATGCGGGCGTTCACCGCCCTCGGCCATAGCTACATGACAGCCTAATACGGTCGGCCGTCGAGCTCATGGCGTGCGGCACAATTCGCGCATCAAAGCCACCGTCTCGTCGACGCATGCGCTCAGTGTGCGCACGCGCTGAATGCGCGCATCAACAATGTGGGGGGCGCGTTCTCCCACCAGCACGATATGCAGATCGTCTATGCGCGTGAGCTGCTCTATTAGCTCCTGCGCCCCTGATCCTTTGCCCATGACGATCACGACAGAGCAGCCCAGTTCGCGCCGATGCCTCTCAAATTGCCGTACGGCGCTGGCTGCGTCCGACAATCCGGTGAGCAAAATAGAGGTTGGCAGGCCTCTCCATTGCACATCCACCCCAACCATATGCGCGGCAATGAAGTTCGCAGGATCAGCCATAATGACCAGACGGTGATGGCACCAGGCGCTCTGCGCGTTCATGCCGGCGGATCGTGCGGAGTCATGATCGCGTGCTACAGCATCATTCGCGGCGTCGTGCATGTGAGTCTTCCCATCACGGTCACGTGGGCCGCCCTCGTCACTGTGGCAGACTTTGCCAGCATGCGGAGCGAGGGCTCGTAGCACGCGCAGCACGATCGCTGTCAACATCAGTGAGGATGCGCCGCCGGGGGTTTCGCCGGCCGGGTCGTTACGAAGCATTTCGGTGACTGGTTCGACGAAGTCAGTGTAGGTGTGGATCAGTCCGTGCGTCGCCACTGACGCTTCGACCAGCCGGGCAACCTCCGCGAAATCATCTCGTTGCACGGCATCAAGGAGCTGGTCAGGGGACGAGGGTGGCGCCGCGGGCGCCGCCGCTGCCAGGTCTCGGGCTGAAAGCTCACGCACCGTTGCCGCTGCGTTAGATGGAGCAACTCCTGAGCGGACCAGCTCGACCATTCGGGTCAGCCGCATGATGTCATCTGCAAAATAGCGACGGTGAGCACCTGCGCGTCGGCGTGGGCCCATTCCGTAGCGGCGTTCCCATGTTCGTACCGTCGACGGGGAGATTCCCAGACGTTCGGCGACAGCTGTCACGGTGAGCGGGACGGGGTCTATTTTGGGTGGCTGGCTCGCTGACAGTGGCAGTGTGGGTGTTGCCAGTGGGGCGTGTGAGAAGTCAAATTCGCCACCGTTCTCGATGCTCACGGCCCCTCTCCTTTGGTTCTCGAGGCGCTCAGCGCACTTCGCCTCGGCCCTCAGCTCTGATTCTCGCCCCTTCCTCAGCTTCCTGCCACCGGAAACTTATTCACTACTTACGCAATTTCTATTCAACGAATGGCTACGAATAGGCGAGGGCCCCTCGGATCGTTCAGCTCTTAGCGTGAACAGCTGGGAATTCGCATGGAATTTTCCAGACGGTCTTGAATAAGAGCTGCACAAAAATATAGTCTTAACTCGTGGCGATAACGGGAACAGCTCAAGATCCGAACACTTCGCTCGGACCCGACGCTATTGCCTTTCATCAAAGCCGCATCAGCGGACTCAGAAACACTCTTCCGTTTCCCCTGAGAACCTATGCGCTAAAAGTCAGTGAGGAGCTCTAATGACCGATGTGTCACGCCTACCAGGCCCAATGATGGACGTGTGGGAATGGCAGTACGACGGTGCGTGCCGAGACATGGACACCGAGATGTTCTTCCATCCCGAAGGTGAGCGTGGTGCTGCCAGGCGGCGTCGCGCAGCAAACGCGAAAGCAGTGTGCGCTACCTGTCCCGTCATCGAGCAGTGCCGACAGCACGCACTTGCTTCTCAGGAACCCTATGGTATTTGGGGTGGCATGACCGAAGAGGAACGTCGCGAGATCGTCCAGCGTAAACGTCGCCGCGTGTCCTGATCAGGTCGCTGGCATGCCGGTCTCTTGGAGGAAATCGGCTGCCTATCTCCCAGATAAGGTCGGTGCCTACCTGAAAGTCCCGCTTAGACACACGCCTTACAGGTCAATCTGATACATGCTTTAAAACAGTGGTGGGGTCCTGCAGCTCAGCTGCAGAACCCCACCACTTACTTGTCAGTTGGCTCAGTGCTCGACAATTGCCAGCACGTCACGAGCAGACAGGATCTGGTATTCCTCACCGCCGTACTTGACCTCGGTGCCACCATAGCGGCTGTAGATAACCGAGTCGCCAACCTTCACGTCCATCGGAACACGGTTGCCGTTGTCGTCAATGCGGCCCGGACCCACGGCGATCACTTCGCCTTCCTGCGGCTTTTCCTTGGCGGTATCAGGAATAACCAGACCGGAAGCGGTGGTACGTTCCGCTTCGAGCTGACGGATCACGATACGATCCTCGAGCGGCTTAATGGAGATCGACACTTCGTTGACTCCCTTTCTCATTCGAACAGGTTCATGGTCGCCTCCTCACGCCTGCCGTCGCGGGGGCCAGGGTCTGGAGACATTCATTGTTGCGCGAAGCTGGATAGGGATCCGAACTTCACGTATGCATCTATTTTAAAGCTCAGTTGGCACTCTGACAATCCGAGTGCCAAAATACCGTGTCCCATGGCCTAGCGCGTGGCCTGGGGCGCGCAGATCTCAGTGGATTGCCTCCACACCGACCAGCTCTTGCCATCCCTCCTCCCCCCTGTTCCCCAGGTTCGAACTCCGCGCTGTTTCATCGGCACAACAGGCACACGGCTTAATAAATCCGCTGGTCAGAGACTTGTCACGAAGCAACGTCCCCCTCGTAGATCACCGAAATCGAACCTCGGGACTTAAGGGGGACGTCGGGCCACTGGGTGTGTCGTTGAGATCGAACCTCGGGATCGGGCGTCGGGGATGAAGAGCTGAGGGTATTCGCGAGTGCGCTACACCCAACCTAATACGGCATAAGTTGGCACGTCAGAGCCCAGGAAGACACGTATCTCGTCGCATTTGCCAGTGACATTTACTCCTCAGCGCGCATTCGCACAGGCACCAACGTCTCGCGCTCCAGCATTGGTGAGCCACGCCAGCGAGGGCGGCACTTGTTCTGCCCTTTATACATGTCAGGATAGGAGCGTGGTTTATTCGGATGCATCGCAAGTTTTCGGCGAGTTGATCAGCGGGGACGGCAAGAAACTCCTCTCCGAGATCACAGGTTTCTTACCTGAAGGCCTCACCGTCCGCACCGCTCAGCCGCACCTCAACACGCTCAATGCCAAGCTTCGATCCCGAGGATACGCGCCGGATCTGATCTCAGCGGCACTGACTTTGACGAGCCTACGAATCCAGGGCAAAGCGAAATTCGGTGAAGCAGCAGCCGATATGTTTTTTACTCGTGACGGGCTCGAACAGGCCACGCGCGGTGTCATTGCCGAACGCCACGCGGCGGCATTTGTACAGGCAGGGGCGCATGCAGTGGCGGACCTTGGGTGCGGGATCGGTTCGGATTCGCGAGCCTTCGCCCAAGCGGGATTAGGAGTTGAAGCCGTCGAACTGGACGCAACGACCGCAGCCGTGGCAACCGCCAATCTCTCGAGTTACCCCACTGCACGCGTGCGGGTTGCTGACGTGACGGCGCTCGATATCGACACACTGCGCGCAGACGGCGTGGATGCTCTCTTCGTTGACCCCTCCAGGAGGACCGGCGCTGCACGCGGTTCGCAACGCATTTACGATCCGGAACAGTGGTCTCCGCCCTTGTCACAGGCGATTTCCTGGGCCAAGACAATCGGTCGTGTCGCCATCAAAGTTGCTCCGGGAATCGAGCATGCCACGCTGCCGCCAACCTGGCATGCGCAGTGGACCAGCGTCGACGGGGAACTGGTCGAAGCACTGCTCTACTCCCCCGCTATGGGGCTGCCAGCGGGCCGCTCCGCTTGTGTCATGCGGAGCGCTGCTTCCGGCACAGTGTTTTCGACGCTGATTGACGAGGGAGCCCGCGGAAACTGCGCTGCACGCGTTGCGCAGGCACCTGTCGGTGTCCTTGGCACGATGCTCACTGAGCCCGATCCTGCAGTGATCCGGTCCGGAGGAATCGCCACGTTGGCCGAGCAATTCGGTGCACACCTCATTTCCGGTTCGATTGCTTACCTCACCGCAGACTCGCTACCCGCTGCCAAATGGTGGACACGGTTTGAGGTGTGCTCGGTGGTTCCTCTGCGCATGAAAGCCATCAAGAAGGCGCTTCGCGAATTCGACCCCAGCTCGGTTGAAATCAAGAAGCGCGGTGCTTCAATCGATACCGGAGCAATGCAGCGCGCTTTAGCCTCGGCGCTTTCTTCCGACTCGGATGGCGGTGAGATGACCGTTTTCGCAACACGGCTTGGTGACACTCACCGTGCAATCCTCACCCGTCGACTCGATCATGCAGGAAACCGCAGTTCTCATTAGGTTCTGACCGCGTCATTCCTTTAGGTTCTAACCGCGTCATTCCTCTAGGATCTGACCGCGTCATTGCTCACCTGACGCCTGGGGCGTCCACCTCGTTTCACTGCCTCGTATAGCCGAGACCGTTGCTCCACAGCGGCCCATACTTTGCCGATTACATGGTCGGGGTGGAAGAGATCCGACCAGGTCACACGCACGACGATCCACCCTCGTTTTTCGAGGATGTGCTGGCGCCGCATTTGCTGAGCATAGGAATCTGATACTTCAAAGCGGTTGTCTCCGTACTTGGCATAGCCGTCGAACTCAATGGCGACTTTGGCTTTTTCGAGTGCCACGTCAATGTAGAAGCGTCCGCCGAGTCGATCGGCAGGTGAGCGCACTTGGGTGGTCAGACCCGTACAGCCGCCAGATTTCAACACCCACATAAGGGCCGCTTCACCAGTTGATTCGCATCCGGCATCACTATGCCTGCATATCCACTCGGCCCAGCGTCTGCGGCGAAACCCTTTCGGAAGCTGTCGAATCGCTCGTAGCCACGTCTCACGCACACGGCCTTCCTGCTTGCGCGAACGGTGCTCGACGCTCCGCTTGAACCCCGACGTCCGATTCAGCGCACCGCACATCATCGCGAATGCGCACGGCAGAGGCGCCGTGAGAGCTGCCGTCAGGGCTGTTGCGTTCACCGATGTGCACCGCAAAATCACGCACCGAGGCGAGCGACGGTGGCCACTTGGCAGCGCACGCCCCATCTGAAGGTCCAGCTGACGCGGTCTTTCGCTCATGAAGGACCGCGAAGAGTGTCGTCGGATCCGCGCCATTTTCACATGGACCGTCTGCCGCTGCGAACCTTCGCGTGCCAGCGACGCTGTCACCGATTCGCCACTGCGCTGCTCCCACCAGTAGATCACCCCACCCTGGGTCCTGCACGATTCCAATCGAATCGTTCGCATGGTCGGAACAGCTTTTCCAGGTCGTGTGGGCACCAGCAGATGGACATCGCCGCTGAGTTCATATGTATACAAGCCGTGCACCAATGCAGCCGATTCTCCAATCACGACTGCATCTCGGTAGGTCATGGCAGCTGCAATGATCCGCGACAGCTCAATGATTCGCCGTATTTTCCACGGCTCTGCAATGCCATCGAAAACGGCGGTCGACAGGTAAATTCCGCGCACGATCTGAATCAGTAAGCGCCCAGTTTCTGCCGCTACCTGCTTCGGGTGCTGCCGTCTCGACGTCTTGGCCATGTACCCTGCAACCCACCGCAGCGTTGGTGGACCGTGGCCGCCGTTGACTGACTCCATCGAGCCCTTCCTTTCACATTCGCGCATTCTGAGGCCGCCGCGTTGCCCGCTTTCCCCTCGTCGATTGAGCCAGTATGCGAGAGTACGGGCACGGATGTTCAGCGGTCGCAAGCATCTGTGGAATCCGACCATCGACGAGGCAGACCTGTGGACAAGCGGGCGCACTGCCGTCTTTCAACTGCCACTCCTGCCCTACTGACCTCTTCACTTCATCCCCGAGGTTCGAATTCGATGCAGTTATTCACGCATTCTCAGGTATTTCCGGACGAAACCGCAGGTCACAGCCATCCACCCTCTTCGTTCACCTCGAAAATCCCGTCGAATTCGAACCTCGGGGATGGGGAGGAAGGTGGCGCAAGAAGAAACAAGCGTAGTATCAACGGATCGAGGAATCGCCGAACGCTAGCAGCCCCTGCCTGAATGCAGTTGCCGCAACCGCGCCAAGCAGCCAGCTGCTCAACATCGACCCCACCCACGCGCCCGATCGCGATTGACGAAATTCGCCGAGTTGCCGTGCGCGCAGCCTTTCAGACTGGGACAATGATCCAGTTACTACTTCGCATGAGCGCGAGCACAACAGCCGGTGCGCACGGACATCCCTTCAACCAAAACCAGCCGCACCAGCCACCACCCGCCCACGCGTTTCATCCACCGAAAGGCCGAGAACATGCACCTCACGTTCTCCTCGTCCGAACGATCCACCATCGGCGTTGAATGGGAACTCCAGCTCATTGACAAGGATTCCAACGATCTGCGCCAGGCTGCCAACACCATTCTGGACGCACCCGAAGCTCAGGTCGACGGCAAACTTCACCCCCACATTCAACGCGAGATGCTGCTCAACACCATCGAGATCACATCCGGAGCCCGGCACACGGTCGGTGAATGCATGCGCGACATCACCGAGACGATCGAGCTTCTCCGACCGGTCACGGACCGCCTGCGCATCGAGCTCGGCAGCGCCGGAACCCACCCGTTCGCCTCTCCAGCCTTCCAGCGCGTCACTGACTCAGAGCGCTACGCAGAGCTGGTTGAACGCACACAGTACTGGGGTCGTCAGATGCTCCTGTACGGCATCCACGTCCACGTCGGCGTCGAGTCGCGAGACAAAGTGCTCCCGCTTCAATCAGCCCTCGCCTCGCGCCTGGGACATATGCAGTCACTCGCAGCATCCTCGCCCTTCTGGTCAGGACGCGACACCGGGTACGCCTCGAACCGCGCGATGGTTTTCCAGCAACTTCCCACGGCCGGCATCCCTCAACAGTTCGAACAGTGGGACCAGCTGGAAAAGTACGTCGCAGACATGATTCGCACCGGCATCATCGATGGTTTTGATGAGGTGCGCTGGGACGTGCGCCCCTCCCCCAAGCTCGGCACCGTGGAGAACCGCGTCTTCGATGCCGCCACCAACGCGACGGAGGTCGCAGCCCTTGCAGCACTGACACACTGCCTGGTCGAATGGTATTCACGCAAACTCGACGCCGGGGAGCAGATCGAGCCTATGCCGGAGTGGTTTGTCGCTGAGAACAAGTGGCGTTCAGCGCGTTACGGGATGGAAGCGATCCTCATTTTGGATGCGCATGGCAACGAAGAATTGGTCACCGACACGGTCGTTCGCATGCTGAACGATCTGGAGCCTGTGGCGAAAGACCTCAAATGCGCTGACGAGTTGGCAAGTATAGAGAAGATCCTCAAACTCGGAGCGTCCTACCAGCGTCAACGCATCGTCGCTGAGAATGCACGGCACAACTCTCGCGAAGCGGTCACCGAGCTGCTGCTCGCCGAGATGCGTGCCGGCCGCCCGCTTAACCCGCTCGAGTTCCTCAACACCCGCTCCAAGGGTGCTCCGAGCACGGACCGGGACTCCAAGAAGTAGTGTTTTTCGCCTCTCGGCGTGCTGCTGTCAGCATTGAGGATCTTCTCCTCCTGCCTCGCATCACCGGTTAGGTGAACAACATTCGTACTCGGAGACCACTGCCATGTCGGCGTTTGTCGGCGCCATCCACGTCTGAGTCAACGGCATCGCAGAATCCGGTGAAAAGTCCCAGTCCGATGGCGCCGCACCACCGGCAACGAGACGAGCTCCCAGTGCCGCGATCTGCGCCCCGTTGTCAGTGCAAAAACGCATGGGAGGCATACGCACAGTCAGTCCTGCGCCCTCGGCGCGCTCCTGGATCAGCTGGCGAAGCCGCGAGTTGGCTGAGAAACCTCCGCCGATCACGATGGTGTCGCACCCCGCATCGAGGCATGCCCTCACCGCTTTGGCGGTCAGCGAGTCATTGACGGCTTCGGAAAAGCCGGCACAGATATCTTCTGCCCGAAGCTCAGCGCCGCGAGCCTTCTCTCCCTCGACGTATCGGGCGACTGCGGTCTTCAACCCTGAGAAACTGAAGTCGTAGCGGTAACGGTCCTTGTCTTTAACGGCGTGGAGGCCTCGTGGAAAACGAATGGCGTCGCGGTCTCCTTGCTGAGACAGGCGATCCACGTGCGGCCCTCCAGGGTAGGGCAGCCCGAGCAGACGGCCAACCTTGTCAAAAGCCTCACCTGCAGCGTCGTCCAGTGTGCCTCCGAGTTCACGCACGCCATCGACCCAGTTCTCGACGAGCAGGATGTTGGAGTGTCCGCCCGAGACAACAAGACCGATAAAGCGCTCCGGCAGAGGACCTTCAGCCAGCCCGTCTACCGCCATATGCCCGATGACATGGTTGACTCCGTACAGTGGCTTATCGAGTGCCAATGCCAGCGATTTTGCCGCGCAGATTCCCACTGTCAGAGATCCAACCAGTCCTGGACCTGCACTGACGGCAATGGCATCTACATCGGATAGCGAGGCGCCTCCCTCGTGCAATGCACTGTCGAGGGTCGGAATGAAAGATTCCAGGTGTGCGCGTGACGCAATTTCGGGGATGATTCCGCCGTACCGTGCGTATTCGTCCATCGATGTGGCGGTGCGGTCGATCAGCAGCTCAGTTCCGCGTACCAGTGCCACACCGGTTTCGTCGCATGTCGATTCGATTCCAAGAATGAGGGGTTCAGATTCGCCAGTCACAGACGCGATTGTAGTCCCTGCGCGCCCTGATGACGATTTTGCACACCTCAACAGTGACGAGGGTGGCCGACGAAGCTCTATTTGTCGGTGATGAAAGTGTCAATGAGCCGCCTCGTATCCGCGTATCGGTCCTCATCCGTGGCTGATCCGTAGACGAAAAGAAGATACTCGTCGGAACTATCTGCTCGATAGGCGGTGACGATGTTGAACAGGTCCGGGATTGAGCCGGTTTTGACTCCGTACACATGCGGATCGTACTGCGGCTTGTCGGGGTCCAGGAAGTAGTTCGTGTTTTTCCATTGATACTCGCCCGTGGAGGTCTGAACTGACGCTGTGGGCATTGCGACAATATCGCGGAACCACTGTTTGGTCATGAGTGCGGTCACCACGCGCGAAACGTCCCGCACAGTCGATCGGTCAACGGTGTTCAGACCTGAGGGCTCGGAGATGTGCGTATCGTTGTAGCCGTGGTCCGCTAGGAATTGCGCCAGCCCCTCGACGTAGGCAGCGAGGGCGTCCTGTGGCGCAGCCTTTTCATTATTGAGCAGGTTGCGGCCGGTTCCCACGGCTATTGCATATGCCGCGTCATTGCCTGAGGGCAGCAGCAACCCCGTGAGCAGTTCGCGCAACGTGTACTTCCCCGGCACGATTCCAGCGAGTGAGGAGTTGTCGGGCGGCATCAAAAGTGTTTCCTCATCGACACTGAGAACATCGTCGAGGGAGAGCCTACTCACGGCGTATTCAACGGTGAAGAGCTTCTGAGTGCTGGCAGCACTGACGGCGCGATCAATCTGTTCGGCCGCGATCAGGTCGCCGGTTTGGGCATCCATCACCTGCCAGCTCGCAGCAGTTGTAGCCACTGCAGGGTGGTCGAACGGGTCGTGCGCGATGGGCATGTTTTCAGCCGATTGCGACTGGTTGGCTGTCACGTCGACTGCTCGCGCCGGCTCGACGTTATCGTCACCGGCCGACTGGCTCGCGGCTGCTGGCGTGTTTTCCACCTGTGCACGCAGCGCACTGATGGTGGGACTGTCCCATGCCAACGCTACCGCGACAAGGATGCTGGCCAGCAGGCAAATTCCCACGCGTGTCGTCACCGTTGCGATGGTTGCACCTGCCGAATGGGAAGTGTGCGCCGGGAAGCGTTTGTGATCCGCGTACGCACTGTCACTGCCGGTCGAATCGCTTTCT
>OAZW01000976.1_pt1 | contig 14605 bp, 10 predicted proteins | sample 1495231 | NCBI WGS metagenome assembly OAZW01 (sample SAMEA2580062, study PRJEB22360) | human gut metagenome | reverse complement strand
AAAAAGCCGTAATTGGCGGGGCGGGGCAACTCGCCCCGCCTTTCGCACTCGTGGTGAGGTCGTGAGCCTGTAAAAGGTGTGCGTGCGCTTGCCGTTCGTATCTGCTATCATTCCTAGTCTGTGCGCTCATGCGGGCGTGGCGGAATTGGTAGACGCGCCAGATTTAGGTTCTGGTGGGATTCCCGTGAAGGTTCGAGTCCTTTCGCCCGCACCATCGCACCTGCGTCGGCCCTGGCCGTCGCGACACTTTGTTGCATATAGGTACCAGCACCTCAGATAAGCTGGGCAGTATGAGGAGGAACGTGTTGAACATCACCGCTTCTGACGTCAAGGACGCCAAGCTCACCGCTACGGTCACCATCCCGGCCGCCGACGTCGACGCCGCGATCAAGAAGGCCTACAAGGACACCGCCAAGAAGTACCGCTTCCCGGGCTTCCGTGCCGGCAAGGCCCCCCGTCCGGTCATCGACTCCGCTCTTGGCGCCGAGGCTACCCTCGCTCAGGCCACCAACGACCTGATCGCCGCCAACGAGCCCGCCGTCCTCAACGAGCTGGACATCGTCCCCACCAAGAACGGTGACTACAAGGAGCTCGACCTCGCCAAGGATCACGAGGACTACACCTACACCGTCGAGTTCTCCCTGCGTCCCGCCGCTGAGCTCTCCTCCTTCGACGCTGTCGAGATCGAGATGCCCCCTGCGGAGGTCACCGAGTCTGAGATTAACAACCAGGTCGAGATGCTCCTCAACTACCGTGCCACCTTCGAGGACGTCGAGGGTCGCGCCGTCGAGGCCGAGGATTACGTCACTGTCGACCTCAAGGCCGTCGAGAACGCCGACAACTTTGCCGCCGAGGGCCGTATGCTCATCGCCGGTAGCGACAGCAACCCCAAGGAGTTCAACGAGGCCCTGATCGGCGCTAACGTTGACGACGTCAAGACCGTCACCTGGACCGACGAGGTCGAGGAGGGCGAGGAGGCCGAGACCCACACCGTCGAGGTCACCGTCAAGGGCATCAAGGTCCGCAACACCCCCGAACTCACCGACGAGCTCGTCAAGTCCGACTTTGGCTTTGACAGCATCGACGCTATGCGCGACGCCATCAAGATCGAGATCGAGCAGGACAAGGCTTCCCGCCTGCCGGCCGAGAAGGAGAACCGTTGCGTCTCCGCTCTCGCCGAGCGTCTGCAGCTCGACGAGATGGACGCCGACTACGAGCAGTCCGTCTTTGAGGAGCTCGGCCAGAACTTCCTGTCCAACCTCGCTGCCCGCGGCATGACGCTGGACACCTGGCTGCCCGCTTCCGGTCTGACCATGGAGCAGTTCATCGGCGATCTTCACAAGCAGGCCAACGACGTTGCCCGTGAGTCCCTGGCTCTCGATGCCCTCGCCCGCGAGCTCAAGATCGAGGTCACCGAGGACGACATCAACGCCGAGTTCGAGAAGGCCGGCGTTAAGGACGTCGAGGCTTCCAAGGCCGAGTTCATCGCCGATGGCCGCATGCCTGCCGTCCGCGAGTCCATCCGTCGCTCCAAGGCCGTCGACCACCTGGTCGAGAACGCCAAGGTGACCGAGGTCGACGAGACCGCCAAGGACGCCGAGTAATTCTCGCCACCTTTTCCGCGAGCGCATGGATGCGCCCGTGATGGGGTAAAGTTATACACCGGTTATCCGGTTGCTTCGTACGGTGCCAGCCAATGCATAGCATGCGGGCACCGTACGTTTATCTAGAACCAATTTGGTCCGCAAGAGAGAAATGGAGATGCGTATGATCGCCAAGTTCGATTCCGCCCTCGTGCCATACGTTATCGAGCAGACGCCGCGCGGCGAGCGCAGCTACGATATCTATTCGCGCCTGCTCAACGACCGCATCATCTTCTTGGGCGAGGAGATCAACTCCGTCAGCGCCAACCTGGTCGTTGCCCAGCTGCTGCATCTTGAGAGCCAGGATGCCGAGAAGGATATCTCGCTCTACATCAATTCGCCCGGTGGCGAGGTCTACTCCGGCCTGGCGATTCTTGACACCATGAACTTCATCAAGCCGCAGGTCTCCACCATCTGCGTCGGTATGGCCGCGTCCATGGCTGCCGTGCTGCTTTCGGCCGGCGCCAAGGGCAAGCGCTTCTGCCTGCCGCACTCCAAGGTCATGATTCACCAGCCCAGCGGCGGTGCCCAGGGTCAGCAGACCGAGATCGAGATCGTGGCCGAGGAGATCAAGAAGACCCGTCGCGAACTCAACCAGATCCTGTCCGACGCATCGGGCCAGCCGATCGAGAAGGTCCAGGCCGACACCGAGCGCGACAACTACCTGACCGCTTCCGAGGCGCTCGATTACGGTCTGATCGACCGTATCGTCACCTCGCGCGATCTCGCCGCGAAGGACGCCTAGGATGGCAGGAAACATGCAGGACAACTTTGACGAGAACGGCAACCCCATCCGCTGCTCCTTCTGCGGAAAAGAGCAGGGTCAGGTCCGTCGTCTCGTAAAGGGTCCGACCAACATCTTTATTTGTGACGAGTGCGTCGCCGCCTGCTCCGAGATCCTTGAGGAGTCGCTTGCTTCGGACTTTATGGACGCCGCCCGCAACGGCAAGCTGCCGGGCTTCCTCAACGACCACGGTCAGGCTGCATCCCAGCCCGCCGTGGACCCCGAGACCGAGGGCTTTGAGCTTGAGGACGACCGTCAGGTCATCACACACGTGCCGACGCCGCACGAGATCTATGACGAGCTTTCGGCCTATGTTATGGGTCAGGAGGACGCCAAGCGCGCCATGTCGGTGGCCGTGTACAACCACTATCGCCGCGTGATCGAGGGCGGCGCCGCGGTGTCTGCCTTTGACGACGGCATGGGCTCGCAGTTCGACGACGGCATGGACGAGGTAGAGCTCGCCAAGTCCAACATCCTGCTGCTCGGTCCCACCGGTACCGGCAAGACCCTGCTCGCCCAGACGCTTGCGCGCATCCTCGAGGTGCCGTTTGCCATCGCCGATGCCACCGCACTCACCGAGGCCGGCTATGTGGGCGAGGACGTGGAGAACATTCTGCTCAAGCTCATCAATGCTGCCGATGGTGACATTGAACGCGCGCAGGTGGGCATCATCTACGTGGACGAGATCGACAAGATCGCCCGCAAGGCCGAGAACCTCTCCATTACCCGCGATGTTTCGGGCGAGGGCGTTCAGCAGGCGCTGCTTAAGATTCTTGAGGGCACGGTGGCAAGCGTTCCGCCCACCGGCGGCCGTAAGCATCCCCAGCAGGAGCTGCTGCAGATCGATACGACCAACATCCTGTTCATCTGCGGTGGTGCCTTTGTGGGTCTGGACAAGATCATTGCCGATCGCGTGGGCAACAAGGGCGTGGGCTTCAACTCCGAGATCGCCGGCCCCACCTCGGTCGACGAGAACGACCTGCTGCGTCAGGTGCTCCCGCAGGACCTCAACGCCTTTGGCATGATCCCCGAGTTCGTGGGCCGCACGCCCGTCGTCACCCAGACGCAGGCGCTGGACGAGGACGACCTGGTGTCGATTCTGACCGAGCCCAAGAACGCTGTGGTGCGTCAGTACCGCAAGATGTTCCAGCTCGAGGACGTTGAACTTGAGTTTGAGGATGCCGCCCTGCATGAGATCGCCCGCATGGCGCTTGCCCGCAAGACCGGCGCCCGCGGCCTGCGCTCCATCTGCGAGGACGTGCTGCAGCAGACGATGTTCGACCTCCCCAGCGAGGAGGGCGTTGCCAAGGTCGTAGTAACCGAAGCCGCCGTCAAGGGCGAAGAACAGCCCCAGCGTATCTACGGCTAGAACTGCCTAAAACGTGTTTGCAAATAGCCTCCGACCACTCGCGGTCGGAGGCTATTTTATATATGCGCAATAACCCCAACTACCTGTGTTATTCTGTGTGTTTGTTTAAGCCTCAGCGAAGTCATTCTGACTGAAGTAATCGATACCTAAGGCGTGTCCGCCTGCTTGGTTTTCGTAGATTCCGCACGAGCCGAAGAGCACTAAATGTGCTCTTCGTGCGAGCCAGGACCTGACCGAGCGAAAACCAAGCAGGCGGACACGCCGGCGGGACAGGGAGAGATATATGGAAGAAATGCCCAAGAACTACGATCCGTCGACCAACGAGCCGGCGATTCTGCAGAAGTGGCTCGACGGCGGCTACTACAAGCGCCGCGAGGGCGTGGGCGACTGCACCGTCACCATTCCGCCTCCCAACGTGACCGGCAAGCTCCACATGGGCCACGCCACCGACGATTCCATCCAGGACGCCATCATCCGTATGGCCCGCATGCGCGGCAAGTCCACGCGCTGGGTGCTGGGCACCGACCACGCCGGTATCGCCACGCAGACCAAGGTCGACAAGAAGCTGAAGAGCGAGGGCATTAGCCGCCTGGAGATCGGTCGCGACAAGTTCGTCGACGCCTGCTGGGACTGGACCCACGAGTACGGCGGCATCATCGTCGAGCAGATCAAGCGCATGGGCTGCTCTGTCGACTTCGACAACGAGCGCTTCACCATGGACGAGGACTACGCCCAGGCCGTGCGTAAGGTCTTCTGCGACTGGTACCACGACGGCCTGATCTACCGTGGCAAGCGTATCGTTAACTGGTGCCCCAACTGCACCACCGCCATCTCGGACGACGAGGCCGAGTACAAGGACGAGAAGGGCCACCTGTGGCACCTGCGCTACCCGCTGACCGAGCCGGTCAACGGCCAGGACTACATCGTCGTCGCCACCACGCGTCCCGAGACCATGCTCGGCGACACGGGCGTCGCCGTCTCCCCGAAGGACCCCGAGAAGGCCGCCTTTGTGGGTAAGACCGTCAAGCTCCCCATCGTCGACCGCGAGATCCCCATCTTTGAGGATTGGCATGTCGACGCCAACTTTGGTTCCGGCTTCGTTAAGGTCACGCCTGCTCACGACCCCAACGACTACGCCATGGGCCAGGCCCACGACCTGCCGCAGATCAATATCTTCGACGAGCATGCTGTGGTCGTCGAGGGCTACGGCGAGTTTACCGGCATGACCCGCGAGGAGTGCCGCGAGGCCGTCATCAAGTGGTTCGACGAGCACGGCCTGCTCGATCACGTCGAGGACCACGACCACTCCGTCATGCACTGCTACCGCTGCGACGCCGCGCTTGAGCCGTGGCTGTCCGAGCAGTGGTTTGTGGCCGTCGATAAGCTCAAGGGGCCGGCGCTCGACGCCGTCAAATCCGGCAAGGTCACCTTCCACCCCTCGCGCTGGACGCAGACCTACACCACTTGGATGGAGAACCTCAAGGACTGGTGCATCAGCCGCCAGCTGTGGTGGGGCCACCGTATCCCCGTGTTCTACTGCGAGGACTGCGGCTGGGAGGACGCCCTGACCGAGGACACCGACGTGTGCCCCAAGTGCGGCGGCCATCACGTGCACCAGGATGAGAACGTGCTTGACACCTGGTTCAGCTCGCAGCTGTGGACCTTCGCCACGCAGGGCTGGCCGCAAAAGCCGGAGCTGCTCGAGGGACATCACCCCACGACGGCGCTCGTCACCGCGCGTGACATCATCGCGCTGTGGGTCGCCCGCATGGTCATGAGCTCGCTGTACTTCCTGGACGAGGTGCCGTTTAAGGACGTCGTCATCTACCCGACGATCCTTGCCAAGGACGGCAGCCGCATGTCCAAGTCCAAGGGCAACGGCGTTGACCCCATGGATCTCATTGGCATGTACGGCGCCGACGCCATGCGCTACAACCTGCTGACGCTGTGCACCAACAACCAAGACGTCAAGTTCGACGCGAACATCGACAAGAAGACTAAGAAGCTTATCGACAGCCCGCGTACCGACCAGGCCAAGTCGTTTGTGACCAAGATCTGGAACGCAAGCCGCTTCCTGCTTATGAACATGGAGGGCTACACGCCCGGCGAGCCCGTCGTGGAGACGCCGGCCGACGCTTGGATGTTCAGCCGCCTGGCAAAGGCCGTCAAGATGGTCACCGAGGGTATTGAGAACTACACCTTTGGCGACATGGCCCGCGGCGTGCAGCAGTTCTTCTGGAACGAGGTCTGCGACTGGTACGTCGAGGTCACCAAGGCCCGCCTGAAGGGCGAGGGCCGTCTGCAGGCCCAGCGCAACCTGATCTTTGTGCTCGACACCTCCATTCGCCTGATGCACCCGCTCATGCCGTTTGTCACCGAGGAGATCTGGGACAACATGCCGGCGAGTGTGCTCGATCTGGACGCCGAGGGCAACGTGAACCGCGCCGAGGCGCTCATGATCGCCAAGTGGCCCGAGCCCGCCGACTACGCTAAGTATGTTGACGAGGACGCCGAGCGCGCGTTTGAGCTGTGCCGCGCCGTCGTTTCCGCCGCCCGCGCCACGCGTTCGCGTTACCGCTTGAGCCCCAAGGCCGAGCTCGACGTGGTCGTGCGCGCCGGTGCCGAGGACATCGAGAAGCTCGAGAGCCTGCGCTCGACCATCGAGCCGCTGGCCAACACCGCCTCGCTGGTCATGGGTACCGACGTTGAGAAGCCGGCCGCGAGCATCGCCGTGGTCGACAGCGGCGTCGAGGTCTTTGTGGTGCTCGAGGGCAAGGTTGACCTTTCGGCCGAGAAGGCGCGTCTTGAGAAGGAGATCGCCGCGGCTCAGAAGGAGCTCGCCGGTTGCGAGAAGACGCTCGCCAACGAGGGCTTTGTGGCCAAGGCCGCGCCCGCGGTGGTCCAGAAGAAGAGGGACCGTGCAGCTGAGCTCAAGGAGATCCTGGCGGCGCTGAACTCGCAGGTTGCTGACTTCTCGTAGGCGGTACTGGGGGACGCGGTTTGGGGCTTTGCTCGCTACTGCGGACAGTCCTGCTCGCACGAAGGCCACATTAAGTGGCCTTCGGCTCGTGCGGAACTTGTATCGAGCAAAGCCCCAAACCGCTCCCATAGCGGTTACGGGGGCGTTCGCTGCCTGGTAGGGCCACTTGGTTGTGACCTTGATCTCGCTGCAAAGCGGTGTTTGGCTGATATTTTGAATGGGAGGGGCTCGTTGTTTATTGCGGGCCTCTTTTTATGTTGAGGGGACTTTGGGTTATGGCTAAGCGTTCTGGCTCGTATTCTGTGCCGTTCTCGTTTGAGTTGCTTTCGTTTGATGAGGCTGTTGCTTTGGCTGCTGATACGGGGCGGATTTCTGGGGATGCTGGTCCTCTGCTCGAGACGGTTGTCGATATGCTCGATGAGTTGGGGCGTCCGGACGAGTATTTCGATTGCATTCAGGTTGCCGGTACCAATGGCAAGACTTCGACTACGCGTTTTTCGGCTGCTATTCTTCGCGGCGAGGGGCTCAAGACCGCGCTGTATACGTCGCCTCAGCTGGTGCGCTATCCCGAGCGCATGGAGGTTGACGGGCGCGTTGTGAGCGATGAGGCGTTTGCCCGTGGCGTTTCGGCCGCTGTTGAGGCGGGGCATCGAGTGAATGCCCGTCGTGTGGCGGCGGGGGAGCGCGCCTATACCATCACGCCGTTTGACCTGCTGACGGCTGCTGCACTGGTGGTGTTTGCCGAGGCTTGCGTGGACGTGGCCGTGCTTGAGGTCGGCATGGGCGGACGCTGGGATGCTACGAGTGCGACCGATCCTGTCGCCGTGACCATTACAGGCATTGGGCTCGATCACACACGTATTTTGGGCGATACGCTCGAGGCCATTGCGGGGGAGAAGGCTGCGGTCATTAAGCCCGGACGCCTGGTTGTGCTGGGCGAGGGCACGCATGAGGCGAGCGTTCAGCGCGTGATGGATGCCCGTTGTCGAGAGTGCGGCATTGTGCCGCTCGTGGTGAGGCATGCCACGACTAAGGTGCCGGTGCATGTGGGCGACACGGTTGAGTTTAGCTGCACCACGCCACGTGCGATCTATACGTCGAGCATGGTCAAGCCGGCCTATCAGCCGCAGAATGCCGCGTGCGCGATTATGCTTTGCGAGGGGTATCTGGGTCGCGAGCTCGACCACGATGCGCTGGATGCATCGCTTATGGGTTGCCCCACACCGGGTCGTTTTGACGTGCTGGGGACCGATCCGCTTAAGCTGATTGACGCCTGTCATAACCCCCAGAGCTGCGAGAACTTTGTGAGCGCGCTGGACGAGATTGATCCGTGCGTGGAGAATCGCCCCACGCTGCTGTGCGCCGCGCTGGCCGACAAGGACGTGGCGGGCATCGTCGACGTGCTGATCCCGGCTTTCCCGCGCGTGGTCGTGACCCAGACCGATTCCGATCGCGCCCTGCCGGCGGAGGAGCTCGCCGCACTTGTTGATGCCGATAAGCTCGCGGGCGTATACCCCAGCGTTTCCGAGGCCCTCGCAGCTTTCAAGGCCGCGGGCGAGCCCTTCGTAGCAGCCGGCACCATCACCCTAGCCGGCGAAGTAGCCGGCCTGCTGCGCTAACCCATCCCCTCATCAGTTGCGGTGAAATAGTTCCTGTTTCAGTTTTTAGCGGCCCGTCCAGGAACTATTCCACCGCAACTCAAAAACAGTCAATTTGGGACGGTGCTTTTTTGGCTGCCCTGTGCCCCGAGTTGACTCGCTTGCCACGAAATCGGCCTATTTACTACGTTTGACCGGTTACCCTCGACCACACGGATAATCGTGAAATCAAAACCGCAGGTAGACGGCTTGCTGGTTTTTAAAAAAGACCCGCATGGTCGACCCATGCGGGTTAAACGTAGTAGATGGCCCGTTTTTGTGGCGAAGCGTTGGCGGGATGCGGCAAAGGGGCAGCCCCTTTGCCGCATTGCCTAGTCTAGGCGGATCGGATCGTGGGGGTAGGCGTTGAGAATCTCGACGCCGGACTCGGTAACTAGGGCCAAGTCCTCGATGCGGACGCCGGTGCGGCCGGGGAGGTAGATGCCCGGCTCGATGGAGAAGGTCATGCCCGGCTCGACAACCTGCTCGTTGACGAGCGAGACGTCGCCCGGCTCGTGGTCCTGCAGGCCGATCGAGTGACCCAGGCGATGCGTAAAGTACTGCCCATAGCCCGCGTCTTCAATCACGTCGCGCGCGGCGCAGTCCAGGTCGCACATGCGCACGCCCGGTGCGATGAGCGCCTCGGCGGCCTCGTTGGCACGGCGCACGATGTCGTAGATGTGTGCCGTCTCCTCGTCCGGCTCGCCCCAAAAGAACGTGCGCGTCATATCCGAGCAGTAGTTGCGATGGCGTCCACCAATGTCGAATAGCACCACGTCGCCGCGTTTAAGCTCGGTATCGTCGGGCTCGTGATGAGGGTCGCCGGCGTTTGCGCCAAAGCTTACGATGGGCGGAAAGCTAAATCCCTCGCAGTCATGCTTGCGATACAGGCCGAGTATCTGGTCGGCAATCTCGCGCTCCGTCATGCCTTCGTGGACGAGCTTGATGGCGTCGGCCATCACGGCGTCGTTAGCGGCCGAGGACGCGCGCATGAGCTCCTGCTCAGTGGCATCCTTGTGGGTGCGCGCGGCGGTGACGGCAAAGTCACCCAGGAAAAACTCGCTTGCGGCGTGGCGCTCCATGAGCGGCATCAAAAAGCCGGAGCGCATAACGGTATCGATGCCGAGCGGCTTGGTCGGATCGACCTCGCGAGCGATGGCGTCGGCCACTATATCGGTATCGGTGTGGTAGGCAACGCGGGCATTGTCGTACTCGGGCAGCTGATGCAGGGCGTTGACCAAGATTACGGGCTCGTCATCGCGCGCGAGCAGCACGCCGCAAAAACGCTCGAACATATCGGCATAAAAGCCGGTCAGGTAATAAATCGACCACGGGTCGTTTACGAGCAGCTGTGCGCCGGGGTGCTGAGCCTCGAGCGCATCGAGCACGCGCGCCACACGCTGGTCATCGACATGTGCCATATAACGTCCTTTCGCTAGGGTGCCACCATGGTATCCCCAATGCCAGGGTAGTCAATTTGGGACGGGGCTATTTTAGCTGCGTAAAACATGCGGAATGATTTTTCTGGGACGGGGATTAAATAATCATTCGGCACCCAATGATTATTTAATCCCCGTCCCAGAAAAATCATTTGAGCGAACGTTCGGACAAAAGTAGTCATAAGAGGCCCGTCCCAAATGGGCTGGTTTCAAAAGTATGTCGGATTACGGGGCTGGACCTGTATTACTTGACCATGGGAAAAATCGCGAAATTAAAACCGCAGGTAGAGGGCTTATCAAAAATCGAAAAGTGCCGGCATGGATGGGGGTCTCCGAATTAGCCCCGTAATCCGGCATAGTTTTGAAATGGCGCTAAAGTAGGCACAAGCTAAATACCGATCCCAAGGCAAGTTGCGGTGGAATAGTTCCTGGATGCCGGGGTTATGGCGTAAATCAGGAACTATTTCACCGCAATTGAGGAGGGACGGATTTGATGGCGGGGTAGCTAAAAGAGCCCCGTCCCTAATTAGCTACTTAGACTCGGTCGATGTCTATGCTGGCGATGAGGTTGATGTTGGTGTCGAGGAGGTCTTCCAGCACGACGTCGCCCATGCGGATGGGGGCGTTGACGACTAGGCCGCGGATGAGGTCCATCGCCTGGGCGTGGAGTTCGAGCGGGATGGCTTCGGCCGTGCGCACGGGCAGCAGTGTCTCATCGCCGCCGGATACGGCCACGGTGGTGGTGAGCACGCGCATGGGACAGGTGAGCTCCTGATGTGCGAACTTATCACCGCGCGGGCAGTTGTTGCCGGTTACGGAGCGCACTTCCACCACGGCGCCGTCTGCTCTGCGCTCGACCTCCACGGTCAGAAGGCACTCGGATGGGCAGGTCGTGCAGTTGAACTGCATCGTATCGATTGCGTTATTGCTCATGAGCTATGCCTCCTCGATGGGATCGACGGATAGGACAATCTCGCTGGCACCCAGGTCGAGCGCTTGTTTGATGACCTTTGCCGGCAGTGGGAAGCTTTCCATAACGCTCGGCTTAAACGCTCGGACCTTGCCGGCGAACAGTTCCTCGCCGTTGCCTAAGATCCTCACGCGGGCGGCGTCGACGGGCCGGCGCACGCGGAAGTTGAGCTTGGTGAGCGCCACGGTCGTAATGCGTCCCGGCAGCGCGTAGCCCGCAATGCCGGCGGGGGAGACCGTGAGCTTGCAGCCCGTGTCCTCGACCGCGTCCGTCTCGGCTCCGCCGCCCAGCGCGTACACCGCTGCAGCTGCGCCAGCCCTCTCGGACTCGGTCGTTACGTTGTCGGCCAGGTCGTGCACGTGCAGCACGTTGCCGCAGGCAAAGATGCCTGGCACTCCCGTCTGCAGGCTCTGGTCCACCACGGCGCCGCGCGTGCGTGGGTCAAGCTTTACGCCCGCGGCAACCGAAAGCTCGTCCTCGGGAATCAAGCCCACCGAAAGCAGCAGCGTGTCGCACGGAAGAATGCGCTCGGTTCCCGGAATGGGCGCCAGGTGCTCGTCGACCTGACTCACCTCGACGGCCTCCACGCGGTCGTGCCCGATCACGCGTGTGACGGTGGTGGACAAGTGCAGCGGAATTCCAAAGTCGTCCAGGCAGTTCTTGACGTTGCGGCGCAGGCCGTTGGCGTACGGCATGAGCTCGTACACGCCCTCGACCGAAATTCCCTCGAGCGTGCAGCGACGTGCCATGATCAGCCCGATGTCGCCCGAGCCCAAAATGACGGCGCGCGAGCCGGGTTTGAGGTTCTCGATATTGATGTATCGCTGCGCCAGGCCCGCCGTAAACACGCCGGCGGGTCGGCTGCCGGGGATCTTGATCTCGCTGCGGGTGCGCTCACGGCAACCCATGGCAAGGACGATCGCGCGCCCGGTGAGCTGCAGCATGCCGGCAGGGCTCATGAGCGTGACGGTATGGACTGCGGTGTCTTCCGTAGGCTCGCCTGAACCAATCCCAATTACCATGCTGTTCGGGAACAGCGCAATGTCGTTTGCGTGCACCTGGTCGATAAAGCGCTGCGCGTACTCGGGACCGGTGAGTTCCTGTTTAAAGTGCGACAGGCCAAAGCCAGGGTGGATGCACTGGCGGAGGATTCCGCCCAGGTGCTGCTCGCGCTCCACGATGGCCACGTGGGCGCCGGCATTATGTGCGGCAAGCGCAGCCGCCATGCCAGCGGGTCCGCCGCCGATGACGACCACGTCGAAGGCTTGCGTCGGTACTGACTCAACGGCACCGCTATCTGTAGCGCTCGATTTGAATTTCGCCATCCTAGCGCACCCCCTTCAAAGGTCCCTCGACCAACCAAGATCCGGCATCCTCCAACAGCACCTCGCTGGGGTCGCAGCCCAACTCGCGGGCAAGGATCGCAACCACGCGGCTCTGGCAAAAACCACTTTGGCACCGGCCCATGCCGGCACGACAGCGGCGCTTGACGCCCTCGACCGAAACCGCGCCCGGCTGGCGTCGGATCGCGGCCACGATTTCGGCCTCGGGCACCGTCTCGCAGCGGCAGACAATCTGTCCCCACGCGGGATCGGACTCGATCAGCTCCTCCTTGCGCGCCAGCGGTGCGCGGTCAAAGTCGTCCGGCGCGCGGCGAATTGGGTTCCAGTCCCCTCGTTCGTGCATCTCCACGCCCGCCTCACGCATCACAAGCTCAATGCGCTCGGCAATGGCCGGTGCGCTCGCCACACCCGGCGACTGAATGCCTGCCGCCTGGAAAAGCCCCGGCACCACGGCCGAATGTCCAATAAAGAAGTCGTTCGTTCCCTGAATGGCCGGACGCCCGCCGGCAAATGCGCGCACCACGCGGCGCGTATCCAGATCGGGCACCAGCTTGCGTGCACCGGTCAGCAGCGCGTTTACATCGCTTGCATAGGTCTGCGTGTCGCCCGGCTCGCGCATGGCAGCCGTTGCGGTGATCACGGTGTTGCCGTGCACGGTGCCCGTGACGATAACGCCTTTCGACACCGGCGTCGGCACGGGGTAGAGCGGCATGAGCGCGCTCGGCTCCTTGTCCAGCACCACGATGTTGCCCTGACGCCAGACCATCTGGAACTCCTCGGCGCCTGCCATATGCGAGATGTTCGCGGCGCCGTTGCCCGCGGCGTTGATCAGGTAGCGGCAGCGCACGTTGCCAGCGGGGGTCGCCAGCGTGAAGCGCGCGTCGTCGCCCGAGCCCGCGACTTCAATCGCTTCCACCGGAGCGGACCGCATAAACGTCACCCCGTTGGCCACGGCGTTTTCCAGCGCGGCGATGGCAACCTCAAACGGGTCGACAAACCCGGTCGAGGGGCACCACAACGCACACGTCGCATCGGAACTGGCGCGCGGCTCAAGTTCATGGATGCGGTCGGGTCCGACGATCGACAGCTCGGGCACGCCGTTGGCAAGGCCATTGCTACGCAGCTGCTCCAGATGCGCGCGGTCCTCGTCGTTGAAGCCCAACACCATCGACCCGGTGCGGCAGAACAGAAAGTCCAGCTCCTGTGCCCACGTACCGTACAACTCGCAGCCACGGGCGTTGACCTGCGCCTTAACCGTGCCCGGTGTCGGATCGTAGCCGGCATGCACCAGGCCGCCGTTAGCCTTCGACGCGCCCAGCGCAATATCGTTAGCCGCCTCGACCACGCAAATGGAAAGGTCAAACCTCGCGAGCTGCCGCGCGATGGCGCACCCGGTAATGCCCGCGCCCACAATCGCGATATCAAACGTTTCTGTCACAGTGCCTCCCAGACGAATTGACAGGCTGTCAATAAGAACATCCTACGGTCTACACACCCCCCAGCAGGGCGGCAATGCGGCGAACAGCCCCGCAACACCCGCCAACGGCAGGCGAGGGGAGACCCGGCAACGTCGACAACCTCGTCTGCCGACAACTACGGCAACCGTTCGTCTCGATCTGTATCAGTTAGACGAGGATTTGGGTCCCAGATGTTACAGATCGAGACGTTAGTCTGGCGGCGCACCCGTTTATCTCGATCTGTAACATCTAGACCTGATTTTGCCGATTACCTGTTACAGATTGGGATGTTTGTGTCCGCGCCGGCCCCGTACCCGGCCGTAGTCCCATATAAACAAACCCCGTGGTAAACTTGCACGGACTGTTAATATTCCGAAAGGTACCCGTAATGTCCAAGTACATCTCCGAGCTCATGTCGCCGCAGCTTATGGGCGTCGTCTATGCCTTCGTTGGTTTTATCATCGCCCTGTATGTGCTGTCGGTCGTCTATGTGTTCATCGACGCTCGCCGCCGCGGCGCCAGCGCCTACGTGGCATGGGGCATCATCGCTCTCATCCCGTTTGTAGGCCTCATCGCCTACCTGGTCCTGCGTCCGCACTCCTACGCGTCCGACCGTGAGGAGCAGGAGCTGGACATGGCCCTGCGCGAGCGCCAGCTTGCCCAGTACGGCACCTGCCCGCAGTGCGGCGCGCCCATCGAGAAGGACTTCGTCGTCTGCCCGGTGTGCGATACCCAGGTTCGCAACGTTTGCCCCAGCTGCCATCGCCCGCTCGATGCGCACTGGAAGGTCTGCCCCTACTGCCGAACTCGCATCCAGTAGCGCATCCATCGCAGGGCCGGCCGCAAGCCACGGGCACCGCGCGTCCCGCGCAAGCCACGCGCGCAACCCGACGCACACGATGAAGCATGCGTAGAAAATCGCCCGCCGTGCCATTAAGGTGCGGCGGGCGCTTGTATATCCAGGGACACCGCCACGTCGTAGT
>OAZW01000967.1_pt1 | contig 14774 bp, 16 predicted proteins | sample 1495231 | NCBI WGS metagenome assembly OAZW01 (sample SAMEA2580062, study PRJEB22360) | human gut metagenome | reverse complement strand
GTTTGACCGTAGGCGGGGCGGGGGGAAGGCCCCTGCGGGGAGCCGGTTCACGTAGTCATGTTTGACACACAGGTCGTATTCGCTGATCAGGTGGGGCGCATAGCGTTTGATGAAGACGCGTGTTCCACATGCCAGCTGGGCGATACACGCCGAGGCCATTGGACGCGCCGAGTGAGTGAGGACCTGCGGGCACTGGGCAGAAGCACCCGCCAGATGCGGCATATCCACCAGGCGCTCTTCCAGCGCCGCCACATCCTGATCTGAGATCAGTGGCCACACATTGTTAATGATGTCGAGTTGTTCGTCTCGATTCATTTGCGGCTCCTCGTGCTCACCAATGCGCACGACTAAACCGCGTTCCTACGCCAGCATGATCTGGTTCAGGTATAACGGTCGGAGAATTTTCCCTCTCAGCCCGCCTGTCCGGGCTCCCGTGCCCCCTCACCATACCATCAGCTGCACATCATACGTAAAACGAGGGTGCCCCACCCTCACATAGTGGATGGGTCACCCTCGTCAATGGGACAGGAAACACAGTGCGAACTAGTCGCGAGCCTTTTCCTTCATTTCCCACGTTTCGATGATGTCGCCCTCGGCAATGTCCTTGAAGCCCAGGGTGATACCGCATTCGTAGCCTTCGCGAACCTCGGTGACATCGTCCTTTTCGCGGCGCAGCGACGCGATCTCCAAATCGGGAGCAACCACGACACCGTCGCGAACCAGGCGGGCCTTCGAGCCGCGGCGAATGATGCCGTCACGGACAATGGAGCCTGCGATGTTACCGAACTTGCCGGAGCGGAAGACCTGGCGGATCTCAGCCGTGCCCAGCGCGACCTCTTCATAAATCGGCTTGAGCATGCCCTTCAGGGCCGCTTCGATATCGTCGATGGCTGCGTAGATGACCGAGTAGTACTTGATCTCCACGCCTTCCGCGTCGGCCATTTCAGCCACGCGCTCAGCCGGACGCACGTTAAAGCCGATAATGACCGCGTTATCGACGGTGGCCAGGTTGACATCGTTTTGCGTAATGGCTCCGACGCCGCGGTGGATGATCCGCAGGGCAACTTCGTCGCCCACGTCGATACGCAGCAAGGAATCTTCCAGAGCCTCAACGGCACCGGACACGTCACCCTTGATGACAAGGTTGAGGGTGTCGACTTCACCTTCCTTGAGAACCTTATCGAAGTCTTCGAGGGTGACGCGCTTGCGACGCTTGGCCAGCAGTGCTGCGCGCTCGGCAGCTTCTCGCTTGTCAGCGATCTGGCGGGCGGTGCGGTCATCGGATGCCACAAGGAAGGAGTCGCCTGCCCGTGGAACTGATGTAAGGCCGATCACCTGCACCGGTCGTGACGGACCGGCTTCCTGCACATCCTTGCCATACTCGTCGAACATGGCGCGCACGCGTCCGGAGGCGGATCCCACAACGAGGGCGTCTCCCACGCGCAGCGTTCCACGCTGGACCAGCATGGTGGCAACCGCACCACGACCACGGTCAAGGTTCGCTTCAATGGCGACGCCTCGCGCCTCGGTGTCAGGGTTTGCCTCCAGGTCAAGTGCGGCATCCGCTGTCAGGAGGACTGCTTCGAGCAAGTCACTGATGCCGGTGCGCTGCTTGGCGGACACGTCCACGAACATGACGTCGCCGCCATATTCTTCAGCCACAAGGTTGTATTCGGTGAGCTGGGAGCGGATCTTATCCGGATTGGCATCTTCCTTATCCACCTTGTTGACGGCCACAACGATCGGCACGTCCGCTGCCTGCGCATGGTTGATCGCTTCAACGGTCTGCGGCATGACGCCGTCATCGGCTGCGACCACCAGGATCGCAATGTCCGTTACCTTGGCGCCACGGGCACGCATAGCGGTGAAGGCTTCGTGACCAGGCGTGTCGATGAATGTGATGGGGCGGTCCTTGCCCTCCATATCCACCGTGACCTGGTAGGCGCCGATGTGCTGGGTGATGCCACCGTGTTCGGTGTCGACGACGTCGGTGTGCCGGATGGCGTCCAGCAGCTTCGTCTTACCGTGGTCGACGTGGCCCATGACGGTGACGACCGGTGGGCGCGGCTTGAGATGCTCTTCATCATCAAGTTCTTCGGCCTCAAGGTCGATATCGAAGGACTCAAGCAGTTCGCGATCCTCGTCTTCTGGGGAAACGACCTTGACGTTGTAGCCCAGTTCGTCGCCCAGTGTTTCAAAGGTGTCCTGATCCAGTGACTGCGTGGCCGTTGCCATTTCACCGAGATGGAACAGAACAGTCACCAATGCTGCCGGATTGACGTCGATCTTTTCGGCAAGATCAGCCAGGGATGCGCCCTGACGGATGCGAATCTCCTGGCCATTTCCGCGAGGAATCTTCACGCCGCCGATTGTCGGTGCACTCTGCTCTTCGTATTCCTGCCGCCTTGCACGCTTGGACTTGCGTCCGCGACGCGAGCCGCTTCCACGGCCGAATGCGCCCGGTGTGGAGCCGCGACCACCGCGACCGCCACGGGGACGGCCACCGCTCGGGGGCGCAAATGCACCTGCGTGTGCGCCGACTCCCGGGCTGTTGTGACGTGAATTGTTGGAACGTCCACGTCCGCCACGTGACGGGCGGTCAGGCTTGGCGAACCGTGCCTGATCGGGCATCATCATCGGGTTTGGATGGTTGCCGCCGCGTGAACGGTTCGGGCGTTCAGCGCGGTGCTCGCCACCGCCGGAGCGGTTCGTGTGCGCAGCGCCACCTTGTGTGCCGCGACCACCGGGCCTGTTGGTGCGCTGGCCACCGCGTGTTCCACCAGGTCGAGGCATACCTTGCGTGGATGCGAAGGGATTGTTGCCTGGGCGTGGCCCAGCAGGGCGCGGGCCGGGACGAGGTCCTGGGCGCGGTGCCGACTGGCGGCCATGAGCCTTGGAATCTGAAGCCGATGCTTTCTTGGCGGATTGGGGGCCGGGCTTGGGACCAGATTCTCCCGACGACACCGGTGCCGATGCGTGAGCATCGCCTGATTCCTGAGTATCGCGAGGTCCCGGTTTCGCCGCTGCAGCTGCCTTCTTGTCAGCTGCGTGCGCTACCGGTCCTGGCTTTGGTGCTCGCGTCTTGGCCGGTTTCTTTTCTGACTTTCCGGTCGGCGCATCATCACTGGCCGCACTGCTTTCTGGCTGTGCCAGGTCGGCAGGTGTGGACGCAGTGGACGACTTCCTGGTCGACTTACGAGACGCAGTAGTTGTCTTCGCAGCCGTTTTCCTTGTTTTCTTGGGTGCCTTCGCCTTCTCGGATTCTTCTGTGTCCTGAGGCGCAAGGGAGGCGTAGTGTTCACGCACGGCTCGAACCACTGGCGGTTCCAGAGCCGAGCTTGATGCCTTGACGAACTCTCCGCTATCGCGCAGGTACGCCAAGAGTTCTTTGCTGGCAATGCCGAGCTCTTTGGCGAGCTCGTGTACACGCAACTTTGCCACAATTCTCCTGTCCGGATCCGTCTCCGAACTGGAGACGGGACTTATCGTTCTTGCTGGCAGCTCATCGCTGGGTACTCATCGGGTGCCCATCAGCTTCCAACCCGCTTCCATTACTCGATGTCCAACGCACGGTGCGTTGCTGACAATGTGATCGTGTCGATCAGGTGATCCCACTGGTCCTTCCCCACGGTGTGAGGCAGGCGTAATGCATGTTCGAGGGCTCGCCGTCGGCGGGCCTTCTCCATGCATGTCGCATGTGCGTGAATCCACGCACCACGACCTGGCAGGATGCCTTTTGGATCCACCTGTGCGGATCCGTCGTGAGTCGCCACCATTCGAACCATGCTCGAGGGGGCGCCTCGCTGCCGGCAGCCAATACATGTGCGAATCGGGCCTGAATGGTCATGCGTCTCCACCGCACACATACTAGTCCAGCCCAACCAGTCTAACTGAGGTCGGCGTCCGTATTGGAATCTGTATGTGAGCGACTGGTCACGTCGTCCTCGTCCTCGTCCTCGGCAGTGATGTCGAATGCGTCGGTGCCGCTACCATCTGACACGCTGGCAGCCTCGTCACCTCCATAGGGCATGTCAGGCATCGATGAGCGTGACGCCTCCATCTTTCCGTCCACATCCGTGTCGGAGTGAATATCAATGTGGAAACCTGTCAGACGCGCAGCCAGTCGAGCATTTTGTCCCTCTTTGCCGATTGCCAGTGAGAGCTGGAAGTCAGGCACAACGGCGGTGGCGGTGTGATTTTCAACCGAGTGCACGACCACTCGGCTCACGCGCGCCGGAGACAGCGCGTTGGACACGAAACGAGCAGGATCTGCCGACCAGTCAACGATGTCGATCTTTTCACCACCCAGCTCAGTCATCACCGAGCGTACACGCGACCCCATCGGCCCAATGCATGCTCCCTTGGCGTTGACACCTTCACGTGTTGCTGCAACGGCGATCTTCGTGCGGTGGCCCGCTTCGCGCGCAACGGCCTTGATCTCCACCAGACCCTGCTGGATCTCAGGAACCTCGCGTTCGAACAGGCCGAGCACCAAGCCGGGGTGGGTTCGTGACAGGACGATTCGCGCACCACGCTCGGTGCGTTCAACCGACACGACGTAGGCGCGGATCCGCTCATTGTGATGGTATTCCTCGCCCGGAACCTTTTCTGAATCCGGCAGCACGGCCTCGAAGTCGTCCGATAGTTTCACCAGCGTCAGGTGGCGTTCACGTGCCTGCTGGACAAGGCCGGTGACGATCTGCCCGGTCTTGGATGCGAAGTCGCCCAGAACTTTCTGATCGTCGGCGTCTCGCAGCCGCTGCATGATCACCGAGCGCGCAGTTGCCTGTGCGATGCGCCCAAAGTTGGAGGGGGTGTCATCGAATTCACCGATCGGGTTGCCGTCGTCGTCTTCCTCGGTCGCCATGACGGTGACCCGCCCTGAACGCTTGTCGATCTCAATGCGAGCTTTGCGGATAGCGCCCGGGATGTTGTGATACGCCTTGAGCAGCGCCTCTTCGATCGCGTCCACAAGAGTATTGAGATCTACACCTTTTTCCTGCTCCACCATTCGGAGCGCTGTCATGTCAATTTCCATGATCCCTCACTTGTCTGACTTACCCGTGCCAAGCTCGACGCGCGGACGCGCCTTCTTGATCGTGTCGTATTCAATGGTAACCGGCTCACCATCGACCACCAGAATGACCTGCTGATCAGCCACTTCGGACAGTCTCCCCTCAACGGTGTTCCCGTCGCGAAGCTTGACGCGGATGAGCCGTCCGATCTGTCTGCGCCAGTGCCGCGGCTGCGTGAGTTCACGCTCGGCTCCCGGTGTGGACACTTCCAGAATGTATTCACTGTCAATCGGGTCGGCCTCGTCCATCGCCAAGGAAATGGCGCGTGAGACCTGCGCGAGTGTGTCGGAGTCAACTGACTCGTAGGAGTCTGCAGACGTGTCCTCACCGTAATCCACGCTGATGCGCACAATCGGACGCGTCTGGGGGCCGACGACCTCGATCTGATCGATGATGAGTCCGCACGTGGCGACGACGGGCTCCAGTATGCGCCTGATCAGATCCTGATCTACTGGCTGAGCGGGTTGTGCCACAGTTTCTTCCTTCCGAACGACACGCCAATATTCACTAGTTTAGCCACATGCGCGTGCGATGATGACACCGTGAAGTTTTCCTCCAGCCTGCACCGCCACTCGTTTTACCATTTGGCGAGGGCGGCGTGCACAAGCGCCGCGATAGCTGCCATCGCCGTGACACTCACGGGCTGCGGGGTTCACCTGGAATCGGCGCAGGGCTCACTGCCTGAGCTGACAGCGCCCCAGCTGGTGCGCGATCGTGCTGTTCGCGCGGATTGGGCAATTGCCGCTCGTGCCGACGAGCTCGCTGATCTGGCCGGACAGTGTGAGCCGTGCCAGAAGGCGTGGCGCGATGTGGCCGACCGTGCCGCGCAGCGAGTCGAGTCACTGGGAGGCGTGTGGCATCCGTGGCCTGATGGTGCCCCTGAGGGCGCTGACTTGCCCGATCCGATCGCTGAGGCTCCCGTTGCAGCGGATGCATTCGTCGCCTGGATGGCGGCCTGTGCTGTACGCGACTTGTCATCCGTCGCTGATCCTGCCCTGCTCAGTGATGCCGATGCGCGCATACTTTCCAGGGTCGCGGCGGCGCGCCTGGCGGATGCGACCACGCTCGGTGCGGTTGTGGGCGTTGATTACGGTGAGGGCGCATCAAGCGTGCTGGCACTGGCGAACCGGATTGCGGCTCGGACTTTCGGGGATTCTGCGGGCGGGTCTGCTCGTGATGGCGTGATGCGCGCGGCTCAGGGAATTTTGGATGCCCAGGAGGTTGCGCCTGTCGACACAGGCACCGTCCTCTTTGCGCACCTGGCACCCGCTGACCAGGGCATGCACAGCGATCAACGCGACTTCACTGAAGATGCTGACGTGTCCTATGCGGTGCGCGTATGGGACTGTGTCGGTCAGACTCTTCCTGCCCTCCAGGTGGAGGGCGAGGGGATCGCTGACGCATCTGCCACGGTGGATCGATTGTTGGAACGCACGCGAGTTGTCCTCAACGCTGGCGTGGACGATACGCGCGAGTTCCGGTGCCATCTGGAAGAGTCGTCACCTCAGTCACTGGATGCGTTGATGCTGGCAACGGATCTGACTCTGGTTGATTCCGCCGATGCGGATGTGCGCGCTCTGGGGGTGCGCAGCCTGGCCGCTGACATTGTGGCAGGAGCCGCATCGGGCAGTGCTGACATGTCAGACGCCCTCGATGCAGCCTTAAAGCAGTAACGTTTCTGTCCCTCACGTACTGCGGTGTGCGTGATACCTGCCCGCGCATTTTTCGCCTGTCATGCGCGGCGTCCAGTTGGGGGCCTAGTATGCGTATCCCATCACCGTCGGGGCAGGCGCTTGTCGTTGTGATTCTGCGGTGCCCCGACCGGGGCTCGAACCCGGGACAAACGGATTATGAGTCCGCTGCTCTAACCGACTGAGCTATCAGGGCAGATCTAGCCTAACCGCTTTAAGGCTTCGAATGCGAATCGCGCCTGAGCGCAAATGCCAGTGGTGTGGGTCATACTGTGCACCACGATGACAGGAACGCAAAACGGACCAGTCGCTGCCTTACCCCAATCATCCAGAGGAGTCTACTCATGAACCAGTTCACTGACGTTCACGCACTAGCTGTCAAGCTCTACGATGCCCTCGGCGCGTTCCGTGAGAACGCCGACGAAGATGAGACCACATTGTGGATGCTGTACCAAACCTTAGCCGGGTGGCTGGCGAGCATGCTGCGCCATAAGGCTGCTGACGACCAGGTCGAACAGACACTTGCAGCGATCGCGCTGCGAGACGCACTACGAGAGTTCACGTTCGCAAGCTGCCTGGCATATGGCCAACTGATGAAAGTGATCCGCGAAAGCGGTGAGGACCTGAATGATCTCGACACATCGGAGTTTGCTAGTCTTCACGACATCATCGAGGAATGCCTGACCGAAAGTAGGCTGACGCTGGGAGATCGCCTCACGAACAATTAAGCAATGATTGTCCGGGGAGCGTTCGGGGACGTGGCCTACGCGAGAGTAAGGCGAGGGGCCACTGTTCGGCCAATTGGAGCACGTCGATTGGCCCAAGTCAGGGCAATAAAAAGCTCCCGCGACTGGATTCGAACCAGTAACCGTCGGGTTAGCAGGATTACGTCGCGTGGCAAACGCTGGCGGGGCGATCATTTCGTCTCCGATAATGCGTCATGGGTGAGCACGCGGATCTGCTCATCAAGCGCGTCGAATGCTGGGTCCACACCTGTCACTGGTTCAGGTAGGCCTTCTAGGCCTTCCAGCAGGAGCTTGGTCATGTTCGAGGTTGCGACGCTAATACCCTTGGGACTGCCATGCATGCCAGTGTCCACTGCTCGTGCGGTAGCGATCAAAGTGTCGCATATCGCCTGATACTTCCCAGCGATCACTCCCTGGGCTCTCAAGTCATCAATCGTGGACTGTACAGATGCTTCGATTGGTCCCTGTTCAGTGCCACGGTGTGGCGATTCGACACTAAATAACGCTGCCGTGGCAACCATAGTTTTTTTCTCCTCACATTCGTGTGTTTTGGCTTGTTTTCGCCGTTTTTATAGGGGTCTGGGGGGAGCAGGAAGGGTCGGGCGGGGTTTCCTACGGGTCATGTGTTTCAAAAAACGAGCTGTGAGGCGGGCACGCGAGCCGGTCTCGAAGACTGGCCAGAAGATTTCAGCAATGGTGACATGTACGCGCGCCTGATCGATGATGCTGGTCTAGCTCCACGCGCCTCATTACACCGAAGATGAGCAGGACGGAGATTAGACAGCTCATCACCACCACCACGAGAGCGTGCCACAACATGATCCACACTGATCCGAGCCGGATCAGGATATGACAATGACAGATCAATATGACCACCACATAGCCAGCACCGACTGCCATACTCACTGATCACTAGACCAGTCAGACGCTGGACCTTCCGACCTGACCACGTCATATGCTGCTCCCACATGTGCTTAGCATCAGGACAGCGCTTTGACGTACCGACCGCACAAGGGCAGCGATCCGGAGTTGCTCTGAGCTCATAGAGTATGGGGAATCAGGCAGCGTAAGGTCGAGATCATCACACGTATCTAACAAAGCATGGGCATAGTCGATGATCGCGTCTCTAGTATCCATAAGCATCAACAGCTAGCCTCCTTGCTGTTGCGTCTGTCTGCTCAACATCGGGCCAATGCCGAGGAGTCAGATCTGGGTAAGTTTGACGCATATAGCGCTCGTAAACGCTCAAGGCTGGTCTCGTAGCCGTCTCAACTGGGATACTTTGCGTGCTGGGTGGCGGTGTCGTTAATGTCAGCTGCTTCTCACGTGCTGGTCTGCTCTCTATGCCAAGCTGGGTAGCAAGAGCAATATCACGGCATTGAGGACACACGATAGGCCTGCCAATGCCGTGTCTACAGTGAATAGGCAAATACGTGGGATTGAGCTTCTCGTACGTTCTCATCATCTTGTTCTCCTTTCGTGGTGGTAGGGTGTGCGCGCCTCCCTTGCGGGGGCGCCTATTACCTCCCCTGTAAGGGGATAGGTTTGCAGCCACTGCCATATGAGCTGACCTGCGCAAACGCGGGTTGAGATTTTGAGAATGAAGGCGCTCGATACGCCTAGCAGTACGCTGGCGACGCTTACGCTCACGTCTGGATGCTCCTGGCAGCTCATCGCGGATCCACTGGCAAAGAACACGCTTAACAATTCGGATAATGCCCGTTTCAGGCTTACCGTCTCTAATACCCCCGCGCTTCCACTCGATAACGCCAGCATCCTCGAGAGTGTGCAGGGCCTGCCTCGTCCACCGAAGCCCGTAGCCGGATGTGCGCATCAGTTGCTCGGCAGTCACATCAACCTCACCAACAAGGTCGACTCTGCGTGCAAACATCGTGCGAGCAATCGCATCGAGAATCGCACGCGTGCCTCGTAAACAAGGAGCAGACAAAGGCCCCCATTCCACCTGGCCAAGCTGATAAACAAGATGAACCACTGAGCTATGCGCGCTCACGACCATGCCAGTCACCGTGAAGCCCCCCTCGAGGACCACACGACAAGCCCATACGTTGCTAATGACCAGACAAGCCACAAAAGCGGGAATGCGGTAGATGGCCACCGCAAGCACGCAACAGCCCATAGCAGACACGCGACAGCCAAAATCACTTGGATAGCTGCGAGGAATACAGGAACATTAAGACGCATCAATTACTCCCCTCAGTATCGGTGAGAGGACTAGTGAAAGGATCACTCACATGCAACCCATAGCCCGTAACCTTGAGGCCAAGATCAATCGACATTTGGCCGTCTATGCAGACACGAAGGATATTGACCGCCTGGTCTCGAACGCTTTTCGCGACATCATCGATGCGGTTAACGATCTCGAAACTGCACGGGCTCTCAGACCGCACGAACTCAGTCAAATCCTCGAAAGCGGTGGCGAGAATCTCATTAGCAGCGAAATGGACCTCGTCGATCAACCTGACCTGAATATCATCAAGGACCGTAGCAAGCTGCCTAAGCTCGACCTCGCGACGGTCCCGAAGTTCTGGGTATGCTTGGCCCCTGCACCACACGAGACGATCCCCAGCGGGCTGGCTGACCTGGGAATCAACAGGCGAAACGGGCAACGACGATACAACACGCCCATCACCATCGACACTAACCCCACTAGTAGCGAGGCCCCCGTCGTCTACCTCGGGACCATCAGAGTCGGCACCACTCCCAAACGCCAAGGCAGAACCATTCACCAACTTGCCATCAACACTGGAAGCCGATACGTCACCATCGACAGCACCATCATGATCACCAACGGCCACTGGCAAATCCTCATCAAAGGAACCGCAAACTAACACGCTCATCAGTCCCCCTCGCGTCCGGTCATGGCGTGTGCCAGTGGCTCGAGGTTCACGCCTGCGGTGATGAGGGCGTCTAGGTCATCGATGATCCAGCGCCGCGATCCTGTCAGCTTGCGTGAGAGTACCGGCTGCTGCATTCCGATGAGCTTGCCCATCTGCGACTGTGAAAGTCCCTCATGCGCCATGTGCTGCAGCACGGCACGAGTTATGACTACCTGAGAATTGCTCATGCATCATGTATATAGCGCTCTGGAATATTTTTTACTGTGACACGCCGGTGTTGCGCGATCGTAGATCATAACAATCATTCCACGTTGGTATAACATGGATGCATGAGTGTTGAATTGATAGCGCCAGAATCAGGGTCTGAATCGATTGATGCCGTCGTCTCAGCGAACGTGCGAGCTAATGCCGCCTATTTGGGATTACGACAGTCAGATCTTGCTAGCGCCCTGAATGTCCAGCAGGCCACTGTGTCTAAGAAGTGGCGAGGGCAGCGCGCCTGGCAGCTTTGGGAGCTAGCTGCCTTGGCTGACCTTTTTGGTGTGACAGTCGCTGATCTTGTGACACCACGTGATAATGATGAAGCCCGCGCCGATTCGGCACGGGCTAATAATCGTGGCTCCCGCGACTGGATTCGAACCAGTAACCGTCCGATTAACAGTCGGATGCTCTGCCGTTGAGCTACGCGGGATCAACGCATTGAAGTCTAGCGACTGATGACCAAAAGGGGCAACTTGAAAGAGGTGGTGTATCCCTCACTTTGCTGCACGTGCCAATACAGCACTGCTCACGCGCCAACGGCCAGGGTGAGTGGCTCAGGCTCACATTCGCACGCTCATGTGAGGCCGCTGCTCGGTCTCGCTAGTCGAGGCCGACACCTTCACGCACATCCCGTTCAAGCGCGTCCGCCTGATGCGCTTCCTCACCGGTTAGCGGCCCATCCGACACGAGTGTGGAGAACAACTGCCCATCAGCAGTTCGACGGATTGCAGCAGTCACTGTCGCACCCGAATCAACCGTCACCGAACGTTGAGTCACGATCGACTGCGACACAGCTTCACTCATAAGCGCCATAAAACGCTCTGGGTCCTCACTGATCGTGACGCCCGTGAACGGTTCGCGGCCGGGATCTACCCACGTGACGCTCAACGTCCGCTTCTCAGCGTTCCAGCGCGCATGCTGAACTTCGTACCACATGGCAGCGAGGTGGACACCCTCGTCACTGGCGACGAAAAATGCGTACTTGCCGGCGATGACTACTCGCCCGTCCTCGAGGCGCTCACATGGAGCACTCGCATCATAGGCGGGCAGATGCTGCGCAACCGTGGAGGGAAGCTGGCTGTGAGAAGGTTTCGAAGGTGTCATAGCAGTGAGGATATCCGCAACGGTGATCTAGTTCGCGTCCAGAAGCTGGCGCTCGTAAGGATCAACGCTCAAGCCGGCATCGATGATGGAGCGAGCCCACTCGCGAGCGCTGAACAGCGAGTGATCACGGTAGTTGCCACACGACTTTTCATCCGTACCCGGCACATCGTCCCACGCGACGTCTTCGGCAATGGCGCGAAGAGAATCGGTCACTACGCGCGCAATGTCCTCCACTGCCGGTTCTCCCCACGTAATCAGATGGAACCCGGTACGGCAACCGAACGGTGAGCAGTCAATGATTCCGTCCATGCGGTCACGCAGGAGTGAGGCCAAGAGGTGCTCAATCGTATGCAACCCCCCGGTGGGGATGGCGTTCGCGTTGGGCTGGACAAAACGAAGATCGAAATTCGAGATCACGTCACCGGCAGGCCCGCTCTCACGATTGATGAGCCGCACGTAAGGCGCGCGCACAGCCGTATGATCGAGCTGGAAACTTTCCACTTCCGCCATTTCTTCTCCTAATTCTGCTCAGCGAACGCTCGCCGCCGCTCTTCACATTTCATCAACTCTGTGAAGGTCTCAGCATAGCGCTCATCATCAGAGTTCATACGCTGCAGTTTCGCATGCAGCTCGGCACTTCGACGCGTCAGATCCATCCGCACCATCGCAGCAATAATGCCGCGCGAAAACGAACGCATTTGATCGGGACGGTCCTGCGGCAAGGGTGCGACAGCCAGCTGCGTGACAACCGCATCGACAACCGGCCCGGCGCTTTCACGAATCGCTTCGGCAAATTTCTTCGTCGCAGCAGCTTCCGCCGCGTCCCCCCTGCCCATCGAGTCTTCTGCTCGGGTCAGCATGTCAGTAAAGGTCTGCAGCCCGCCGATAGCGCGCACAGCGTCGTGAACTGCCCTGTGAGCAGGCACCGTGAACGCTTCCCCACCCAGTTCCTCAAAACCGGAATCCACCACGTCGACTGGGCGTTGAATCAACACCTCAAGGGCCTGGCGCTCCAGGTTCGCCACCGGATCGTCCATCACTGCTGCAGGCACTCGTCCAGGCACGCCCGTGCCCGCCATGTCCATTGCCGAGGGCGACGTGTAGCTGCGCGCCTGCGCATAACGACCACCCTGATTGGACGCCATCCGCGGCGCGGTGCGCACCGACTTGGCCACATCTCGCATATCCATGCCGAGCCAGCCTGCCAGTGAACGCGTGTACTCGTTACGCAACGCCCTGTCCTTGATCCCGGCCACCACGGGAGAGGCAGCGTGCAACGCGGCAACGCGACCTTCAGCAGTGTTCAGGTCCTGCAGACGCAGCAACGAGCGGATGACAAACTCGAACAGCGGTGTGCGCGAATTGACCAGGTTCAATACTGCCTGATCACCGCTGCGAAGCCGCAAGTCACACGGATCCAGGCCGGATGCCTCCACGGCGACGAAGGTCTGCGCAGAGAAGTTCTGATCCTCACCAAAGGCACGAAGCGCCGCCTTACGACCGGCCTCATCACCGTCAAAAGTGAAAATAATTTCTCCACCGTGAGCACGCCCCGATGAGAGCACCACTCCAGCCGCAGGATCAGCACTGTCACCAAGCAAACGCCGTACGATCTTGACGTGTTCGGAGCCGAACGCAGTGCCGCATGTGGCCACCGCAGTGACTTCCCCAGCCACATGCGCGGCCATCACATCGGTGTAGCCTTCCACAATGACGATGCGTCGACGCCTGGAGATTTCACGCTTGGCCAGGTCAAGGCCGTAGAGAACCTGCGACTTGTGGTAGATCGCTGTTTCCGGAGTATTCAGATACTTCGGAGAATTCGTGTCAGAATCGTCCAGGTGCCTCGCACCGAACCCGACGGTCGCACCCGTAATGTCGCGGATCGGCCACATCAGGCGCCCTCGGAAACGATCGTAAATGCCGCGGTTTCCCTGACTGGCCAGGCCGGCGGCCAGAATCTCCGCATCCGTGAATCCACGCGAGCGCAGCAGACGCGTGAGCGAATCCCACGATTGTGGAGAATACCCGATCCCGAACTGCGCACTGTCGGACTGCGAAAAACCGCGGTTGGCCAGGAAAGCGCGGCCTGGCTTTGCCTCGTGAGACATGAGCTGTTCGCGGTAGAAATCCTCTGCCACGTTGTGGGCATCCAGGAGGCGCTGACGCTTCCCCGGTTCTTCCTCGCGTACCCGCCGGCCGCCTTCTTCGTAGTGCAGCGTGATCGAGTAACGCTGGGCGAGCATCTCGACGGCTTCAACGAAGCTCATATGGTTGATCTTCTGGATGAAGCTGATAACGTCTCCACCCTCACCACATCCGAAGCAGTGCCACAGGCCGACTACGGGGCGCACGTGAAACGAAGGGGTCTTCTCATCGTGGAACGGGCACAGGCCCTTCAATGCGCCTACACCCGCACTCTTCAAGGTGACGTGTTCGCCTACCACCTCTTCGATCCGGCAGGCTTCACGCACCGCCGCTATGTCTTCTCGACGGATCATGCCAGCCATGGCTTCAGTGTACTGTTCCGCGCCCTCACGTCCACTGGGTCGATAGCAGTCCGCACAGGCGGGCGTGCCACCGTGAGGCTGAAATATCCGTCAATGTCGCCACCTGATCGATGACGACACGCAGCCGCTCGGCATCACCGTCGGCATGTTGCCATGCACTCGCAAACGGCTCTTCGAGGTGCTGCCCGCGCGATTCGAGCAACGCGTCAACCAGGTCGGCAAGAATCGTGCGCTGATGCAGGTAGACCGGTTCGGTTTCGCGCGGAGACATCACGTAGTGCACAGCGATCCCCTTGAGCAGCTGAATCTCCGCCCGCACGTCCCGAGGAATCACCAGGTCCGCATGGTGCCGTCCCAGCGGGCCATCACCGGCCACCTCACGCGTGGCTGCAACAACGCTTTGACAAAACCTGCCGATCAACTGGCTGGTCAGATTTTTCAAGGCCGCAAGGTCCGCATAGGTGCCATCGAAACGGTGCAGCCACACCGGCAGCGCCCGCCGGGGCCCCCTCGCCCCCTTGATGAAGAA
>OAZW01000962.1_pt1 | contig 14887 bp, 10 predicted proteins | sample 1495231 | NCBI WGS metagenome assembly OAZW01 (sample SAMEA2580062, study PRJEB22360) | human gut metagenome | reverse complement strand
GATGGCTGATATCACCGAGCTTCGCGACATGCAGGAAAGCGCGCTGCGTTCGCGTTTCTAGGTCGCCGGTTCGCGGCGGTCGGGTGCCCTCGTCAATAACTCTTTTTGGAGAATTGGCGAGGGCGACGCCGTGTGTTGATCGAATCTTCGGGCGTCAGTTGGATCGCTGCGCGCGGACGACGCGTGCGCTCATCACTTCCGGGTTCTGATAGATCAGCGTGACGGCAATGGCCAGGCCGTCGCGCACTTCGGCGGTTTGGGGGGGTCGCCGGGTGGGGGGGCGCAATTCACCCACCTCTGCCAGTGGAGCGCATATGGCTTCCACGGTCGCATCGTTGCGTTCGATGCGGATCCCCCATTCGTCGGTGAGTTTGGTCAGCGTGGTCACTGACTCGATCAGCGGGCTCGGATCCAGGTCAACGCCGTCAATGCTGAGCGGAATGTGATCGTAGACCAGCATTGCGGGAGCCCCATCCACACCGATGACGCGCGTGATGCGCCAGCACTCCTTGTCAGAGGTGGGTGGCAGAAGCGTGCGCACAATCGTGGGTGGCGTGACTTTTTCGCATGCGGTTTCCAGGTAGGAAACCTGGTGGCCACGCTGGACGAATGTGCCGAACACTGTGTCGATCGGCTGGACGTCGACGAAGACCTGGTCAATATGTTGGGGGAGCTCGGCGGATTTGCGCACGAATGTACCGGCACCCCAGCGGCGTTCCACCTTGCCTTCAAGCCAGAGCTGTTCGAGGGCTGCGCGCACAGTGGTACGCGACACCGACAGCAGTGTGGCGAGGTCTTTTTCCGAGGGAAGACGGTCACCGGGCGTCAGATGCTGGTCGATGTGAGATCGCAGTTCCTGGCATGTTCTGGCCGACAAGTGTGTTTCTTGCATCGCAGCTAGTTTAGGGCAACAGGAACGGTTTCGCGCTTCAAGCCTCGTCAACAAGGAACTCCGGCAAGGCCCTCATGAGTTCCTGCGTGCGCATGGAAACCGTGACCAGCGAGGGCTCCGGTTTGGCGATGTGGTAGTTCAACAGCGCAATCTCAATAGCGAAGATCTCGTGACGATACCTGTGCGCCAACGGCTTGGGAGAAATTAGGCCAAGCTGCAGCAGACGGTTGACGAACGTGCCTGTGTCGAGGAACGGGTCGGGAACTGGAACGGATTGAATACAAGACCGAGCCGCTGGCCAGTTGCCTTAATACGGCCTAATTGGCCTGCGACTAGGGGAAACTTAATACCAAATGTGCGGACAATTTCGTGTCGAGAGCGTAAACATCAATGCAAACAATCTGTTCGTTAATCGATTAGCCGGGCAAGTCGCCCCTGTAACTTCGAGAGCTGGTCTGCCGTCGAAAGGTTATGGTCGTACCGAAGGGTTTGTACATACAGAAGGCATCAACGAGAGTTTGAAGTCCTTTCGAGATGTGTTGCCCATAGATAGTCCACAAGAGTTAAGGAAGCTCCTGCTGCAAGGTTCGCATGTCGTTCCGACAATCCTGCATACGAGGCGGCTCTCCCGTGTCCGATTCCATAACTATTGCGTAGCTCTCCAAGGTGCCGTGCTACGCTTGCGAGGCTTCCGAGCAGCGCTTTCACAACTTTGTGATCAGGAACATCATCGCTCACTTCTCGAGGATTAATTGTCAGAGCGCTTTGTGTCTTGTCGACGAGCTTCGGCAAGTCATCCTCTTTAGAGTATTGGATGTGATGTGCTTCAAGAATGGTCTTGCAGCAAGATTCAATTAGATCCTTCGCGATGCCAATGGTTGCTGTTGGATGGGTTTTTGCCTTCTCCCAGAGCAAAGCGCGTTGTTCATCTAAATAATCGCTCGTGAAGCCCGTTTTCTTGAGCCTTTCGCCAATCCCTCCATCACTGGTTTGTGTGGTCACCGCACTAAGAACCTTGTAGCAGTGCTCGGCGAGGCTGATCGACGCCTGATCTGCTTTAGGTCGTCGTACTTGCTCCCATTCATCCATGAGCGCTCTCAGCAGCTTGGTAGAGTCGGCTCGATCCGCAGTCTCCACGTAGGATTGGAGGGACTTTCCCTTGGATGAGCCGAAGTGTTCGACGAGTCTGATTCCGATGATCGAATAGGTGAATCGGTCGAAATCAGGCGTCGAGAAGTTCAGGACATACCCTCCTTCATTGAGTAGGTCCATGAATGGGCGATACTCGTGGTATTTCAGTGGCCGTAGTGTCATAGGTACTCTGCTATCGAATACTGCCATCGAACAATGTTTCCCGTGGAACCTGAGGCTGGAGGACGTTCGTATTCATGATCAGTGAGCCAGGGTACATGATGTAGTCGACGTCGCTTTCGAGAGCCATTTCGTCTGCGGCGTTCGCCTTAGCTTGGACTAGCTCATCGTCGACCATATTGTCACCCTTAACCTCGATCAGCTGAAGACTACCGTCAACCATCTTCGCAACGAAATCTGGGTAGTAGGAGCGGATTCGCTGCGACTGCGGATCGTAGTACTGGATGGCGAGATCGCCTTGGTTGGCGGTGAACATGCCGGTGAAGTACACGTTGGCTACTTTCTCAGATTCGATGTACTGCCAGAAGCATTCGAGTTCAGGTCTTGAATCAAAACAGTAGGTGTCGGCGTGGAAGCTCTTCTCCTTCTCTAGATTGTTCAACCGGTTAGTTGACTGCTCGACCACAAGTTCGGGTTTTGCTTTGAATTCCCAGTAGCCTTTGTCTTTAGGTGCGCGCAGCAAAACAAGTTCGCGGTCTTCACTTCGGATTCGCTTATGTACTTCATAGCGCGAATGGAAAATCGTCGGAACGATGATGTCGCCGATCACCTCGTTATATATGTTCACGACCTCGAGAATTCGGCTCACTCCGTCGACAGAGTTCTCGAGTGTTTTCTGGATTTGGATCGGTGACATATTCAAGTATCGTGCTAATTCGCCGACTAGCGTGAACAGAGAGTAGCTAACCTGTTGTTTCTCGGAGGTAATGTCTACTTGCTTCAAAGAAGTATTAGACGTCAGTGATGCTTTTTCGTATCGCACTGCCTTGTACTTGTCGTACATTTCATCACCGAGTTCTTTCAGCCCCAGGTCGAGAGCATTCGGTGGCGTAACTTTTTCGAGGTAGTACTCGTGATAGATCTGCTTCAACGTGATAGCCCGTTCAGGTGGAAGCATTCGCACCTGATAGCTTACGCGTTCAGACCCTGGACCTTTCTCTAGCCCGTCGAGATCCATATTGAAGTTCTTCTCGAGCTCAGCATCGAGAATGTCGAAATTCTCCTTCGACAAGAAGACGGACGCGGTCTGCTGCACGTCGGTAATTTGACGTAGACAACGCATGGTTGCTTGAAGAACGAAGATCTTCGATTTCGGGCTTCTAAACATAGCTACGCCGAACAGGGAACGACAGTTCCACCCCTCGCGTCCTTTACCAACGAGAATAAGGAATTGGCGTTCGTTGCCTGCCGATCCCGGTACATCTAGATCATTGAACAGGCGAATATCCTCGTTCTTGGTGATCTTCTCGTCACCCACATTAACGAGCACCTTCGAAGCTTCGATACCTCGATCAGCGATTATTTTCTCAACTGCCGGGCGTACTTCGTTTTGCGCCTCGTCGATGGTCGAGGCGAAGATAGCTAGTTTCGGAGTCAGCCCTTCATAGGTTTGTTCACCATATTTATCCCAGAACTCGGTGATCGCAGTGCGAAGGAAATCTTCGGACTTCACGTTCTCGAAGGCTTGCGGATGCGCTTGTTTCAAGTAGCCGCCACGAATCGACTCAGACAAGCCGTAGGCGTAGACCACTTCTGGTAGTGGTTGGCGATTAACATACGGCGTACCAGTGTAGTTGTAGCATCCGACGATAGAGGTGCGCTCGGCAAGCACATTGATGGTGTCACGCAGTGAGGTCTTCGCTGCTGTCTTTGAACGCAGTGACTTCTCGAGATTTGCTCCAAACAAATGGTGGGCTTCATCAACGTAAACCCCGAGCTGGCGAAGCCTAGTAATCTTCTTGAAACGGTGATTCTCCGTTAACGTTGACTCATCTGTGGCTTCATCTTCACTCAGATCGCCGTAAATCCTGCCGAGTAGGCTTGAGGTTTTCGCTGCAGAAGACAGCGTCTGCGTCGGGGTATCGGTCTTGTGTTTCTTTTTCACCACGATCTTCTGCGTGTTGGAGATGATGATGTTGAAATCAGAGTCATCGATTGTATGGAGCGTGGTTCCGCTGTCTTCAAGGAAATGGAACTTCACGTTCGCATCCAATACCCGTGCATACTCGGGTGGAACAACCAAGGTCTTCTCGAAAGTCACGATTTCATGTAACGACTGCAGCACCGTCTTGTCGGGTGCAAAAACGAGGGCGTTGTGCACGAAGCGCTGATCCTTCGGATACTTCTTCGCCAGCAAGAACTCGTAGAAGATACACGTCGCCATGAGAATCGTTTTACCTAGCCCCATGGTTAGCGCGTAGATGTAGTTCGGGTACGGCTCGCGATACTTCTTCATCTGCTTAAACAGCGCGTCTGTTTGTGTCTTCGTGGCATCGTCGGTCAGCATCAGCTGCCCGCCTTTAGCTATCGAATAGTAGGAGCGCTCGGAGAAGTTGCCTTCAAGGTTGCGCCAGTTGTCGAAGATTTCGTACACCTGCTGGTTGCCCAAGAACTCTTTGATGAACACATACATCTCGAGAGCTTCGAACTGCGGACGTCGCAAAAACGCATCTGGGCGTTCATCGACGTCGTTATAGGCTAGGAATTTCTTCGTCAAGTCGTTGTAGCGGGAGCGAATCTTCCCTCGGTTCTGTGAGTAGAAATCCCATAGCGCCTCGTAGAAAGCGAAATCGGACACGAAGGCTTGAGTTTTCTTAGCCATGTTCTAGTCCACCTCTACTTCGAGCGACTCAGACAGCGCATCTGTGATCTTGACTTTGATGGTGCCTGCATCGGCAGGAATGTCATAGATTCCTGCTACAAGTTCTTTCTTTTCTGGCACATCGGTCAAGGTTGGTTCCATGACTACGCCGTCGAAGTTCCAGTCAATCATCACCGACTCGACGAGTTGTCGCCAATCGTCAACAGTTTCTTTTTGCAAAGAGAGCTTCTGCATCAAGTTCAACGGGTAGAACGAGCGGATCACTAGTTTTCCGCCTTCGCGGACTACTTCGGCTTCTGCTTCTCGTTTGAGTTCAAGATCTTTTCGATCCGTGAGTATGTCGACGACTTCTACGTCGATCTTGTACTCCGAAAGCGCTGCTTCAAGGGCCGCTTTCAAATCAGCATCGTGCCCCATACACACCAACGTGATGTGCTCTACTGGTTTGCCTCGGTTATCTGCCTTGCGCTTTTCGTAGGTTTTGTATGGCAGATTCGCCTTGATTTCTTCTAAGTCAGCTTTCGTGGCGATACGGTTTACCGGCATAATCTTCACCATCCGCCCATCCAGCTCGCCGTCCCACACATTCGATTGCTCAAAGGGCTGAACCTCCAGCGCCTCCATCAGGAGTTTCTTAGCTTCAAGCGGGTTTCGGAAGAAGTCGTAGTTATTGACGTTGTAGACCTCGAACCCAGTGAACTTCACAGGTCCCTTCGCTTCTCCATTATCACTGATATCTAGCTGAGAATTGCTCTCGTGCTCCTGCTCCTCGAGCTGTTTTTGAATCCCGATCAGACGTTTCGTCGTCGTCTGCACTGCACCAAGATTAATATCTGCGCCGATAAAACGCCGTCCCAGCTTCATCGCCACAGCCTGAGTAGTCCCCGAGCCCATGAAACAATCAAAGACGAGGTCACCTGGGTTTGAAGAGGCCTTAATGATGCGATAAAGAATTTCTTCAGGTTTTTGTGTCGGATATTTCCCGGCTACAACCTCTGGATTATTTCCCTTAGCAACATTTGCAGATATTTCCCACCAATCTCGCGGAATTCCATGATTGATGTTGAATCCTTTTGTTTCATCACTGGTATCAATGATTGTACTTTTACTGCCAGCAAAATGAGAATTGCTAACGAATCCATTTTCATCGGCATATTGAGCCCACCGTTTTATTGTTGTTTCACTGACGGGGAAATCTGTGCGATCTGGGTGAATAATATGAGAATTTGATTTTGCATAGAAAAGAATCGTGTCATGATCCCTACCATATGAAAGTTTTGATGAACGCAGCGAGCTGCGGTAGCACCAAACTATTTCATTTCTGAAATTAGTCGTGCCAAATACCTCATCCATAATCATGCGTAGGTGATGACTCTTATGCCAGTCGCAGTGGAGGTATATCGCTCCGGTGTCGGCGAGTAATTCTCGGCAGAGGATAAGGCGTTCATACATGAACTGTAGGTATTCGTCGTTAATCCAGATGTCGCCGTACTGTTTCTCTTCGAAGGACGAGGAGTCGTTGGTGACGGTTTTGCCGCGCAGGCTGATCTTCTTCTTGTAGTCGGCTTTGGAGTCGAACGGTGGGTCGATGTAGATAAGGTCAACTTTGCCTCGGTATTTGCCTAGCAGGTGACTCATCACTTGCAGGTTGTCTCCCCAGTAGATCTGGTTGATCCAGCCGTCATGTGTGCCGCCTTCGTGTTCTTTGCCGTAGCGTTCTTTGAGTTGTGCTGGGTAGTAGACGGTGGATTTGTAGGGGCGTTTGCCGGTCCAGCGTAGCTCGGGGAACCCTTTAATCGTTGAGCGCTTATCGAATTCATAACTTTGCTGTTCGCTAGTCATTATCGGTTCTCCTTTGCTCGGAAGGTGGCTTGCGCGCAATAAGCGTTGAAGTCGCAGTTGCGGCATGTCTTTAGTGAATTGGCTGGTGTCGAATAGTTCTTCGACAAGATCTGGTGAACGACGTGGTCGAAGACTTGGATGGTGCCTTCGACTGCTGTGGGGCTGTAGTTCCATGTGATCAGCGGTGATCCGTCGTCTTCGCCCGTGTAGTACAGGTGCATTTTCGATACTCGCTGCCCAGTGCGTTGCGCAACTAAGTGTGCGTAGACGTGGAGTTGTCTGCGGTAGCGTTCTAGTAGTTCAGATTCGGAGTAGAGGTCGGGTTTCTTCGTGGTTTTGAAGTCCACTATCTCCACTGTGCCATCTTCGCCTTTGATTAGGTCGATAGTGCCGTCGAGAATATAGTCAGGCTCGACGAGTGAGACATCGACTTCGGCTTCTTTGATCTGATCCCATTTGCCGTTTTGTTTTTCGACGTAGCGCTGGACTTGTTTGAGAGCGATCCGTCTTGGGGCATCGGCAAGATAGACGCGTTCGGCTTTAGAAAGATAGGCGTAGTTGGCTTCAAACCAGGTGGCGATGTTTTCTGGTGTAATCAGGTGTTCTTCGCCTCGTAGGGCGGCTTTATGGACGTCTTCGATAGTTTGATGAACCAGACGCCCGAAGAGCATGGCGTTGACGCGAACTGGTTGGAAAGCAAGATCGTTGAAAAACTTGTATTGGATTGCGCAGGTTTCATAGACGGTGATATCGCCAGTGAAGGAGAACGAGCGCTTCAGATTCACGTCTTTGACTGTCTCGAAGTCGTAGTCACCAAAGTTCACTGCCGCAGATCTCCACGCTGGAAGAGTGTCGTAGACTCGCCGGAAATATTGGGATGGCACGGATTTGGATTCGTTTGCGGTGAGAACGAGGAGGTTTTGTGCTCTTGAGAATGCTGTGTAGTACAGCCGCCAGAAATCGAAAAACTTGATTGTCTCGCGGGGTTCGAAAGGTGGACGGTGACCGTAGTATTCGATGATATCGGTGAGCACCTTGTCTTCTTGTTTGCGTGGCACTGAGTCCAAGGAATCAGTAATCACGATTGGGAACTCCATCCCCTTAGACTGGTGAATAGTCATGAACGATACGCATCCTGAGGGTGCGTATTCGGAGTCGTCTTCGTATTCGCCGATACCACCATCCCACAACAGGCGGAAGTAAAGATTAAATAGTCTTTCACTCATGGCATCGATCTGGCGTTTACCGTGGAACTGCTTAGGGGAAAGCAGTACCACGTTGTGGAGGTACTCGAATTTCCCGACCAGCTGCGTAAGTAGAGCAAGGTTACGGACAGGACGCAGATCGGTGACCCCGGTATCCATCGAGGTCGATAGGATGCTTCGGAACGGTTCGAAGGCGAAAAGCTGGTAGAGAAGACCTGAAAAAGTGTAGTCGGTTGGCTCGGTGAGACTATCGTGGGCGATGCCGTGGCTGCGCACCCATTTGCGTAGTTCAACCGCGTCGGGGCAGGTGAGGTATTCGTTGGCGCACACGATGCAGTCGATGATGAATTTCTGGTAGTTCTCGTTCAGCCAGTGGTATTCGTCTGAGTCAAAGGCAGCTATGTAGTTTGGGAACGCTAGGAGTAGGCACCCGAGTGCTAGCTGTACCTCACCGCGTTCGAAGAACATGGCTGATCGCGGTGAATATACGCTTACGCCGTTGGATTCAAGGTAATCAGATAGAGCTTTTACTTTCGGATTTTTTACCGACTTGAACAAAAACGCGATCTGGTTGTAATCGGTGAGTTTTCCACTAGCCTCTAATGCGTGGATGAACTCGAGTATCTGTTCGTGCCAGTCGTCGGTGTCGTCGTTACCTGCAATCTTGATGACAGAAGGTGAGGCGGGTTCGGTCTGCCCGGCGGCAACGATTTTCTTGTTGAAACGGTAGTTATCCCAGTCGAATTTAAACTTCGCCCCGTCTGTAGCACCCATCCAGCTGGTGTAGAAGTCGACGATGCCTGGTGTGGAGCGGTAATTATCCTCGAGCTTTATCACAGTGCAATGGCCTTCAGGGAAGTTATCTGCGAACTGGAGGATGTTTCGGATGGTTGCGCCTCTGAACCGGTAGAGACCTTGATCGTCGTCACCCACCACGCAAATATTGTTGTGGCCATTGGCGAGAGTGAAAATGAGCCGTTCTTGAATGTAGTTGGTGTCCTGGTATTCGTCGACCATCAGATAGCTCAAGGCGCGGTGATATTTCTTGGCTACTTCAGGGATGTGTGTCAGCATCCGCAGTGCCTCGACTTGGATGCCAGCAAAATCGAGCATGTTTTGCTCCGCAAGCAGATCGCCGTATTCCCGATAGACACGGGTAAGAACCTGTTCTTTTACGCTTTCACTAGCCGCTAGAGCTTTTGGGGTGATCAGCTCCTCAGCAAGCGAATTGACCCATCCGCATATTTTCTGAGCCTTACGCCAGGTGCTCTTCTGCGTCAGCAACACGTCAATGTTTTCGATGTTGGTGAATCGATGGAAATTCTGGAACACCAAATAGGCCTGGTCAAACTGATCAAGCACGCGAAAGCCAGTCTTCAGGCGTGTGTACTCAAGGTTTTCCTTAATGATACGGAGTGCTAGCGAGTGGAAGGTGCCAATGTAAAGATCATTGACGTTCACACACAGATCGTATTCTTCGAGTGCGTTCGAAACTCTTGTGACCAGCTCCTTGGCTGCCTTGTCAGTAAAGGTCGCTACAAATATCGACTCCGGGTTGACCCTGAGTTCGCTCAACAGGTATAGAACTCGATTAACGAGAGTGAAAGTCTTGCCAGTTCCGGGAGCTGCAATGATCAACACCGGCCCCTCAGTCGTTTTAATCGCTTGGCGCTGCCCTGCGTTCGCGTTCCCAAAGTCATAGTTACTAGGCATTAATTTTGTCTTTCTACCGTGTTTGGCTGCGACGCGGATACTAGTGATGCTGCGGCCAAAATGCGTCCGAATAAACATTAGGACGTCGATAGTGATGTCTTTGTCATATTTTAGTCCCCTGCGCATCATCGGTCACGTCGTCTTTGAAATCAGGATTTTAGATCGATCTGTAGACGATTCACTAGCTTAAGCTTGGTAGTGAAAGGAGTTGCTGTGGTGTGTAATACAGGCGATGTCGTGTGCGTGAGACGCCCGTTGGATTGCCACAGCAGGAGTTGTCGCTGTAGGTTCTGAGCCATCGCTGGGCATGCCCTCGTGCTCGATTGCCACGAGATCGATTCCGATATCCTGCCTGCGGGCTTGGCCGCCTCCTGGCCAGTCACGCCAGAGATAGACGCGCCCAAATTGTCGACTCATCTGAGCGTCATTGAGCAGGTAAGCGCGAATCAGCTGCTCGAAATAGTTCCCTTTGAGTCGCTCTGAATCGCTGAGCTGTCGAAAGCTGTCGAGCAAATCGTCGAAAGCATAGACGCTACGAGAAGTCTCGCGGTGAGAGTCAAGCGAAAACGCATCCTCCGTATGTGGATTCTCGTCCGAGCGACCAGTAAGGTCGTTCATCTTCTCGTCGGATTCGTTGCTCATCTTTGCTCTCTATATAACTGCATGCAGAAAAACCAACGCATAATTGTTGGCTTCTCAAAGCTGCTGTTGCACGCCTATGTGAGTGCTGGTGCTGGAGTCGACAATAGTGGAAGAAGAGCAGGGAGCTGAACGTCTTTAAGTGCCTGTCACTGTCCCCTGAAGGTGAAAAGATTCCGGAGCCGTTCAATATCAATGCGGGTGCCCGCGATATTTCGCCGTGCATACTGGCAGTCGCGGCTATCTTGGCGCCTGGGAACGCTAAATGGAGTGAGTGGTCCCGGGCAAGCTCCACTAGGCAAAGACAAGACTGCTGCACTGGATGATATTCAAGAACTCCAATTCATGTGCAGAATCTCTTGGAAGAAGCTGAATTGGAAGGCTCTAGTCACCGATTGTCTCAGCTTGACTCTCGATGAATGCAATCAACTCATTCAAGTCCGCGTCAGTAAGCGGCAAAGTGAACTTCGTTGTGCATTTTTCAAAGAGTGGATCAGTATCTGGATCCGCTGACTCCTCACCCAATACCTGAACGCCGACTCTGTCCATCAGCGCATGGATATTGAAAGAATGTGGATCCTGATCGAGAACCTGCAAGCTCACAATGACCCAGATTCCATTACGCTGTGCTTCGATCCACATCCAATTTGAAAGGTCAAAAGGTGGCGAAAGGCGGCCGCCGCTTGTGTAGGATCTTAATCCTTGCCCGGCGTTGTTCCCTGATTTGACTTGGAATCCTGCACCTTGCAGAGCGCTTCGGATACGTGCACGCTCATTCTTGCGAGCGGCTATGTACATCGCCTTTGCTTGCTGAAAATCCACGTCGTCCATCTCGAATCCCCCCGCTATCTATTGTGAAGGAGCAGGGTGATCAGCGCATACAACTCGCGCTTACTGATCCCAAATGTGGGGCGTCAGTTTTACGAACTGACGCCCCACCCCGAGGTTAAGCAATTCCAGCGACTCGCTACGTTTTGGCGTTCGTGATGTGAAGGCCTGACTTCTCAGCGATGCGTTCCTTCACGCAGCGTGCCGCCGTGGCGGGATCATTGCGGGATTATTTCCACGGATCGACGAGGATTCGAATCGGGTTGCCCTCCTTCGTTTCCATCATTTCAATACCGCGTTCGATCTCGGACAACGGGACCACAGCAGAGATCGATTGCGACAGGTCAAGACGCCCGGTCTTCAACAGCTCTGCCAACAGGTAAATGTCGACAGGTTTGTAGCCCAGGTGGCCGAACGCCTGCTTGCGCTGCAAACCGAAAGACAAGATGGGGCCAGCGTCAATTTCCTGACCCGACAGGCCAACGAGGACAGCTCGCCCATTGAAATCCAACGAGGCAATGGCCTGCTTGAACGTGGCCTGCAAACCAACGGCGTCGAACGCGACATCGATTTTTCGACCGCCCGTCGCTTCCGTAATTTTCTCCATCAAGTCCGGGTCATCTGACCGGAATGTGTAGTCAGCACCCAACTCCTTCGCACGTTCCAAGACCGCGTCGTTAATGTCAATCCCGATGACCGGGATAGCGCCGGCGAGCTTGGCGAGCTGAACGATATGCGTTCCCACGCCGCCCAGGCCCCACACCGCAACCGCATTGCCGATCGACACCTGCCCTGTGCGCTTGACCGCGCTAAAAGGTGTAGCAACAGCGTCAGCCAGAATCGCTGCCTGATCCATCGGGACGCCCTCGGGAACTCGCGTGAGGCCAGCAGCAGGAGTGATGGCGTACTGCGCCCAGGCGCCGTCATAGGCGAACGCCATCAGCTCAAGATTCTGGCAGGCTCCTTCGTTGCCGCGGCGACATTCACGGCACTCGCCGCACGACCTGCCGGACACTGGAATAACCTTGTCGCCCACTTTCCACCCGGTGACACCTTCGCCCAGCTCTGCGATTTCACCCGAGCATTCATGGCCCTGCGTCACCACGTCAACTTGTGGTGGAAAGTTCCCGTCGATCAGTGACAGGTCAGAGTGGCAGATGCCGCAGTAGGCAACTTTAATGAGGACTTCGCCTGGTCCGGGAGAGGGGATCGGGATGTCTTCAACCTTCATGGTCTTGCTGTCGGCGTAGAAGCGCTGGGCGCGCATTGTTCCGTCCATGTTGATACCTTTCTGGTTGTTCTCAGCTCAGCGACGAGGCGACGGTGCAATCAGGTATGCATCCTTGCTTTCATGCCCCCTGCGTCTCAACTGTGAAACTCGCTGTGCAGGTTCATTTTAGCGCCGTCTAGGTAGAAAGTCCTATGTTGAGAGAGCAGACGCCGTACTGATCGTGACCCCGGAGTACAACCGATCCATTCCCGGAGCTCTCAGGAACGCCCTCGACTGGATGTCGCGACTCTACGGATCAAACCCCTGGGGAACAAGCCCACCATCATTGCCGGAGCCAGAGAATCGCCCTACGGCGCAGCGATGGCACAAAAAACCTGCGCTCACAGCTCGCATACTTCAACGCATACCTGATGACACGGCCCGAACTGTATATCAGCGCCTAGAATGGTCGCCGTGACGCCTCGACGAAAAATCGACTTCGATGCCGGCATGGATGCACTGCGCACGTGGCGCGAACAGGGCGATGACACCCCGCGCCGTCAGCAGATGACGGCAGTGCGTTTCTGTCTGGAGGAGCTCGAGCAGCGTCACCCCGGTCGCGCGGTCGAAGTGCGCGTCCCACCGGCCGGAGCCGTCCAGATTCTGAAAGGTACCACGCACCGCCGAGGGACCCCACCCGCCGTCGTCGAAATGTCGATGCCCACGTGGCTGCGCCTCGCAACCGGCGACCTGTCGTGGGACGAGGGGGACGCCGCCGGCCTGATCCAGGCATCCGGCCAGCGAACAGATCTCGCCGCGCTGTTGCCACTGTTCGATGGCCGCGACCTTGCCGTACACTCGCAGTCCGCAGATGCCGGTGGGCTGTGAGACCATGACCCTGTGAGCACCCCACCCATCGAGATCACCGACGAATTCCGTCGGGCACTCGACATGTTGGAAGCCGGCAGGTCCCTGTTCCTGACCGGCAACGCCGGCACGGGCAAATCCACCCTGATCCGCTACTTCATCGCCTCAACCGAGCGTAAAGTCGTGGTCGCCGCGCCCACCGGAGTGGCAGCGCTCAACGTCGACGGCTACACCCTGCACCGCCTGTTCTCATTCACCCCGCATACCACGATCGACGACGTGCGAAACGGCACGTATAAGCCTTCGCGGTTCTCGCGTACGCTGGCCTCAATCGACACACTCATCATTGATGAAGCGTCGATGGTGCGAGCCGACCTGTTCGACAAGGTGTGCCTCGCCCTCGAAAAATACGGGCCACACCCTGGGGAGCCTCTTGGAGGAGTCCAACTGGTCCTGGTCGGAGACCTCTACCAGCTGCCGCCCGTGGTCAACACGGGAGAAGAAGACTACTTCGCGTCCGCTTTTGGCACCCCGTATTTCTTCTCTGCCAGCGCGTACAGTGCCGAGCGGTTCCCGACCGTCAACCTGACGAAGGTTTTTCGCCAGCTCGGTGATTCTCAGATGACGCAGATGCTCAACGCGATCAGGTCGGGGCGCATGACACGCTCGATCACCAGCGTCCTGAACAGCAAGGTCGACCACGATTTCACGCCACCAGAGGACGAATTTTGGCTCACGCTCGCCACGACAAACCGGATCGTCGGTGCGCGCAACCGGCGACACCTTGACGATTTGCCGACACCACTCATCCAGTGCCGCGGGGCACAATCAGGCAACCTCGACAAGTTCGAGCCGCCGACCGACCCCGTGCTGTCGTTCAAAGTCGGCGCACAGGTCATGATGCTGACCAACGATCCGGCCGACAGGTGGGTGAACGGCTCGCTCGGGCGCATCGTTGGGATCGACGGGATCGGAGGAGCCGACGGGATCGACCAGGCCGCGTCCGACCCCATCGCTGCAGGTACCGTGCCCGATACTGCCCCTACGGTGCCCGGCCGCGTTCCCACTTTCGACCCCACCGCCGCGACTGACTCGATCGAATGCAGTGTCGATGACGACATCGAAGTGCTCGTTGAACTGCGCGACGGCTCGACAGTCAGCGTTGAACCACACGCATGGGAGATCACCCAACCCACAGTTGAACGTGGAGTCCTGCGCCACAGCGTCGTCGGCTCCTTCACGCAGATGCCGTTCAAACTGGCGTGGGCCATCACGATCCACAAATCTCAGGGCCAAACCCTTGACCGTGCCGTCATCGACCTGTCGGGAGGCACATTCGCCGCCGGCCAACTCTACGTAGCGCTGTCACGGTGCCGCAGCCTCGACGGCCTCGTGCTGACACGCCCCATCTACCCGCGCGACGTGAAAATCGATCACCGCATCCGCGCATTCCTGGCAGACACAACCGGCCTGCCCACTGGCCGTCGCGCATACTGCGGCGCGCTCACCTGCGGTCACGGCGACGGATTCATACGCCCCCTCGAAATCGCCTTCACATTTGACGAGGGTGCCCCACTCACCTCACTGATCAATCCGACGCGTGACATCGGAGATGCCGCAGCGACCTATGACATTCGTGCCGCTGACCTGCAGGTAGCGCCGCGCCTGGCTGATATATGGCCAGCCGTTGAAGAACGCATTTCCGGCCACACCCTCGT
>OAZW01000950.1_pt1 | contig 15187 bp, 13 predicted proteins | sample 1495231 | NCBI WGS metagenome assembly OAZW01 (sample SAMEA2580062, study PRJEB22360) | human gut metagenome | reverse complement strand
CCCGTTTCCCCGCGGGGCGGTCCGTACCGCCCCGCGGTTCTCCTATTCAAAGCACCCCTCCGTGCTTTTCCGCGCGGCGCAGCCGCCGGAAAAACAAAAAACGCCCGCCAGGGGGCACCAGCCCCTTGGCGAACGTCTTTGTTCATTTTTATCATATTAAACTTTATGCAGAATGTCAACGTGCCACGTACGACTTTGTCTGTTTTCACAAAAGCTGTTTTTGAACGGCGGACGCGATGGTAAAAAGCAACAGAAATGTCCGGTGCGGACAGAAATTTCGAAAAAAGCGTTGACAGCCGCCGCCCGGAGGTGTATGATTTGGGCCATAGAACAGCAAAGGCGCTGTGGACGGTTTTGTCCACAGCGCCTTTTTTGTCTGCATTCAGGCAGGCAGAGGCTGTCCGCAGGGAAAGTATACAAAATACACCGGAGAAAAGGAGTAAGGGAGTATGGCAGCGACGACTACGGAAATTTTCGGCAGCATGGTATTCAACGACCACGTGATGAAAGAGCGCCTGCCGAGCGCGACTTATAAATCTTTGCATGAGACGATCCGGCGCGGTGCGCCGCTGGACGTGGAAGTAGCCAACGTGGTGGCCAACGCCATGAAGGACTGGGCCATTGAGCACGGCGCCACGCACTATACCCACTGGTTCCAGCCGCTGACGGGCGTGACCAGTGAAAAGCACGACAGCTTCATCAGCCCCACCAAAGACGGCCGCGTTATTATGGAGTTTTCCGGCAAGGAGCTTGTGAAGGGCGAGCCGGACGCGTCCAGCTTCCCTTCCGGCGGCCTGCGCGCTACGGCCGAGGCCCGCGGCTACACCGCCTGGGACCCCACCTCCTACGCCTTTGTCAAGGACGAGGTGCTGTGCATCCCCACCGCGTTCTGCAGCTATTCCGGCGAGGTGCTGGACGAAAAGACGCCGCTGCTGCGCAGCATGTCCGCCATCAGCACGCAGGCCTGCCGCATCTTAAAGCTGTTCGGCAAAACGGTGCCTCAGGTCTCCACCACCGTAGGACCGGAGCAGGAGTATTTCCTTGTGGACAGGGAGCAGTACCTCCAGCGCGAGGATCTGCGCCTGTGCGGCCGCACACTGTTCGGCGCGATGCCCCCCAAGGGGCAGGAGCTGGACGACCACTACTTCGGTGTCATCAAGCCCCGTGTTTCAGGCTATATGAAGGAGCTGGACGACGAACTGTGGAAGCTGGGCGTCGCAGCCAAAACGAAGCACAATGAGGTGGCCCCCGCCCAGCATGAGCTGGCGCCCATTTTCTCGACCACCAATATCGCCGTGGATCACAATCAGCTCACTATGGAGATGATGAAGCGCGTTGCCACACGCCACGGCATGGCCTGCTTATTGCATGAAAAGCCCTTCGACGGCGTGAACGGCAGCGGCAAGCACAACAACTGGAGCATCTCCACACCCACGGAAAATCTGCTGGACCCAGGCAAAACGCCCATGGAAAACCTGCAGTTCCTGCTGTTCCTCGCGGCCGTAATCAAGGCTGTGGACCAGTATCAGGACCTGCTCCGTGTGACCGTCGCCTCCGCGGGCAACGACCATCGTCTGGGCGCCAATGAAGCGCCGCCGGCCATCATCTCTATTTTTGTGGGCGAGGAGCTGGAAGCCATCATTGAATCCATCGCCTCCGGCGCGGACTACATTGCCCCGGCCAAAACGCGCATGGAGCTGGGTGTGGATATCCTGCCCACGTTCTCCAAGGATACGACCGACCGCAACCGCACCTCTCCGTTCGCGTTCACCGGCAATAAATTCGAATTCCGCATGCCGGGAAGCGCCATGAGCATCGCTGACGCAAACATCGTGCTGAACACCGCAGTTGCCAAAGAGCTGAAAGGCTATGCCGACGAGCTGGAGAATGCGGAGGATTTCGACACCGCCGTTATCAAACTGGTGAAGCGCACCATCCGCGACCACAAGCGCATCATCTTCAACGGCAACGGTTACAGCCGTGAATGGGAACAAGAGGCGGAAAAGCGCGGCCTGTGCAACCTGAAATCCACCGTAGACGCGCTGCCCTGTGTGTTGGAACGAAAAAATATCGAACTGTTTGAGGAATTCGGCATTTTCAGCGAGGCTGAGGTGCGCGCCCGCTATGAAGTGAGCCTGGAAAACTACACCAAAGCGCTTCACATTGAAGCGCTGACCATGCTGGATATGGCCAAAAAACAGATTGTCCCGGCGGTAGCCGCCTACATGGGCGACCTTGCCGATACCGCCTGCAGCAAAAAGGCACTGTCCTCCGCCCTTTCCACCCGCGCTGAGGAAACGCTGCTGGCCAAGCTCTCAGCCGGGGCCGACATGCTGGTGGAAAAAATCGACGAGCTGCAGGCCGCCGTGGACGGCGCTTCCCGCGGCGCCAGCCTGCAGGAGGCCGCCTGCTACAAAGACAGGGTGCTGCCGAAGATGGCCGAGCTGCGCGCGGTGGCTGATGCGCTGGAGCTTGCCACGGGGAAAGACTACTGGCCCTTCCCCACTTACGCAGATCTTCTGTTCGGCGTAAACTGAACCCGTACCGGTTCCGTCCGGTACGGGGCACGGAACCTTTTCCTTATTCTCCTATACTGACAAAGGGCGTTGCCGCGCAAGCGGCAGCGCCTTTTGTCAATTTTGGGGCAGATATACAATTATGTATGCAGTTCTTTCCAACAGGCTTCACATAAAGTATGTCTCCCATGGGAAAGAAGCTCTTTTTTCCACTACATAGTGCGCACCGCGCTTTTCTGGGATAAATCATCCGTTTTCCCTCTTGCTCATCCACGCAGAGAACATCTCCCGCTTGAAGATTTTTTTGTTTGCGATAACCTGCAGGCAGTACGATCCTCCCCAACGCATCCATCTGTCGCTCCATCGTTTTCACTCCGTTTCTTTTTATTTCAGCATCATTCTTTTTTGGAATTATATCAAGTTGTTTTCTCCTTATAATTCTGTTAAAGAATCAAAAAGAGGAGAGCGGCAGATGCGGGAACGTGTGGCACCACTGGGTGATAAAAATATTGTCGGCGCGACCGTCACCCGGCTCCGCCTTGAACAGGGTATTACACAAAAAGCGTTGATGGCTAAAATGCAGACCTTTGGTGCTGATATCAGCTATTCCAGTTTATCAAAGTTGGAGGGCCAGACCCGTTCGGTTTCTGACAAAGAGGTTTATGCGCTCGCCCGAAGTCTTGAAGTAGAGATCAGCGCATTGTTTTCAGTAAAATAAAAGCCGTCCCATGAGATATGGGGCGGCTTTTATAATCTGTTTTCCGGGCTTAAAACGTGCCCGGGATGATGCTGCGGCTCTCATCGAAAGCAATGGGTGTGGCGGTGTTGCGGGTGTAGCGCAGCATGTCGCGCACGCGCTTGTGCTCTTCCTTCGTGTACAGCACATAGGCCTCGCCCGTATGCTTCGCGCGCCCTGTGCGGCCGATGCGGTGCGTGTAATATTCGTTGGAGTCCGGCACATCGTAGTTGAACACGGCGTCCACCTCGGACACGTCGATGCCGCGGGCGGCCACGTCTGTCGCCACCAGCACAGCGATATTGCCCGCTTTGAATTCGCCCATAATTTTGTTGCGTTCCGCCTGGGAAAGGTCTCCGTGCAGGCAGTCCACCACAAAATTCAGCCGGGCCATCTGGTTCGCCAGCATAGCGGTGGTGTATTTCTGGTTGCAGAACACCATCACGCGCTTGTAACCCTTCTGTACGATGATCTCCGCCATGTCCGCCAGCTTGTTGCGGCCTGTCGTCAGTACCAGGTACTGGTCGATCCTGGGCGCGGAATCCTCCACAGGCTGCACGGTGATTTCTTCGGCGTCCCGCTGATACAGCCAGCCGATGTCCATCACCTCGCGGCTGATGGTGGCGCTGAACATTGCCAAACGCTGGCGGGATTTGATTTGGTCCAGAATTTTGCGCACATCCTTGTAAAAGCCCATGTTGAGCATCTCGTCGGCCTCGTCCAGCACCACGGTGGTAACGTGGGAAAGGTCCACGGTGCGGCGGTTCATGTGGTCCTGCAGGCGACCGGGTGTGGCCACGACGATCTGCGCGCCCTTTTTCAGCTTTTCGATCTGCTTTTGAATATTCGCGCCGCCGTAGACGGTGACGACGCGGATGTCCGGATAAAAATGCGCCAGGTCCTGCAGGTCTTCGGTGATCTGCTGCGCCAGCTCCCGCGTGGGCGCCATGACGACGGCCTGCGGGTAATTCCGGCTTTGGTCCAGCCCGAGAATGAGCGGGATGCCGAAAGCGCAGGTTTTACCCGTGCCCGTGGGCGCTTTGGCGATGATGTCCTTGCCCTCCATCATGGGGGGGATCGCCTTTTCCTGTACTTCGGTCATTTCGGTAAAGCCCATGCGCTCCACAGCCTTGTGGATCTGCTCGGGCACGTTCAGTTCGCTGTAATTCATGCTTCGCTCCTGCAACACATATTTTCAATTCCGTTCTTTTCTATATAAAGATTAGTATATCATATCACTATAAAAAATGAAAGAGCATTTCGGTGTCCGGCTGTTCGCCCCCAGCTATAAATTGACTTTCATTCTGCCTTCTGATACTATTATTAATACTATTGTGGTATTGTGACATATGAAAATTTCTGAAAGAGGGAGATTTATCATGTCCAAACTTTCACAAAAAATGAGAACTGCTTTCGCGGCGCTGTTCTTTCTCTTGATGTGCATCTTTTTCGTACTCATCTGTACCACATACAGTTTTCTCGTGAATGCCGTAGCGTTGCTGTGCCTGATACTATTCCTTTTCATTGGCAGCGCTCTCGCCAATCCCATCGATAAATTGTCTATTTGTAACTTTAATGTTCTGTTCTTTTCCTTATTGTGTTTCTCTTTGGCTGTCAGCTTTTATCTCGCATATGAAATGCGCATCCATTTGCCAGGCGATACGGATATCATCTTTGCCTCTGTGGCGGACCTGTTGCGCGATGGAAATCTGAATGAAGTGAATCCGCGCATTGACGCGGTACATTATCCTGGCCTTGGGCTTTATACCAACAACGACTATTTTTGCCGTTATCCCAACAACATCGGTCTTCTGATGCTTTATGTCGGTTTGTATGCGCTTGGTGGCCCCTCCGAAATCCCCGTCAATACGGATGAAGGCCATCTGCCCGCCATTGCAGCCACCTCTGTCGCTGTTGCGGTGTCCATCCTTTTGGTGTGTCTGTGCATCCGGCGTGTATACAAGAAAAACAGTTATACTTTGTTCACATTACTTTTGTGCTATGCCTTTCTTCCATTTGTGTTTAGCATCCCCAATTTTTACACCGACCTTTGGGTATTGCCATTCACAATGGGCGGTGCTTATTGTTATATCCTCGCCAAATATTCCGCCACATCAAAATGCTGGTCTTTTTTTGTGTCCGGTCTGCTTTTTGCCGCTGGGGCACAAATGAAGATCACTGCGATCATCGGGTTGGTCGCGATTGCCCTTGACTCATTGCTGGGAACCATGCCCCGAAAGGGGAAAAAACTTTTGCTGCTGTTTTCAGGCTTCTTCTTTTTCACGGCTGCTTTTATGCTGTGGTATCAGCACAGCGGCATTATTGATTTCTCGCGCAGTGATGAGATCGGCGCACCGTGGAATTTATGGCTTTTGTTTGGTAGCCACGATGTAGGCGGCGGCGAAGAAATTTACAAAGACATGGCTTTTGCCGCCAGCATTCCTACAATGCAGGAACGTTCCGCGGCAGTTTGGCAACGCATATTTCAAAATTACCGTTCCTATTCCTTATCTTCTCTTCTGAAGCTGCTGTATGACAAATTGTTATTTGCCTGGAATAATGGTATGTTTGAGAGCAACGTTTATCTTTTGTGGCCCACGGATGTGAATTGGACTGTCTGCTTGACGCAGCCGCAATACTTCCCTGCGCAGCTTCTGCGGGCGTTCAGTACAGTGTATATGCTGTTTTTGTATGCCGCCAATGTTCTGAGCGCGGGCATTTCTCTCTTTAACAAAAAAACCAACTCCACGTTCTTTCCAAATTTGTTTATCTTTGGTACAATGTTATATCTTCAATTATTTGAAAATGCGCCCCGGCGCGCAATGATTGCTATCCCGTTTATGATTTGTAATAGCGTATTTCTACTATCGCAATGGTATGAAAACAAAATTGGAGCTACAGCGCTTGCGTATCTCAAAAGAATTCCGACGAAGAAACTCAAAAAACAGCAATAAAAGATGCGGCACAAATGTACCGCCCTCTAACTTCTGCAATATGCTCTTAAGCGGAATTTAAAAATCAATTTTAGCCATTTCTGCACCAATGAGCGGCAGATATATATAATTTTTATATAAAAACAGGGACGGCTTCTTAAAAGTGAAGCCGTCCCTGTTTATTTAATACTGCATCAAATGGTCGAAATATCCACCAGGTCCACATCCGCCAGCGTTTTGCCGCTGCGCAGGCATTTCACCAACACCTGCGCCGTGTCGATGGCCGTCAGGCACGGAATGGAAAGCTCCACCGCCTTGCGGCGCATCTTTACACTGTCGTGGGAGGGGATGCGGCCCTTTGAGGACGTGGAGATCACATAGTCCACAAGCCCGCTCTCGAACAGATCCATGATATTGGGCCGCGCTTCGCTGAGCTTGCGCACTTCGTTGCAGGCCACCATGTTCTGGCCCAGATAGTACGCCGTGCCGGATGTACCGTACAGCTTGTAGCCCATATCCTTAAGCTGCCAGGCGATGTCCACCAGCTCGCGCTTGTCCGCGTCCTTTACCGTCAGGATAACGCATTTGCCCGGCGTGGGCTGCCGCAGGCTGTAGCCTGCGCCCACAAGGCCCTTGAGCAGCGCGTCCTCAAAGGTTTTGTCGATGCCCAGCACCTCGCCGGTGGATTTCATTTCCGGCCCCAGCTGGGTGTCCACATCGTGCAGCTTTTCGAAGCTGAACACCGGTACCTTTACGGCGCAGTAATCGCCCGTGGGATACAGGCCCGTGCCATAGCCCATGTCCCGCAGCTTTTCGCCCAGCATACAGCGCACGGCCAGCTCCACCATGGGCACGCCCGTCACCTTGCTGATGTACGGCACCGTGCGGCTGGAACGGGGGTTCACCTCAATGATGAACACCTCGTTGTTGTATACCACGAACTGGATATTCATCAGGCCCACCACGTTCAGCGCGCGGGCCAGACGGCCCGTATAATCCACAATGGTGCCCTTGATCTTCTGCTTGAGGTTCTGCGGCGGATACACCGAGATGGAGTCGCCCGAATGGATGCCCGCACGCTCGATGTGTTCCATCATACCCGGAATGAGGAAGTCCTCGCCGTCGCAGATGGCGTCCACCTCGCACTCGGTGCCCATCAGGTATTTGTCCACCAGCACCGGGTTCGACATATCCACATGGCTGGTGATGATGGCCATGTATTCCCTCACATCGTTCTCATTGTAGGCGATGATCATATTCTGTCCGCCCAGCACGTAGGACGGACGCAGCAGCACCGGGTAGCCCAGCTGTGCGCCGGCGGCCAGTGCCTCATCACAGGTGAACACCGTGTGGCCCTGCGGGCGCGGAATGCCGCACTTTTCCAGCAGCGCGTCGAAACGCTCCCGGTCCTCCGCCTCGTCGATGGCGTCCGCACTGGTGCCCAGAATCTTCACACCCAGCTTTGTCAGGTGTTTTGTCAGCTTGATGGCCGTCTGGCCGCCGAACTGCACCACACAGGCCCATGGCTTTTCCGTGGCGATGATATGCTCCACGCTTTCTTCCGTGAGCGGGTCGAAATACAAACGGTCGCCGGTATCGAAGTCCGTGGAGACGGTCTCGGGGTTGTTGTTGACGATGACAGCCTCGCAGCCGTGGCTTTTCAGCACCCATGTGCAGTGCACGCTGCAATAATCGAACTCGATGCCCTGCCCGATGCGGATGGGGCCGCTGCCGAACACCAGCACCTTTTTCCTGTCGGAGGGGTGTTCCGCGATAAACTGCGCCGCTTCGTTCTCCTCGTCAAAAGTGGAATAGAAATACGGCGTTTTCGCACTGAACTCGGCCGCGCAGGTGTCCACCATCTTATAGGACGCGCGCAGCTTTTCACAGGGCAGCGCATCCAGTCCCGTCAGACGCAGCACGGTCTTGTCCAGGAAGCCCTGCATTTTTGCGGTGCGGTACAGCTCTTCCGTCAGTATGCCGCCTCGCAGCCCGGCCAGCGCAAGCTCTGTTTCGGCCAACCCTTGCAGCTTTGCCAAAAACCACGGGTCAATTTTAGTGATATTGTAAATCGTCTCAAACGACACGCCGCGCTTGATGGCCTCGTACACAACAAAAGAGCGGTCGGAATCGCACACATGCAGTTTTTCCACCACTTCTTCGTCCGTCAGCGCAGACAGCGTTTCCAGCGTGGGCGTTTCCAGCCCCAGCTCGATGCTCTGCACCGCTTTCATGAAGGCGTGTTCGAAGCTGTTGGCAATGGCCATCACCTCGCCCGTGGCCATCATCTGCGTGCCCAGGGATTTCTTGGCGTATACGAATTTGTCGAACGGCCATTTCGGGAACTTGACCACACAGTAATCCAGCGCGGGCTCGAAGCAGGCGCAGGTCTGCCCCGTGACGTCGTTGGTGATCTCGTCCAGCGAATAGCCGATAGCGATCTTCGCGGCCACCTTGGCGATGGGATAGCCCGTGGCCTTGCTGGCCAGCGCCGAGGAACGGGACACGCGGGGGTTCACCTCGATGACGGCGTATTCGAGGCTGTCGGGCTTTAAGGCAAACTGACAGTTGCAGCCGCCCTCAATGCCAAGCTCGGTGATGATATTCAGCGCCGAGGTGCGCAGCATCTGGTATTCCTTGTCGGAGAGCGTCTGGCTGGGCGCCACGACGATGGAATCGCCGGTGTGAACGCCCACGGGGTCAAAGTTTTCCATATTGCAGACGGTAATGACGTTGCCCTTTCCGTCGCGCATGACCTCGTATTCAATCTCCTTCCAGCCGGAGATGCATTTTTCAATGAGCACCTGATGGATGGGCGAAAGGCGCAGACCGTTGGTGCCGATCTCGTGCAGCTCCTCCACGGTCTCACAGATGCCGCCGCCCGTGCCGCCCATGGTGAACGCCGGGCGCACGATGACCGGGTAACCGATCTCGCCCGCGAACGCAAGCGCGTCGGACAGGCTCTCCACCACCTTGGAGGGGATAACCGGCTCGCCCAGCTTCTCCATGGTGTCCTTGAAGAGCTGGCGGTCCTCGGCGCGGTCGATGGTGTCGGGCTTCGCGCCCAGCAGGCGCACGCCGGCCTGCTCCAGATAACCGCTGCGGGCCAGCTCCATGGCCAGGTTCAGGCCCGTCTGGCCGCCCAGGTTCGGCAGGATGGAATCCGGCTTTTCCTTTTCAATGATGCGCCTCAGCACCGTCAGGGTCATCGGCTCCACATACACGCGGTCCGCGATGTCCGGGTCCGTCATAATGGTGGCGGGGTTGGAGTTGACGAGCACCACCTCGATGCCCTCGCTTTTCAGCGCGCGGCACGCCTGCGTGCCGGAGTAGTCGAACTCGGCGGCCTGGCCGATGATGATGGGGCCGCTGCCGATGACGAGCACCTTTTTGATAGACGGGTCCTTTGGCATTTCAGCAGCCTCCTTTCATCATAGCGACAAAATCGTCGAACAGGTATTCGGTGTCCCTGGGGCCGCCGCAGGCCTCCGGGTGGAACTGCACCGTAAAGCAGGGGATGTTTTTATAGCGGATGCCCTCGGTGGTACCGTCGTTGGCGTTTACATGGCTCACCTCGGCCACGGCGGGGTCCACGGTACCGGCCACAACGGCATAGCCGTGGTTCTGGCTGGTTATGAACGTGCGGTCCTTGGCAAAATCCGTCACCGGCTGGTTCACACCGCGGTGGCCGTATTTCAGCTTTTCCGTTTTTGCGCCCGTGGCAAGAGCCATGAGCTGGTGGCCCAGACAGATGCCGAAAACAGGCCGGCCCAGCGCCGCGATCTCCTTCAGGTTTTCAATGATCTTCACATTTTCGGCCGGGTCGCCCGGGCCGTTGGAGAGCATCACGCCGTCCACCTCCAGCGCCGCAAGCTCGGCCGCGGTGGTGCGTCCGGGCACCAGCGTCACCTTGCAGCCGCGTTTCACAAGATTGCGCAGGATGTTGCGTTTATAGCCGAAATCGAACAGCGCAACATGGTACTTTCCGTTTTCGTTAAATGTTTCCATACATTTTGTAGTAACGCTGTCCACCGCGTCCTTCACCGTATAGGCTTTGATCTTTTCCATCAAAGCGGCGTCGGCGCGCACGGCGTCCGCGCTCTTATATTCGGTGGTGAGCGCGCCGTTCATCACGCCGCTCTCGCGGATGATGCGCGTCAGGCGGCGGGTGTCCACGCCCGCGATGCCGATGATCCCCTGCTCCTTCAAAAATTCGTCCAGCGTTTTTTGGCAGCGGAAATTGGACGGCGTGCCGCACAACTCCCGCACGATGTAGCCGAAGGCCCAAATGCGCGCGGATTCGGCATCCTCGCCGTTCACGCCGTAGTTCCCCACCAGCGGATAGGTCTGTGTGATGATCTGGCCGTAATAGCTGGGGTCGGTGAGGGTTTCCTCGTAGCCGACCATGCCCGTGTTGAACACGACCTCGCCCACACTGGTACCGGCTGCGCCGAAGGCCCGGCCTTCGAACACCATGCCGTTCGCCAGCAGCAAATATGCTTTCATATGCGCTCCCCCTTTTTTCAAGCTCTGCGCGCTCACAGCGTCTGCCTGGCCTGTTCTTTCATCTTACGGCTGCCCAGATGCACCAGCGGCAGCTTGCCCTCTTTGCAGATGGGGCATTCCTCCGGCGCATAGTTGGGGAGGTCCAGCTTGGCGGCGCTGGCCAGGATGGGAATGGGCGAGGGCGCGTCCGCCTTGGTGCGGTCCACCACGCACACGATGCCCAGGCATTCGCCGCCGGCCTCCTCGATGACGCGCTTCGTCTCCAGAGAAGACACGCCCGTGGTCACCACATCCTCGGCGATGATGCACTTTTCGCCCGGCCGGATGGAAAAGCGCTTGAGCGTCATCACATTGTCCACACGCTCGGTGAAGATAGCGCGTTTGCCCGTCTGGCGGGCCAGCTCGTAGGCGTAAACGATGCCGCCCATGGCCGGACCGACGATGACGTCCACGTCCAGTTCCCGCAGCTTTTCGGCCACGGGCTTCATGGCCGCGGCGCATTTTTCGGGGTACTGCTGCAGATACGCCATCTGGCAGTAGGCCGAGGAATGGCGGCCGGAGGACAGCAGGAAGTGGCCCTCCAGAAACGCGTCGCAGGACTTCAATATTTCAAGCACATCGTTCATGTGGATTCTCCTTTTTATTCCAATCAGATCTGTGTATTTTCGGCTTAGACCTGCGCGCAGCCGCGGATCTCCGCAAGGGAGCGCACACCGTGGCCCTGCATCCAGGCGGCGATGCCGTCGGTGATCTTTTCGCAGGCGCGCGGGTCGCTGAAATTGGCGGTGCCCACCTGCACGGCCGCCACGCCGGCCATGATGAACTCCAGCGCGTCCCCGGCTGTGGCAATGCCGCCCAGCCCCACCACGGGCACCTGCACGGCCCTGCACACCTGATACACCATGCGCAGGGCGATGGGGCGGATGGCCGGGCCGGACAGCCCTGCAAACACATTGTTGAATACAGGGCGGCGTTTTTCCAGGTCAATGGCCATGGCCTGGAACGTGTTGACGAGGGAAAGCCCGTCCGCGCCCGCCGCCTCGCAGGCAAGGGCCATTTCGGTGATGTTCTCCGCGTTGGGAGAGAGCTTCACGATAAGGGGCTTTTTCGTGCAGGCCCGCACGCGGGACACTACTTCCCGCGCGCTTTCCGCTTTCACGCCATAGGCGATTCCGCCCGCCTTCACGTTGGGGCAGCTGATGTTCAGTTCGATGAAGTCCACATTCGTTTCATCCAGCAGCCGCGCGCCCTCCTCGTAAGTCTCGATGGTGCTGCCGCCCAGATTCGCCAACACCGCGGGGCCAAGCTTTTTCATGCCGGGCAGCTCATACTCAATGAAATGCCGCACGCCGGGATTCTGCAGACCGATGGAGTTGATGAGCCCGGCAGGTGTCTCCCACAGACGCTCGCCCTCGTTTCCGTACTTGCCCTCCAGCGTCAGCCCCTTGCCGGAGATACCGCCCAGCTTTTTCATGTCCACGATGCCCGCGTACTCGCCGCCGAAGCCGAAGGTACCGGACGCGGCGATGACCGGGCTGCACAGCGTTTTGCCGCACAGGGTAACGTCAGTCAAGCTCATACAGCACGCTCCCTTCAAACACCGGCCCATCCTTGCAGACAGACACGCCGCCGTTTTTGCTCTTGCAGGTGCAGCCCAGACACGCGCCCACGCCGCAGGCCATCTTGGCCTCCCTGCTCACATATACGCGCACGCCCGCACGCAGACACATTTTGGCCACCTTTTCCATCATGATCTCCGGCCCGCAGGTACACACGGCGGTGTACTTCGCAGGGTCCAGCAGGTCCGTCACAAAGCCGTGGTGGCCGTGGCGGCCGGAATCCGTGGCGATGTGTACCGAACGGCACGCAGCGCTGAACGCGTCAACACGGTACGGCTCCCCCCCCAAAGCCCCCCAAAAGACCCCAGTGTGCATCCACGCCCTGCGCGGCAAGCTCTGCCGCAAGCTGCAGCAGCGGCGCGGTGCCGATGCCGCCGCCCACCAGCGCGACGGCGCCGCCCAACGTGCCGTCCACGGGAAACCCACGGCCCGAGGGGCCCGTCAGCGCAACGGTGTCCCCGGGCCGCAGCGCGGCCAGCTTCTGCGTACCCGTACCACGGACCTCATATAAAAAGGAAATCTCTTTTTTCTCTCTGTCAAAACGATGCACACTGATGGGGCGCGAAAGCAGCGGCGCTTCCTCCGCTTTCCAGGCGCGCAGCATGTAAAACTGGCCGCACGCGGGCGCGGGGGTGGTTTCGTCCCAGCGGGCCGTCAGCAGCATCACGTTTTCGCCCGCCGCGCCGTTTGCCAGGACGGCGGCGTTATAATTTGCTGCAGGCATCCGCAATGGCCTCCTTCATATGCACGCATTCGTTGTACGCGGCTTCGGCATAAGCCGTTCCGGGCTGTTTTTTATAGGCCAGCAGCACGCTGCGGCTGGAGTTCACCACACCGCCGTTGCCCTGCGCCAGATACTGCGCGATGTCCTCGGCCGTGCCGCCCTGCGCGCCGTAGCCCGGGATGAGGAAAAAGCTGTCCCTGTATTTGGCGCGGATCTCTTTCGCCTCTTCGATGTGTGTGCCGCCGATGACGAGCCCCAGCGAGGAATAGCCGTGCGCGCCCATGTAGTCCTTGCCCATTGCGCTGAGCTTGTCGCCCACCAGGTCATAAACGTGTCGGCCAGCTTTTCGTATTCATAATCTTTCGCGCCGGGGTTGGAGGTGCGGCACAGCACGAACACGCCCTTGCCCTTTTCCGTCATGTATTTCGTGTACGGCGTGATGGAATCCAGCCCCATATAGGGCGCCAGCGTAACGAAGTCCGCCTCGAACTCGCCGTCCAGATGGGCCTTGGCATACATCTCGGCCGTTTTGGCAATGTCGCCGCGCTTGATGTCCGCGATGGCCACAAGGCCCTCCCGGCGCAGGTATTCCAGCGTGGATTTATAGGCCAGCATGCCGTCCAGGCCCAGCGCCTCGTAATAGGCGATCTGCACCTTGAAGCAGCCCGCCACGCTCCGCGTGGCTTCGATGATATCCCGGTTGAAGCGGAAGATGTTCTCGCCCTTGGAGAGAGTCTTGTCCACACACTCCGCGGGGATGTAGGAAAAATCGGTGTCCAGCCCCACGCAAACGGGGCTTTTTTCGGCCACGGCCTCATACAAACGGTCTACTTGCAGCATAACGTCCTCCTGTTGTGTGTTTATCCTATTGCTTCCATTGTCCCATAGGTGACGCGGCCCGCCTTCACGGTGCACGCCACGCGGCCGTACAGCGAAAGGCCGTCGTATGGGGTGTTTTTGCTCTTGCCCGCAAAATCCTCCCGGCGCACGGTGTAAGGCTCGCCCAGCTCCACCAGCACCACGTCGCCGTCGTATCCTTCGGCAATCAGCCCCTTGTTCAGGCCCAGTATCTCAGCCGGGCCGCGGCTCATCAAACGGCTCAGGTCTGCCAGCGGCATCCCGTATTCCCGGCACAATTTGGTGTAGCAGACGCTGAACGCTGTCTCCAGCCCCACCATGCCCGGCGCGCCGCCGCGCTTATCCTCCTCGGTGTGCGGGGCATGGTCGGTCGCGATGGCTTCCACCTCGCCCCGCAGCATGGCCGCGATGAGCGCTTCCACATCCTCTTTTGCCCGAATGGGCGGGTTCACGCGGAAATCGCTGTCCCAAAACCAGATGTGGTGGGGCGTCACCTCGCAGGTGACGCGCACACCCCGGGCCTTGGCGGCAAGGATATCGGCCAGCGCCTCTTTGGTGGAAACGTGGCACATGTGCAGCCGTGCGCCCGTAGACTGGGCCAGATACAGGTTGCGGGCCGTCTCCAGGTTTTCCGCCAGACGGTAATCCAGCGCGGAAAGGTCCATATCCTCGGCGTGGCTCATCACCGTCAGGCCTTTTTCGGCGGCGATCCGCATGGCCTCATACATTACTCTGCTCTCGCGCACGCCTTTGCCGTCCTCGCTGATGAAGCGGATGTTCCGCGGCAGCGCCCGCAGATGGCCGGTGGTCTTGCCGTCGAAGTCTTTCGTGATGGATACACACTGGTTCACGTCGCACAGGCCGATGCGCCTGGCGTCGTCCATGATGCTCTGGGCAATGGCCGCGGAAGAACACACAGGCCTTGTGTTCGCCATGCAGTTGACGAACGTGTAACCGCCCCGGGCAGCCGCCCGGCTGCCGGAGTCGATATCCTCCTTATACTCAAAGCCCGGCGTGCGGAAGTGGCAGTGCAGGTCAATGAAAGCAGGCAGCAGCGTGCGGCCGCCTGCGTCCAGCACCGTATCCCCGCCGGCGGAAAGGCCCTCGCCCACGGCCGTGATGACGCCGTTTTCAATGCGCACATCGCCCGGACGCGCACCGTCCGCATCCGTGAGCACGGCATTGCAAATCAGCATAAGCCATTCTCCTTTCTGTTCCTCAAATACAGCAAAACGGCAAAAAAAAACTTTTCCCAAAACGGGAAAAGTTTAAAAAGCCGGGAATAGAACGGCGGG
>OAZW01000910.1_pt1 | contig 16305 bp, 19 predicted proteins | sample 1495231 | NCBI WGS metagenome assembly OAZW01 (sample SAMEA2580062, study PRJEB22360) | human gut metagenome | reverse complement strand
TAATCACTGGCAAAACCATCGTTGATGGTTTCAGTATTGCCATTTTCCTTCTTTTGAATGTTTGTCAAATACCATTCAGTATCCAATCCACCAACCTCTGAGCCATTTTCAATTGTAGGAGTCACGCTCCATATTCCTCCATTATCTATCTCTTTACCAGCAACTTTAAGATTTTGACTATTGTCAACTACAACCAGTACTTTCTTATTATCACCAACATTATAGTTATCTATTTTGCTTTTATCTATGACACCTACAGTTATAACACTATCTTGTTCAGCATTATTCACAACAACCGATTCCACTGTAAGAGTTTTAGTATTATAATCATTCCCACTAGACCAAGCAACAGTTCCCCCATTTGCAATGAAATCACCGCCAATAGACATACTTGTTATTTGATTATTTAAAAGCACATAAGATTTATCTCTTAATTCCAAATCTTCTAAACCAATCGGGTTCTCCAAAACATATAAAGTAGCATTATCTCCAAGAAATACATTCTTTAGGTTAGCATCTTTTCTTGCATCTATTAATGAGTCATCATAAAGAGAGATATTACTTATATTAACTTTATCCACATCACCGTAGGTTCTCAACTCTGAGTTATCACTTAAAGTTACATTATCAATAGTTTGGTTTAACTCACCCTGTGGAGAGTTGACTCGATCCGTTTGACTTGCATTAATGATAGATTTGCCACTAAAATCAGCATATTCTAACACACTATTGTCATAAATACTTACTGTAGTATCATTTAAAATATTTCTTTCTTCATGTGTTCCTGTAATTGTCCCACTTCCTGTCAACTTAATATTTCCACCATTGCTCGTCAACTTTTTTACGACACTCTGATTTTTAATTGCAGGATTCCACATATCAGCATCGAGAAACAATGAAGAACCTTTCTCCAAAGTTATTCCAACAATCTCAGATTTATCTAATAACTTTATATAATGAGAGTTCGCCACTTTTTCATTTAAAACTATATCATTACCCTTAACATTGGTTAAGGTTATAGCACCGTCTGTAGAGCTAACACCATTTAAAGTTCCTCCAGTCATCTCAAGTTGACCTTTATTCAGAGTAATATTTGAACCATCAGAATTTTCCATTATTACTCTACCACCAGAAGTAATGGTGGCATTAGAAAGTGTATCGTTGGTTATGCGAACAGGATTAGTATTTATCTCAGTATTATCATATGTACTTGCATAACCTGTTATATAATTTGCATTCATCAATACTATAGTTGTTAAAATTGCTCTTTTTAAATTTTTGTTCATTAGTATCTCCTACCTTTTTCTCAATATTATTTTTAATAAATACAATATGCTTTTTCATTTAACTTATTTTTATTAAAGCCACTATATCGTTTTCCTCATAAAGCAAGACATACAAAATATGTTTTCTTTTTTTACTAAACAAAAAACGTACCTCCTTCAGAAATTTCTGAAGGAGGTACGTTTATGAAAGTTACACACAAACGCATGTCCCCCCCATATATACTTTAACGCCATATAGTTTTCAATAATACATTTTACTTCTCTCTTAGTTCTTTATTTTACATTTTTAGAGACTCATATTCAATAAAGTGTTAATTAATATATATTTAAATTCCTTTGTATTAATTGCAAGCATCTTGTTTATATCTTCTTAAAATAATTTTATTAACTTTATAACATTTACATTCCGCTTTATTCGAACCTTTTTAGCTTTTTTATTATCATGACTTAAAAATTTATAAAAACAAATATACTCTTGCTCTGCGTCTTTTTTATTTTCTCGGGTGCAGCAAAACCATATGTCTTTAGGTGCAATGCATTTTTCCATATAAAAAAGATAAGCTATCTACTTTATATCGTAGATAGCTTATCTTTTTTATACTTAATTTAGAAACTCCATCTTGCACCTATGTTCCACAGCCAGTCTTTAGTAAAATCACTACCTGAGCTACGTTCTATATCGAAATAAACATGGCTATTTTTACCAGACGCAAAAGCCGCACCTATACCATACTCAAACCATGTATCATTAAAGCTGTCACTCACATTTACTCGACCACTGCTATCGGTCATAGTAACATTATAGCTACCACCGAATTCATGTAGCAGGTTAGCTTTAGCATAGATGATCCCTTTGCTGCCGATTGCTTTGCCAATATTGAAGCCAACACGTCCAACCGCACTTTTAATGCCACTTTGATTTACTTCAATACCATTGCTGGCTGTGTAGCAGTCACCGCCTAAATAACCCAGTGTGAACTGTGCCTGCGGCTCAATATACCAGCCATTTTTTAAAGCATTTTTCCTTCCGTATTCAGCGCTCAGTGCTACGCCGGTATTGTTAAAATCACCAGTGATCTTATTACTGTTAGTGTCATACACTGTAAAATCGTTATCCATATTGCTGATTTTTAACACCAAATCCAGATAATGGCCCTTGCTTCCAATCTCGGTATTATAGAAACTGATCGCCTTACTGCTGTTGCCTCCGCTGCCTCTGCTGTAACTGCTGCTACCATCAGTATAGCTGATAGCTGCACCTTGATAACGGGTTTTATCTACTGTACGCTTGGCAACTTCGTCATAGCCCAACTCGTATGCAGTATATTTATTGTCAAAACCAAACTTGCCACCACGACCAATCTTACTGCCCTTTACTCTGAACCAAGCACCTTTAGCTTCTTCGCCATTATGACGCAGTTCACCCATCCGCTGCAGCAGCTTATCATTTTCCGTTCTCCAAGTATGGTAGTTCAGCGCATTTGCTGAAAGAATTGTGTTTACACTAGTAGTAAGTAAATCAGGTTTTTTTTCTACTTCATCCAATACCCAATCTACAGTATATCCGTTTGTAACACCATCCGTTTTCTTTGATAGTTTATAAGTGTTCCAATATAAAGTTCCTTCGCTATCATTTGCTTTAAAATCACCTTGTTCATCAGCAACACTTACTAAAATAGTTCCTTTCGCTCCATCTATTGATGCACCTATGTTATTCAAAGTAATATAGTGTGTGCCTTCATGTGTACCACTAATATATATTCTATCACTATTTTGGACATTTTTGCTGGCATCGATATCCATATTAAAAGTACCGCCGTTCCCAATAAGATTATTATAAACACGCAAAACTCTATAATTATTTTTGGGAATAACATCAGAACTGTAATTCAAATTTACTACCGAATTTTCTCCTAGATTCAAATCTGTAATATATGAAGATCCTGCCATATCCCACTTACTACCATTAATTAAAGATAAATGTGTTCCTTCTCTTCTATCCTTTTCATTATTTACGTTATAATAATAATCTATAACGCTTCCTTTCAAATAGGATTTTTCATCTTGCATTATTATATCAATGTTATTGTCTCTGTATTCAACACCATTATTCAATATATTAGCTGTATAAACATTCCCTTCTATCTGAACTGTACCATTAGAAAAATTATTTATGTTTATCTGACCATTTTTTGTGCATGAATAGCTACCAAATACAGTTTTTCCCAAAAAACCAACGCCTATATTCCCTCTAATTTTTAAGTTATTATTTGCATTAATATTTATTATACCATTACTAGAAAAAGGCTCTATAGTGAATAACATTTTATGTCCATTTTTATTATCAGCACTACTAATTTCCATATTATTTACAAAAAAATTGATTGTACCATTGCTATTTGCTATTATTTCACCAGGTCTACTATACACGCATCCCGATATTACAACTTCATTTATAGGACTATCCTTTGTCCCTATATTAAGTTCACCATCAGAAACATTAATAACATCACTAGTAGGATCTTCAGTATCAATATACAAAGACTTGGTCAATATTTCTACTTTTTTATTCTTAACATTTATAAAACCTATACTAGAAGACACGCCCTCATGCTTAGTATATGATATTTTATCATAATTCTTAGACCCGTCTAAAAATTTAAAAATTCCACCACTATCGATTAAATATTTTTCTCCATTTTCATCCACAATATTCAAATCACTAGCATAAACATTATGCATATTATAATTATATAAACATCCACTAAATGCCAAAGATAATGTAAGAATTTTATATAATGCTTTATAATTTTTCATTTTCATTGTACCCTACCCTTCAATAATTTTACGATTTAAAATAAACCAGAACTACTTCTTGACCTTTACGCCTTAACCAACATATTCCATCTACCTCCATCACCTTTTTTCTTTTGGATTGGGCCGCTGTTTATAACAGCTGTAGCTACAATAATACTGCCGTCTGCGTTTAACTAAAGCTGTATATACATGGTAAGCTTTATTACAACCAAACTCCTTACCACAAATCGGGCACGTCATCACCAATCCGCCTAAATGCCCACATTTATCCCTTTCACTTGATTCTTCAAATCCTTCTAACTTCATTATTTTCATTCCTTACTTCGTCATAATGCCTGAACCAAGAACATTTTTAGAGCTTTATTTTGATGCTCATGCCATCTTTTACTCGTATTTTCTAAAAATAAATATGTTTCTTTTCCCAGCATATCTCACCTCTTACTTGTTTATGTCCAATACATCTTTAATCATTGTTGCTTTCAACATGTTTTCCAAACTACTTTGCATCATGGAATAAAATTTTCTTAACGAGCAGTTTTGTGTTTCAAAGCATTTACAGTAATCATCTCCTTCCAAATAACGGTTTATCTTCACCGTCGCTTCCATAACTTTGAAAATTTCATACATGGATATCTCTTCAACCTTCTTATCCAATATAAAACCGCCTTTAGCACCCACGATTCTTTGGATAATCCCTGCTGTAAGTAGTCTATTAGTAATTTTAAAAATATAGCTCTTAGGAATCCCCATTGCCATAGCTATATCTTTGGAGGTAGTAACTTTGTTTTGTATAGCCAGATACAAAACTATTCTTATCGCATAATCGGTAGTAACATTTATTTGCATATTCACCCCCATTAAACAAGACCAGTAAAGTCCGCTTTCTTTTTGTAAAAATAAAAGCCTACCTCCCTCAGAATTATTATCTGAGAGAGGTAGGCTATGAAAGTTCCATGCAAACGCATGTCCCCCCCATATATACTTTCACGCTATATAGCTTTCAATAATACAATATATTGCTCTCTTACTTTTCTATATTATATATTTTTAACTTTTTCTGTTCAATAAACAAATAGTTAGTATACTTTTATATTTATTAATATTTACTTCAAATCCGTATTATACATCCTTATTTAATTCGTGCATTTTTTATCATCAGCATTCAAACATATATACTTTTTGTTCTTCGCATTATCTATTTTCTTAATATAGTAACACTTATGTATTTCAGTTTAGTTTTACATTTACATAAAATAAGCCTATATGTTATATACAGGCTTATTTTATAGAAATTCAAGTTTCACTTATCTTAAGTTTGATTTTTCAATAATGATTCCCTTTTTCGCTAAATTTTCCAAACATTCGTGCATATATACTTCATCATGTTCTAAATATACTTTTTCTTTTATTAAAGGTATTAAGTCATTTGGAACAGTGTTTATATGCTTTCTCCTATAATTCCTATAAAACCACTCACTACTTACTTTATAACCCCTATTAAACATCTCCTGCATAACCTTTGCATGATACAACTCAAGATCATGCAAACTATACTTAAACACATAATCTACCACTCTATGCTTTTTACCCCAACCGTTACCTCGCATAGCACAACATTCACGATGCTGCCCAAGTAGCTGTTGCCTTGGTAATAATGGTATTAATTCTTCATGCCACAATCTCATTTTATACCTCTACATAAGACGACATTTTTTCTACTTCTTAATTTTATAATAAAAAAGAAAGCCTGACTACTACATTAAGTAATAGTCAGGCTTTCTTTAGTACGCATATGTTACCCACACACCAGTTTTTTATCTTGCCAATCATACTCGCCTCGAAATCCTATATATTTGCTACCTATCCGGCGGCTCACTCCGTAGCTGATACCTGTAACATAGTGATCAACATTAATCTTGGCTCCGATCTCCCGTAGTACCCCTGGTGCGGATGGTAGCAAGGATTTCAAGATTTCTTTCTGTAAGTTTTCTTGTTTCTTCGACGAGTTCAGTACATCTGTCAACTGCTTCTGTAGCTGATCTATTTGCAGTTTGGCTTCGGTCAATTCCTGATCCGATACTATCAACTGTTCCCTGGCTGTTTGCAATTCCACTGCTAATTGACTGCTGATTGCTAACTGCCTGTTCGAGTTTTGTTCCAGTGTCACCAGCTCGCTTTCCGTTATCATGTATGCTGGCTCGGCTGAACAGGTAGCAGGCAAGAAAAAGAACTGCACCAACACCCAGACCAACAAGGAAGCGATTATTAGATAACCAACCTTCGATTTTTTCATACATGTCATTCCTCCATAGAAAAAGCACTTTGCAAAATATGCAAAGTGCTTTAAGTTGTTTTAAACTATCTTTTTGAACATATATATGACATTATTTTTATTAGATCCACATGCTCTATGAACAAACTAATTACAATAATAGCTGCCAATATAACATTTGACCAGAAAATATATGGTAATCTTTTTCTTACACGATTTATCCCACAACAATTATTATTACAATTGCTATAAACACAATCTGAATTTATATCTTTGTGGCTATCTGTACATATAGTATATATGTTTTTCCCTGTTAATCTTGCAATCATGTAAATCAACATAAAAACTACATTAAATAAAATTAATCCTAAAAATGATGCTGTTATAAAGAATCGATAATTAGATATATCACTTACTGCTTTTACAAAATTTCCTAATACGCTAAAGCCACCTATCCCAGCTAACATTATCGCCGCAAATATACTTAAAACAGTTACAGATTCTGACCTCAAAGAATCTATTGTAGCCTGCGCTTTTGTCAATTCTTTACTAGCATCTTTTAATTTTTTACCTGTTTTTCTCACGCTTAGCGTATTATCTTTAAGTTGTTTTTCCAAGTCTTGATACTGTGCAAATTGATTATTAAAATACCCCATTCTGGAAGTTTCCAGCATTATATGATCACATAATTTATTAATTTTATTTTTAACTTCATCTCCCCACCCATTGTCTCTGTCATTAAGATCATATAATGTTTCTACATTCATTGACAAAAAATCAATATTGTATTTATCGGATGGCATTATTTGGGTTTTTATCGTAGCAAATATCTGCGAATAAGAATGCCTAAATTTAGGATCTTTATAAATGGCAATAATAGAATCCTCTACCTTGGATTTTATATCATCCATACTGTAAGAGGATTCTGCTAATAGCATAATAAAATTATTAATAATAGATTGTGATTCACCTTTATTCACAAACTCACCTGTCATTTAGAAATTATGGCTTCTTTTTCAATCATTTTTTTGGGGATAGAAGATCTATATCCATCAGTCTTGACAACTTGATCCCACGGCCCCCCCGACTTGTGAGTAAGATCAACAAGCTTCCATATAGGGATATCTTTCATTGTATCTATTACCCTATCTATAATACGTTTATCACTGTCCTCAATAACACTTAAATCTTTGTATTCTAATAATATAGGCGTTCCTGCATATACATTATATTCATAGTACACGTCAGGAACAACAGGACCGAATTGCCATGCAACAATATCATCTGAGAACATTGGGTTATTATTTTCCCTATAAGATTCTAACTGAACGAAATATAAGAGTTTTTGCAAACGAAGATTACTAACAGGATCTTTTTTTCTAAAACTCCTGTCAATAATATATCTAGCAACAGTTAATGCATCATACATACTAACTCCTCCTTCCGTCACTGTTAATTTCATAAAAAGGGTACACAAAATAAACCTATTCGCAAATTACTAAAAATAAAAATCGCTAAATTGCGATGTCTTCTTTTTTCTGTATTCTTTCTGTATTTATAGTTTACTTTATAGGCCCCCCTATGTCAATAAAACAACATATTTTTTATTCTTAAATTTAACTTACAAATACATATCAACCTCACTTCGCACGAGAAAAAAAGAGAAACAGCAAATTACCAACAAGTTAGATAAAGCGCCCTGTTAAGCCATTTTAAGTGACTTGACCGGCATTTTATTTTTGCCAGTCAAGTAAAAGCACTTCGTTTCGCACGAATTTCAAACGAACATTTACAGCCCAAAATAATTATGCAGTGCTCCCAAGGTAAAACCGATAATCATACCCGTCCAAAAAAGTTTGCTTGCTAAATCTTCTTTTCTTTTTTCATGTTAGTTACATCCTTACGCAAATTTTAATCACACTTTCTATATTTATATGATTGATATCATAAAATATTATTCCCCAGATAATTTTCCCGCCATTATTGCCCTCCTTCCTGCAAAAATGTTATAATAATTATATAAAGGTCGTGATTTTATGCTAAATTTCTTAGCTCTAATGATAGCTTTCGGCATGTTACTGTGGTTAATAGCATCCGTTGTAGTTTTCACCGGTGGGTTAGCATATTATTTTTTCAAAGATATATTTAAGGCCATATCTAAAGAAATGGCCATTGCTAAAGCAAGATCTAATATTAAACCACTAACAATTAACAAAAAAACATTTTTCAAAATTTTATCCGTAATTATCGTTTCGCTTTTGCTTTTTTATATCAGTGAAAATACTACAGACGCTTCTGTTATAGTAGGTTTGTTAGCTTTATCTTGTTACTGCTTCTATCAATCCTACAAAAGCTTTCGGCAAAATAAAAAATTATATTGAAATAGCTCCCTATATGGGAGCTATTTTTTTATGCAATAATTTCAGCATAATCTATGCATATAACCACTATCAATATAATAGCTAATTGGTATATATGATAACCCTGCCATTATTACCTTATTTTGAAATAGTTACTTTTATAAATTTGCGTAATCCGTTACTCCACGTGCAATAGCCTTTGCAATCGCATCTTGTTTATGTTCCAGCAAAATAACATCGTGATCGTTATCAATAAAACCCATTTCGATAAGAATAGCCGGCATATCGGTATTTCTCAGCACAGACAAATTCGGGCGTTCCTTAAGCCCACGATCCGGAATATACGGATCAATGCTCTGTTCCGTATCGACCAACTGCTTATGTACACAGGCAGCCAGACGTTCAGCTTCGCTGACAAAGTTAAACACCAATGTTTCAATGCCCCTCGCATAACCATCAAACGCATTGCAGTGCAAACTGACAAATACATCTGCCCCCCAGTCGTTAGCATTTTTACAAACATTCGGATATGCCGGAGATTCGCCGTTTAGGTTGTCGCCCTGCAGACGAATTACCTCGCATCCGGCATTTTTCAGATAATACTCAACAAGTTTTCCTAGAGCTAGTAAAAAAGAATATTATGAATGCCATACCAGCGCCTAAAGTATCGAAACCCAAAATAGAAATATTCAAAAGCGAAGAACTGCAAGCAATATCAGAGGTATTAAAAACTAATTCCACCTATAGAAGGTATTATTTATTATTTTTATTAACAATCAACACCGGCATGAGACTTGGAGAAGTTTTAGGACTAAAACGAAAATGTGTATTTGATGATTATGTTGTGATCAACAACAGCCTGCAAGATATAAATGGCAAAATGGTCGATACACCGCCAAAAACGGCCGCTGGAGAAAGAGAAATCACAATCACGAGGGATTTATCCTCTGACTAAAAAAAACGTTTTAACAGTGGGAAAATCGTTTCTTTTGATGGCTATATTTTTCAAAGCAAAAATGGAACTCCATTACGACCTAACCAAATCGAAAGAGCCTGGAAAAGTATTTTATTATTAGCTTCAGTACCGCATAAAAAATTCCACGTACTTCGTCATACGCATGCAACACAATTATTGGCGAACGGTGTACCGCTTTTGGAAGTATCTAAACGATTGGGACATAGCAGAGCCAGCCACACTTTAGATCTTTATGGTCACGCTATTCCAGGTTACGATGCTTCCTTGCCGAATAAAATCTCAAAAATTTTCAATTTATAAGTTGGGTGCAATTGTGGGTGCAATTGCTGAAATTTATGTTAGGAAAATGGCATTCTACCGTAATGAAAAACTAAGCCATAAAGCCACTTAATCCTTTACAGAATGCTGTATTACAGGCTTTTTCTCGTAGTTCTCCGGAGCCGTGTGCGGTGGTTCGATTCCACTCGGGCGTACCAATGGAAAAGACAGATGCAGACTTGTTCTGCGTCTTTTTTATTTTGCATAAATCATAAAGAACGAAATATAATACTTCGTTTATTCTGGTCATATAAAACCCTGCTGCAAATTACAGCAGGGTTTATTTTTAAACGTTATATTCATATTTTTGAATCGAACCGACAGAAAAATGCACCAAATAATCAGGATAACCATCGACAGGGATCCAAAAAGAAACTACGTCACCTAATTTACCGACTTTTTTACGATAACTGGCTTCACCATTCTTCCACGCTTCTTCTGCCCTGCAGCCCTTGTGCTGTTCTAACGGCTCAACTAAAGCACACTTGTTGCCCTCTATGCGTCCTGTACTGGGTGCGACTTTATTGGCAGCAATAATATTACGCTTTTTATCAATAAGCATTGCCGACTCCGGATAATTATCCCACATCAAATGAAACGCTTTAATTACCTCTGCCTTTTCCATACCTCCAGCTCCTTTACCTTGTCTTTCTCTGCTTTCATATTACCACAAAAAAATGACTTCTGCCAGAAGTCAAAAAATATCCCACAGCTTAAGCTGCGGGATATTTTTTATTCACTATATTCAGGTTCACCAATAATATCAATTCTTTTTTTCCGGGAACGCACTTTTTCCCAATATGTAAAATAAGCTTTTGTTTCTGCCACAACTACTCCACTCAATCCCAGCAAAGCAATCAGATTCGGAATCGCCATTAAACCGTTAACGATATCAGCCAAAACCCAAATCGTTTCCAGCTTTAAAAAAGCACCGGACGCCACAAGACCAATGAAGACTAAACGATAAGGCATGATACTTTTCGTGCCAAAAAGGTATTCAATGCAGCGTTCACCGTAATAATTCCAACCCAAAATAGTAGTAAAAGCAAATAACACTAAACCTATCATCAATAAATATTTTGCCATTGCAGGGAAAGCCATTGCAAAAGCAGATTGAGTCATAGCCGCACCATTCAAATCGCCTGTCCAAACTCCGGAAACCACCAGAACCAAACCTGTCATTGTGCAAATAATGATCGTATCGATAAAAGTTCCCGTCATTGATACCAGCCCCTGCTCAGCAGGCCATTTTTTTTTTCCCGCCGCTGCCACGATCGGAGCACTGCCTAAACCGGCTTCGTTAGAAAAAATACCGCGCGCAATACCACTGCGCATCGCCAGCATAACAGTAGCACCCAAAAATCCACCAGCTGCCGCCGTAGGATTAAAAGCACTTTCAATGATAAGAGCAAATGCTGCAGGTACCTGATCTGCAAATACGATCAGTACTGCCGCTGTAGTAAGCATATAAACTAACGCCATAAATGGCACTATTTTTCCTGCTACCATCGCGATAGATTTCAAGCCGCCGATAGTTACGATTGCCACCAAAACAGTCAGAATAGCTGCCGTATACATGACCGGGATCCCTATGGAAAGATTAGTGATCTCAACGATAGCATTGACCTGTGTAAAAGTACCGCTGCCTAAACAGGCAACCATCACTCCGAATACCGAAAACATAACTGCCAGAGGTTTATATTTTTTACCAAGTCCCTGTTCAATATAATGCATCGGTCCGCCGGAAATATTGCCGTTGGCATCAACCGTTCTGTATTTCACTGCTAAAACACCTTCGGCATATTTAGTTGCCATACCGAAAAAAGCCGCCATCCACATCCAGAACAACGCTCCGGGACCACCTGCCTTGATCGCTGTAGCAACACCTACGATATTACCTGTACCAACAGTAGCTGCCAACGCCGTACACAAGGCTTTAAAGCTATTGATATCGCCGTTGCCTGTATTTCTTGCAGTAAAAATCAATTTCAATGCGGTTGGCAGCTTTATGACCTGTAATAAACCTAATCTTACAGTCAGTAAAATACCTGTGCCAATAAGCAAAACCATTAACGGCGGTCCCCACACAAAACTATTGATAGTGTTTAAAATATCCATCATTATCCTAGCTCAACCCCTCAAATAAATTAATTTTATTTCGTTGGTATTCCACGAAAATATTAACTAACAATATCTAACAACGTTTTCTATTGTAACACAATCGGAACTTTTTTCAAGCATTTAGGCAATTGTATACAAGTATTCTTCTTATTTCACCCGCATTTGTGTATACAGTATGCAATTAGTATTAAAAATAAAGAACAAAAAAGCGCACTTTTAGTGCGCTTTTTTGTTCTTTAGGAGTTATTTGAAAAATGTAAAGCAAAACTCACTTTTCCAATCAGTGGAAGCCAATATACAAAGCATCTGAGTTGCATCTTAAAAGCTTCACTTCAATCTAGATTTTAAATAACCTGTTTTTTCAGTACTTTCAGAATATCCAATAATTCTTCTGCGGTATATTTGTCTTCTACCTCTTGAGGTTTAACCTCAGTATTCAAAGTTAAGCCTAAAAGTGCATCAACGCCACAGCTGAAATAATGTGAAAGTCTTAACAAAACTTTCAAATTAACACTCACACGCCCATGTTCCAGATTACTCATATGTGTTTGAGAAATACCAAGTTTTTTCGCAAGCTCTGATTGGGTAACACCTTTACGGATACGCATGATCTTGATGTTTTGTCCGATTTTTACAAAATTGGGTTCTACGCTCATAACTGCCATCTCCTCCCTGAACTGTATAAAATATAATCCCAGAAAATTTTAGAACTATATTTTTATAAAAGCTAAACATCAGGATAAAACCATTTGTTTGCTAGCTTTTCAAAATTAAACCGGTATGCAGATAAACATACCAGAAAATTATTCTGATCTTACTTAAATATCCTTATCTGTCAGCAAAATACCTGCATCAACATTCAGGACTTGCGCAATCTGCAGCAAAACTGGTACGCTGCACTGCGCTTTCCCTGTTTCTATTTTCGACAGATACGAGCGTGAGATTCCTGCCTCATCAGCTAATTCTACCTGACTTATATTTTTCATTTGTCTGTAATATTGAACTTTTAACCCTAATTGTTTAAATTTTGTCGAAAACATTTAAATCTCCATTTCCATACTAATCCAAGATGTTAATTATTTATCCCTTCTTTGCTATTCTTTATACTTTATTAATATTATTATCACATTTTATTAATATTTAGGTGTTCAGAAATAGTTAACATATGTGTTCTTTAGTGCACAGAAATAAATAAATTATATCTTTTTTATTTTATGTGTTAATTTTTTCAACTTTCATTAATTTATATCAATAAACATTTTACATTATTTAAATGCTATTCAAAAAATTACTTCATATTATGTATTCAATATTGCATTTATAATTATCAGAATAATCTGCAATAATTTTTTTGATATTTTACATACATTATACAATTCATTATATTTAAATTTATTTCTAACAAAAGTATTCTTGCTGCATTGGTTATATATTATCATAATAGATATGTTTTTGTCTTAAGTTTAAGTTTCAAAATTACTTTTTATATTATTTTTATTTCTTTTTATTATTTATTTTATTTTTACATTCAATACTATCTTTTGAAATATTATATCTTTATTTACATAAAAAAGAAAAACCTCCATTTTTTTTATGGAGGTTCAGTAATATATACATATTATATAGACAATAAGTCAAAAGTTTTTATTCTACTGCTTTTACTGAGCATTTAACTTTTACCACTGTTTTTAAGTATCTTAAACGGTTAGCAAATCATCTAAACTACACTTAAAAAAACCGGTAAGCTTATACAACATTTTCAGGCTTATTTTAACTTTACCATTTTCTATATTACACAAATGAGCTGCGGATACTCCTAAAAGCTTAGCCAATTTAGCCTGACTGATACCTTGACGTATCCTTTTAATTTTTATATTAATACCTATCGTTTTATAATCAGGTTCTTCCACTTTCTTACACCTCTTTACTTTTTCTTAACTTAATAACTGCTCCCATCTGTCAACAGTTCCCCTGGATCAATCTCGAGTACTTTTGCGATCTGTATCAAAACAGCCAGACTGTAACGCACTTTTCCTGTTTCAATTTTAGAAAGATATGAACAGGAGATACCAGCCTTTTCCGCTACTTCCATCTGTTTCAATGCCTTTCTTTTTCTGTAATAGGCTATTTTCAATCCTATTTTTTTGAATTTCTTGCTAAACATAATTTCACCAACCACACTTTTATTCTTCTGTAATATTAATTACATCAATTTTATTATATCCAGCTATTCATTTTTATGTTTTCAATAATAGTTCAAATATGTGCACTATAATACATAATCGCGTTAACATTATTTGAAAAATCCCTGTCATTTATGTCATAAAAGTATTTCGCTTGATCAGACAATAAAAAAAGCCCTGCTTCAGCAGGGCTAAAATATCAGTCTTTTATTCTAATTTAAAATTAAAAATATCTGCAACCTGGCTAACAGGAATGATAAACTCGATCGTTCCGGCAGCATACGGAGCAACAGCATAAGGCGGATATACTATAACAAGATCAGCATTATCCGTAATATAAAAATTTTCTGTTCCGTTCACTTCTACTTTTTTATCAAAAAATCCCTTTAACTGCTGTTCGTCTGCCACCTGTTTTGCAACAATGGCATTCAAACGCGGCAGATAATTGCTGCCAGCTTTAAACATATCGCCTAAACTCAGTAATTTACCGTTTTTTAAATTTACGTTGATCGTATCCAAATATGTATTCGGATGGGCACCACCCAAATAATCCATATAAGTTTGTTCTAAAGAAAGTAACTCTTCACTGTTAAAACGCACTTGATATCTGCCGTCAAACGTATACTGTTTGACATGAGAACCGGCTTTATGAGCTGCCTGCGCCTGATTTTGCAGTTGACGATTGATAAAGCCTGCTATATCAGTCACAAACTCACGGCTCGCCTTCGCACCACCGTAACCGTCAAACTCAGGATAGTAATTTTCCTGTAAACTCAGTCCATTACTTCCTCCGGGCAAATAAGCATACAACTTTTTCACAATATTAAAATCAATTGCCATATTCACTTTGTCATCAACTTCTGCACCGCCTACGGCGCCTTTCACAACAGGGATATTAACTGTTACTCCGCCAGAACGTATTTTTTGATCAGTAATCTGAGGTTCTGCAGCCCATGCTGAAACAGCTATCCCCAAAGCCATGACTCCTGCCACACCAGCAGTTATAAATTTCCGCGACATCTTCATCTGTTGCACCTCCAAGAATAGTTATATTATTAGTATAACATTATTAAATGTCAAAAGAATGTCTTTTCAAAAAAAATCCCCCGTTTAATCGGGGGATTTTCATCTTTTATTCTAAGATACGCATTCTATCCGAACCGGATATAACTTCTTTTTCATCAGGCTCAGCTGTTTTAGCGCCAAACGGCATTTGCGCAATCAAACGATACTGATCTGGGATATTGAATACTTCTTTTACTTCCGCATCAATAATTGGGTTATAATGCTGCAGATTGGCACCTAACCCCTCCTCTTCTAAAGCTGTCCAGATAGCAAACTGCAGCATGCCGTTAGCCTGATCTGCCCAAGTTTTAAAATTTGCCGCATAAGTAGGAAAATTACTGGCAAAAGTTTCTGTAATGCCTTCATCATCAAAATACAAAATAGTACCATACCCTGCTGCAAAACTATTGATTTTAGCTTCAGTAGGCGCAAATTTTTCAGCCGGTACACGTTCACGCAAAGTTCTCATAACAATATCCCAAAAATTTTTATGAGCCTGCTCAAACAATACTACAACACGGGCGCTCTGACAATTAAAGGCCGAAGGAACATCCTCCAACAGCATTTCTATCAGTGCTACAATTTTATTTTTGGGAATCGGAGAAGTGTTGGTAATACTGTAAACGCTGCGGCGTTCATGAATACTGGAAAGAAAAGTTTTTTTCATAATTATGCCTCCTTACTATAAATACTCTTTTATTGCTAATTTGACTTTACTACAAAGCCAGGAGAAATGCAAATTATCAAAAAAACCTCTTTAAGGGCTTCCCTGCTGGTTTGTTACTTTTGTAAAACATTATGAAAGCAATTATTCCTAAAAATCAAATAAAAAAAGCATATCCAAGTTTCTTGGATATGCCTGATTTCTGGTGGGCGCTGACGGGATAGAACCGCCGACATTCTGCTT
>OAZW01000907.1_pt1 | contig 16393 bp, 14 predicted proteins | sample 1495231 | NCBI WGS metagenome assembly OAZW01 (sample SAMEA2580062, study PRJEB22360) | human gut metagenome | reverse complement strand
TCACCTGACCCTCCTTGCGGTAGGTCAGGTGTTGCAACGATCACTAGAACCCGCCAGGCGGTGTTCGAGGAGTGGGGGGGGCTGCGTTCCGGGGCATTTGCCGGCCGTCCGGCGTCACATCGTCAGGCTGTCCGGGTTGAGGAGGAAATCGTAGACGCTCATCGTGAGGATGCCGTGTTCGTCGCGGACGGGTTTGACCACGTCGCGTACGAGGACGATCTTCTGGAAGCTGTCGTCGATCTCGAGCAGCGAGGCCTTCTCCTGCGCGACCTTCTCCGGTGTGGGCAGTTGGTATGCGGATTGAATGTAGCAGCGCCGGTTGCCGAGGTTCGCCACGAAATCGACCTCGAGGCGTTTGCGGTACGGCACACCTTCGCTGGTGCCGCGCCGGTCGACCACGCCCACATCGACGTTGTAGCCGCGTGTTCGCAGCTCGTTGTACACGATGTTCTCCATGATGTGCGTCTGCTCGATCTGGCAGAACCCCAGTCGCGCGTTGCGCAGCCCCATGTCCTCGAAATAGTATTTCTTCGGGCTGCCGATGTACTTGCGTCCCTTGACGTCGAACCGTCTCGCCTCCTCGATGACGAACGCGTCCTCGAGATGGCCGATGTATTGCATGATGGTGTTCGTGCTGATGCCGGAATGCAGCACGCTGGCGAACGTGGCCTTGATCTTGGGCGGATTGGTCAGGGCTCCGATGGAGGAGGCCAGCACGTCGACCAGGTCGTCGAGCTCCTGCGACCTGCGCAGCCCGTTGCGCGAGACGATGTCCTTGAGATAGGTCTCCTCGAACAGGTTCTTCAGATAGAGGGACTTCTGCTCGTCGCTTCTCATGGACAAGGTGAGCGGCATGCCGCCGAACATCACGTATTCGGCCCAGCCGTGCTGGACGTCGCCGTCGTACGCCTGCATGAACTCGGCGAACGACAGGGGCGGACGCGGACCTCGTCGCCGCGGCCGCGGAACTCGGTCATCACGTTGGTGGACAGCATCTTCGAGTTGCTGCCAGTCACGTACACGTCCACGTTGCGCATGCGCAGCAGCCCGTTGAGCACCCCGTACAGACGGGGCGGCTCCTCGCCGCGCATCTCCTCGTCCGAGATCGCGTACTGCACCTCGTCCAGCAGCACGTAGTACGGTTCCTCGCGATTCGTGATACGGGATCTCACATAGTCGGACAGGGCGTGCGCGTGGGGGTAAGGGGCGGTTGCCGATTCGTGAGGGGCGGCATTGTGTGCCGCTTGTTGTCCGCCGTTGTGCAAGAATGACTTGCATGCCTTATCGCCGTCGTCAATCCACCGCTCCGAAGTCCGGTGCGCCGAAATCCGTTCGGTCCGCTGCCGCCGGGCAGTCGTTGGACATTGACGGCATCCATCTGCACCTGACGCGCAAACCCATCAAAAACCTGTATTTGCGCATCAAACCGCCGAGCGGCCGCGTCGAAATCTCCGCACCGATGCGGATGAGCGAGAGTCGTATCGCGGATTTCGTCAAAGAGCGACATTCGTGGATTCTCGCCCAGCAGCAGCGCATGGCTGAGGCGCAACGGCGCTCCATCATGGCATTGAACGAGGGTGCAGGCTTCGAGAACGGAGGTCGTGGCGTATCTGGTGCCAGCGGCCATGATGGAGACGTTGCCGGCCGTCCGAAAACCGGTGATATCAGTCGTCCGAGAATCGGCGACGCCGGGCCGGGCCAAGCCGGTACGAACGTCCAGCCGTATTTTGACCGCTCCCAAATCTGGACCGACGAACGCAAACGACAAGCGGCGGCCGCGATCAACGCCGCGTTGCCACAGCTGCTGGCCAAGTGGGGGCCGGTCATCGGCCGGCAGCCCACACATATCACGCTACGGGTCATGGCCTCGCGCTGGGGATCATGCACGCCGCGAACCGGCCGCATCCGCATGAACCTTCAATTGGGATTGATGGAACCGCAATTCCTGGAATACGTCTTGGTCCATGAGATGACGCATCTGTGGGAAAGCGGCCATGGCGCCGGATTCCAACGCCGCATGACCGCCTACCTACCCGGCTGGAAGACGCTGCGCCGCGACCTCAACCGCCGCGTGGTGCTGTGACGATGACGGGTCAGGCTTCAGTGCCGGCGATGTGGCTGATGGCCTGATCGGATTCGTTCGCATGGTCCGAATGCGCCACCATCTCGATGGCCGCCGGACACCCGCTCACCGACGAAGACCGCTGGCCTTGGCTCGACACCATCGCCGCGTGGATCGACGAGCGCGTGGCCGCCGGCGAGCCCGCCGTGGTCACCTGCTCGGCGTTGAAGAAGATCTACCGCGACAAGCTGCGCCGTCAAGGCGTGGTGTTCGTCTACATGCAGGGCACATTCGACGAGGTGATGGAACGCCTTTCCCACCGCCAAGGCCACTTCATGAAGCCGAGCATGCTGCAATCCCAGTCCGACATTCTCGAAGAGCCGGGCGATGACGAAATTCACGTCAACGTACACATCGGCCAGGCCGATCCCGAACACGAGGCCATGGCCGTGGCCGGTGCCCTCGGCCTGTGAGCCATCTCTCGGCTCCCCTTAGTCTCACTTCGCCACACGTGCGGCGCATCGACGAACTCAAACGGCGCATCAGCGAACTTCAGCTGGAGCTGAAGCAGTGTGAAGGCCAGCAAGGGCGAACCGGATCGGTCCAAACGGGCTACTCAGGCCGACCAGCCCAGCCAGTCCGTTCAGACCGACCTAACTGATCAGAGCGGGCCCTCTGACCAGTCCGAACCATCTGACCGACATGTACTTGTTGACTAAGTGTGCGGCCCGTCATTCGTTATGGAACATGCCGGCCATGTATACAGGCAGGTAGGTTACATTCCCTTCGACTGAGACGTTGCACGGGCCAAGCACATAGCCTGTATTGAGATGGTATTCAGGGTGGGCGAGCACGTTGTCCATTGCGCGATGGCGTTTGTAGGATTTGCCGGACTTCACCTCAATCGGCAGCACGTGATCGTTGCGGTCTTGGATGAGGAAATCGAGCTCGCCAAGCTTCTTACTGTTGTAGTAGTACAGGTCAAATCCGTGAGCGCGTAGCTCTTGGGCCACCGCATTTTCATAGATTGAACCGTAGTTGATATCAGGGTTGCCGTCGAGTACGTCGAGCGCGGTTTTCTTGAGAAACGAGCCGGTAAGCAGACCCACGTCGTTGTAAAAGAGTTTGAAGAGGTTACGTTCCTTGCTCATCTCCAACGGTGTGCACGGTTCGTCCACGTTGTACGCGGCGACGGCTACATCCGCATTGACCAGCCAATCGAAATCGGAAGCAACCGATTGGAATCTCATGTTCTTTTCGATTTTGGCGAAGGTAAAGCGCTTGTTTGGGTTATTTAACTCGCTGGGCACCAAATCGTAGATAGCGCGGATATGCAGCCGGTCTTCTTTGCGCGCGTATTGGCTGATATCGCGGCGATATTCACGCTTTATGTTCTCTTGTATAGTGCGCACGTCCGCAACGCTGCCGTTTGCCACGAACGAGTCGACTGCGGCAGGCATGCCGCCGATGACCAGATATTTGGAGTATAGCTCCATGAGCCTTTGATGAATGAACTCATCCACTTCCTGGTGCTTGGCAAAGCATTCGGCAAGCATATCGAATACGTCGTTGCCGATATGCTGCGACCAGCAGAACTCTTGGAAATCCAGTGGATACATATCCAGCTCGGTCAGGTACCCGACCGGTACCGAGCGTATATCTTCGAGCTCGACTCCAAGTAGCGAGCCGGAAAGCGCGTAATCGAACCGACCATCATCTACAAGGAACTTAATTGCGGTGACCATTTCCTTGCAACGCTGGACCTCGTCAAAGAAAATCAGGGTTTTGCCGGGTACTAATGGCGTATTTACGGCCAGTTCCAGCCTCATCAGTAGGTTTTTGGCATCGCGGGGCCGATCGAATAATGCAACGAGGTCAGGGTTCTCGATGAAATTGAGCTCGGCGATATGGTCGTAATGCTGTTGGGCAAAGTGCCTGATGATATAGGTTTTGCCAATCTGACGGGCTCCGGTGACCAGCAGTGCAGTGCGTTTCGGCGCGGATCTCCAAGCTTCCAGCTGTGTCTCGATTTTTCTTCGCAGCATGAGAATCTCCAGTCATTTGTAGGCCTTGCATCTATGCTGGGCACGTTTTCCAACTGTTTATAGCGCATATTTTACACTTTTCCAACCATAAGAATGCGGTTTTGGCTACGTTTTCCAACCTCAAAATGGGGAGTTTTATACACTTTTCCAACTTATGTATGTGGAGACTCTCTATTTCACGTGAGACGAAAGTGGCTCCCCTCTTTGAGGGGAGCCACGGAATACTGCTTTTACTTATGCCAGGTGAGAGCGCATGAACCACTGGAACTTTTCGAGTTCCTGCACGTGGTCCTGGATGATGTTGGAGCTGATCACATCCAGCTCGTCCAGCTCGGCGATGGCCTTGCGGTCGTCGGCGATGAAGGCGTCATAGTACTCGATCAGCGCTTTGAGATACTCCTCGGTGCCCACGCGGCCCTCGGCGTCGAACGACTTCCACGTGCGGTTGCGCACGATGGCGTCCGCGCGGCCGTCCGGGGTGCCGCCCAGAGTGGCGATGCGCTCGGCGGTCTCGTCGGCCTGAGCCAGCACGGCCTCGACCTCGGGGTCAAGCATCTCGTGAACGGCGATGAAGTTCGGGCCGGTCACGTTCCAGTGTGCGTGCTTCAGGACCAGAGCGGCCTCCTGCTCCTGGCTCAGTCGGTTCTGCAGGATGGCGATGGCCTTCTCACTGGCCGCTTCATCAAGGCCCGGCACAACAAACGCAAGTGTCATAATGTTCCTTCTTTCAGTAGGTGGAACCTGTCCATATAATTCTACGATTTTTGGTTATGCCCCGGGCCGAACGAATAGGTGGTGAATATCACGCGACTATTTGGCATCGTCGCTTTGTGATTCGGCCGGCAGCGGCGCATGGTCCGGGGCACCGGCTTTGCGGACTTCGATGGTTTCGATGCGGCGGCCATCCACCTTGGTGACGACCATGTTGTAGCCGTCGTCGGAATGCAGCACGTCGCCTACCGCTCCCATCTTGCCGGTCTTGGACAGGAAGTAGCCGGCGACCGTCTCGTACGGGCCGTCCTCCAATTCGATGCCGGTCAGATCGGCGAAGTCCTCAATGGTCATGCTGGCCTCGATCGTGGCCACGCCATTGACGAACGCGGTGCGGGTGGTGCGTTCGCCGCCCTTCTCGCTGGGCAGATCGTACTCATCGCGAATATCGCCCACAAGCTCCTCGGTCATATCCTCAAGCGTCACGATGCCGTCCGTGCCGCCGTACTCGTCGATGACCACGGCCAGATGGATGCCGCGCTTACGCAGCAGTTCCAGGCTCGGCAGCAGCTTGGAGGTGCCGGGCAGGGAGATGCCTTCGCGCACCACATCGCGCACGATCTTGGCGTTCGGATCGCGCACGTCCAGCAGATCGCGCACATGCACGAAGCCGATCACGTCGTCGAAATCCTTGCCGGTCACCGGGTAACGGGAGTACGGCTGGTCGCGTACGAACGCGGCGGCCTCGGCCAAGGGCTGGTCACCCTCGATGAAGACCACGTCGGCGCGCGGGCGCATCACCTCGGCGACGATGGTTTCGGACGCATCGAACACATCGTCCAGAATCGTGCGTTCGTCCTTGGAGAGGTTGGTGTTGGAGCTGACCAGCACGCGCAGCTCGTCGTCGGACACCTCGGACTCGGTCTGCTGCGGGTCGAAGCCGAGCAGGCGGACGATGCCGTTCGTGTTCTTGCCGATGAGCCAGATGATCGGGCGGCAGACGGCGGCGAAGGCGTCGATGGCGGGCACCACGGCGCGCGCGATCTGCTCGGTGCGCTGCATGGCGATGCGCTTGGGCACCATCTCGGAGATCACGATGGAACAGTAGGAGATGATGAGGGTCAGGATGATGTTCACCAGGCCGCCGGCGATGCCGGGGTGCACGCCCCAGCTTTCGACCGCCGGAATCAGGTAGGGGGCGATGGAAGAGGCGCCGAACGAGGCGGACAGGAAGCCGGAGAGCGTCACGCCGATCTGCACGGTGGACAGGAAGGTGTTCGGGTCACGTGCGATTTTGGCGACTTTGGCGCCGCGAGCGTCCTCCTGCTCCATTTGCTCGATCTGCGAGCCGCGCAGAGAGACCAATGCCAACTCGGTGCCGGAGAACACGGAACCGATAACGAGAAATACAAAAATCAGGAGGATGTTCAAACCAAGTGACATGGCTTCAACTCTAGGGGAGTGGCACGTCAAATTGGGGTGTGCTGGCTGGGCAGTAAGAAACTCGGCAAAGGGAAGGGCACTCTTATCATTACTGCGGCCGACGTGTCGACCGGTGTTTCCGATGCGTTGCTCGCCTTCGACGATGCCGTATGCGCTCCAGCGCTGGACGGCATTACTAGTGCAGAGAGGCTGTTTCTCGCGGCTATGGCCAAGGATTCGCCAAATCCCACGCAGGTTGGCGATGTTGCGGATCGCACGCTCAGAAGCTCAGCACTTCTACTTTGCCGGAATCGAGCTGATAGCGGGCGCCGACGATCATGAGCTTGTCAGCGGCGAGGGCCTGCTGGATGACAGGAGACTGCTCCACCAAAGTTTCAATAATGTGGGCCACATGCACGCGCTCGATGTCTTCATGCGCGTCGAGCTCGGCTTCGCGCGCCTGCCAGACGGACATGCCGGCCTGGCGCAGAATAATCGATTCGGCGGCGGCGATGTGCTCGTCGAGGTCGTCCATCGCATCCGCGGCCTCCAGTGAGCCGTCGGCTTCGGAAGTGATGGTGTGCATCAGGTCGTCCAGCTCCTGCTCGGCGGCCTCGATTGCGCCGCAGTGCTCGTGACCGAGCACACAGATCAGGCTGACGTGCAGTTTCTTGACCGCGTACTCCAGCGAGGCGATAACCGCGCTATCGATGAGTTGCCCGGCGGTGCGCACGGTGAACAGGTCGCCCAGGCCCTGATCAAAAATGATTTCCGGAGGTACGCGCGAGTCCGAGCAGGAGAGCACCGCGGCATCCGGGTTCTGGCCATCAAGCAACGTTTGACGGGTCTCCTGATCCTGCCATGGATGGTCGGGCTTGCCCTCGGCAAAGCGCCGGTTGCCTTGCAGCATGCGACTCCACGTTGCGTTTGCGGTCGATTCCTGTTCAAAGTCTGACTGAGCCATGAAACCTCCATTATCAGCGGGCTGCTGATTGCCATATTAGCGAGTATTCGCGCATAGTCGTGATTGGGGCAACGGCCATTTGGGCACAAGGGTTGCGGGTGGTGTGATAAGGCTCATACGTTACACCCGCGCGAGCCGTGGCTCACCACATTACGATAGGTGGTGGTAAACGCTTGAAGATTAACAATTCCCGAAAGGACCGATGATGACTCTTCTGCAGCATGAACTGACCGATTTCAAGGTGAACGCATTCCAGAACAATGAGTTCCACGAAGTGACCAAGGACGATGTGCTCGGCCACTGGTCCCTGTTCTTCTTCTACCCGGCCGACTTCACCTTCGTGTGCCCCACCGAGCTTGAAGACCTGGCCGAGAACTACGCCAAGTTCAAGGAAATCGGTTGCGAGATCTACTCCGTCTCCTGCGACACCCACTTCGTGCACAAGGCTTGGCACGACGCCAACGAGAAGATCGCCAAGATCGAGTACCCGATGCTTGCCGACCCGACCGCCCTGCTGGCCAAGGATCTCGACACCTACAACGAGGCCGATGGCGTGGCTGAGCGTGGCGACTTCATCGTGAGCCCGGAGGGCAAGGTCGTGGCCTACGAGGTCATCTCCTCCAACGTGGGCCGCAACGCCGAGGAGCTGCTGCGCCGCGTGCAGGCCTCCCAGTTCGTCTACGAGCACGGCGACCAGGTCTGCCCCGCCAACTGGACCCCTGGCGAGGAAACCATCGAGCCCAGCCTCGACCTCGTCGGCCAGCTGTGATCGACACTGAATAGGCGGTAATCTTGGCCCCCTTTCTGAGGGGAGCTGTCGCTGAAAGCGACTGGGGGGAGTGCTCGCGAGAGCTAGCCTGATCCGATATGCTCCCCTCAGTCTCACTACGACAGCTCCCCTCAGAGAGGGGAGCCAGTGTATGTAAGGGAGTTTTCATGACTCAGACCAACAATCTCTATGACGTCGTCGTCATTGGTGGCGGGCCGGCTGGCCTGACGGCCGGCCTGTACTTGGCCCGCGCTCGCTACCGTGTGCTGATTCTTGAAAAAGATGATTTCGGCGGCCAGATCACCATCACCAACGAAGTCGTCAACTATCCGGGCGTGGGCCGCACCACGGGCCGCGCGCTCACCCAGACCATGCGTCAGCAGGCTCAGGACTTTGGTGCCGAATTCCTCTCCGCCGAAGCCACCGGTCTCGACGTGGATGGTGACATCAAAACCGTGCACACCTCACGCGGCGACCTCAAGACGTTCGGCATCCTCATCGCCACCGGCGCCAGCCCGCGCAAGCTGGGCTTCGAGGGCGAGGCCGAGTACGCCGGCCGCGGCGTGGCCTACTGCGCCACCTGCGACGGCGAGTTCTTCACCGGCAAGGAAGTACTGGTGGTCGGCGGCGGATTCGCCGCAGCCGAGGAATCCGTGTTCCTGACCAAATACGCCTCCAAAGTCACCGTGCTCGTGCGCGAACCGGACTTCACCTGCGATGCCGCAGTGGCCGCCGAAGCCAAGAACAACCCGAAGATCGACGTGCGTTATCAGGTCGAGCTGAAGGGCGTCACCGCCGGCCAAGGAGGCCTGCGAGAAGCCTCAATCCTGAACCTTGCCACCGGCCAGACCGAAACGTGGAAGCCCGCCGACGCCGGCACCTTCGGCGTCTTCGTGTTCGCCGGCTATGTGCCCGCCACCGATTTGGTGCGCGGCGTGGTGGAGCTCGACGACCACGGTTACGTGGTCACGCACGACTACCTCAGAACCTCGGTGCCGGGCGTGTACGCGGCCGGCGATCTGCGCGTCAAGAACCTGCGCCAAGTGGTCACCGCCACCTCCGACGGTGCGATTGCCGCCGTGGAACTGGAGCGATACGCCAAGCAGATGAGCGAGAAAACCGGCTTGGTGCCGCCGCGTCCCACTGCTTCCGCTTATGAGGAGTCCGAGGCCAAGGCCGCCTCCGCCGCCTCGGCCGCTGACACGACGCCCGCCCCGGCTCCCGCCAAACGCAGCGCCGATGCCGCAGCCGCAGCCAGCGCCGCCAAGAAGCCCGGCGAACTGTTCTCCGCCGCCGTCAAGCAGCAGCTTGGCGTGGTCTTCGGACGCATGACCCGCCCGGTCACGCTCGCTCTCGAACTGGACGGCACTCCGCTTTCGGCGGAATTGCAGGGTTTCATCGGCGAGATGGTTGCGCTGTCCGGCGGCAAGCTGAACTCGGTTGTCGTTGATGCCGCAGGGCTGATTACGGCGGTGGATGGTGCTTCTGTGCCTACTTCTTTGGTGGTCGGCGAACCGCTGTCCGTCACCTTGCCGGACGGCACCGAACTGCCCACTTATGGTTCGTTGGACGATTCCGGCCGCGCCACATTCGACGTCGCCGGCGTCCTGCCGCTCGCCCGCCCAACTGTGCGCATCTGCGTGCCGGCTGAGGGCGACGGCAAGGCCGGCAAGGACGGCAATGGTTCACTGGTCTTCACCGGTCTGGCCTTCCACGGCGTACCTTCCGGCCACGAGTTCAACTCGTTCGTGCTTGGCCTGTACAACGCGGCCGGTCCCGGCCAGCCGCTGGGCGATGACCTGGTCGAACGCGCGAAGTCCATCACGGACCCGCTGAACATCATGATCCTCGTCTCGCTCACCTGCACGATGTGCCCGGAAACCGTGCTTGCTTCCCAGCGCATTGCCTCCCTGAGCCCGGCCGTGCGCGCCGAAGCCTACGACGTCTCGCACTTCCCCGAACTTAAGGACCAGTACGGCGCGATGAGCGTGCCCTGCATCGTCATCACCCACGCCGACGGCACCCAGCAAGTCGAATTCGGCAAAAAGAGCATCCCCCAAATGCTCGAACTGGTCGGCGCGTAAGCCGCACGACCTCAGGTACTCAACAGCAACAACAACGATTCTGCCAAAATCGTGACGTACATCGATTGATGCGATCGATGCGCCCGACTCCGGCAGAATCGTTGTTTTGCGGCAGCTCAGCCTCGGTCTTCGACGGCCTTCGTGACGTTTCTGTCGCCGAGGTACTTGACCAAGCTGATGCTGATCAGGGCCACGACGAACAGGCCGGTGATTACCGGAATCAGCGCGGCGTAGCGGTGGGCCTGATCAGGCGCGTGGGCAACTACGAACGAGGCCAACTGGTTGCCGGACAGACCGGCGAACGCCCAGGCGCTCAGCGTCAGACCGTGCGTGGTGGAGACGGTTTTGGTGCCGAAGTGCTGATCAAGCAGCACGGGCAGCGTCGAGAAACCGCCACCATAGCCCGCGTTGACGAGGAACAGCATGGCCAGCACGGCCCACAGCAGAGCGTTGCCGATGCTGTTGGTGAAGATCTGCAGCAAGCACACGGCAATCGACATGATGAAGATTACCTGATAGACGGTCTCGCGGCGCTTCAGGTGGTCGGAGAGTGTGGAGAAGCCCACGCGGCCAGCCGTGTTGAACACGGAGTCCACGGCGAGCACCAGTCCGATGATGCCGGAGATGGCGGCGGCAAACTTGGCGGGGCTCAGGTTGGCATACTGCGGGAAGGCCCTGAGCACATCGTGCAGGATGTCCTTCTCTTGGCTGATGAGGGCCAGGCCGCAGGTGATGTTGATATAGAAGGCTATCCAGATGCCCCAGAACACGGGCTTCTTGAGGATTGTCTTGCGGCTGACGTGTGAGGTCGCGGGATCATACACCCAGCCGGCCGGACGCTTGATGAGCAGGAAGCCGACGAACATCATCACCGCGTAGACCGCGGCGAGGATGAAGAACATGCTGACCAGGCCAACCGTGCCGATGAGATATTCCATCAGTGGGCTGGCAATGGCCTTGGCCAGGCCGAAGCCGGCGACGGCGATGCCGGTGGCGAGGCCCTTGTTGTCGGCGAACCAAAGCATCAGGTTCTTGACCGGAGTCAGATAACCGACGCCCAGGCCGATGCCCATGATCGCGCCATAACAGATGAACACGCCCGGCAGGAAGTTCAGGGCGATGCTCACGCCCGTGCCGGCGAAGCCGACCACGAAGCAGACCATGGAGACGAGTGCGGATTTCTTGATGTTTTTCTCCACCATTGGCCCGGCAAACGCGGCGGACATGCCGAGGAAGAAGATGGCGAGTGAGAAGCCCCATTCCACGGAGGCGGGGCTGGCGTGGAGACGGTCAGCGATAAGCTGCTTGAACACGCTCCAGCAATAGACGGTACCGATTGGGATATGAATCAGCAGTGCAGGGATAATCGCGCTGGTCCAACGATTCTCGGTAAACCTTGCCATATATGGGCGGATCCTTTCGTAACTGGTGTACGATGGCCTGCCGGCCCGAACGAGAGTCGTATCGCCCATATCCACGCACATCACGACGGCATGCCCCCGTGAACCATCCGGGCTGCACGAATCGAATCAAATCGAATCGTGCGAACTGCGAACAATTCGCTAAACATCCTTGGTGTGCATTTCATCGGCGCTGCTGGCTCTTGTCGACGCCGACAAACAGAACTATAACGCTGTTATGGGGTTGCTGTGGCTGATTTCTGTGGTCGGAAGCTATGAGCTTTCTCACATCGAAAACAGTTATATGACGGTATCGGCGTGATTGATACGTGACGTCTGCCCGTGGACGCGGCATATCCCTCTCGGAAAACAATGACTCCGTCATGTCCATTTCTTGGTTTGACATGTTTTCGTTTGCAGCGTCGGTGCTCACCACGGTGACCGCGGCGTTCGAGTCGCCGGTCAGGGCCTCGACCGAGGGTCTCATCCTCGGCTGAGATGTGGGCGGTACTATGGATTCTTATCGATAAGGTTCGTGATATGCGGAGATGGTAACGATGGTGACCTTAAAGGATGTCGGCGAACTGGCCGGAGTGACCGCCACCACCGCCTCCGCGGCCCTGCGAGGCAAGGATTACGTCAAGCCCGAAACCACGCAACGCGTGCGTGACGCCGCCCGCAAACTCGGCTATAAAATCAACCTGTCTGGCCGGTCCCTGCGTTCTGGGCGGTCCGATACCATCACCTTCCTTACCTCGGGCCTCGAGGGCGACTATTTCTCCCATCTGGCCATGTGTGTGGCTGAGGAAGTGCACAAGCGCGACTCGCACATGCTCATCGAACTGTCCCGGTATCTTACCGACGACAACGATCTGTCGTACACGTTTTCGGACGGCATCATCGCCATCAATGCGCCACGTGCGGTCGATATCCTGAAGCGGCACCCGGCCGTCATGCTGGAAAACTACGACACCAGCCTGCCCGTCGACACCGTGAACGCGCCGAGCGACGCCGGCTCACGGGCGGCAATCGAACACCTTATCGCGCGTGGCTGTGCGCGCATCGGCATCGTCGGCGACAATCACGATCCCAACAATCCCAACATCATTCCCGGCTCGCGTGATATTCGTATGCGGGCCGCCAAGGAGACGATTCTCGCGGCCGGACTGCCGTTTGACGAGCGCCGTGATTTCATCAAATCCTCGTGGTCGATTGACGGCGGTATCGAGGCCGGGCGCGGCTTGGCCAAGAAAGGCAAGTGCAAGTACGACGGTCTGTACTGCCTGAACGACGGTATTGCGCTCGGTATTCTGCGTGGTCTGGCGGACGATGGCGTAAGTGTGCCGGGCGATGTGCGCGTTATCGGCTTCGACGGCCTGAGCCAGAGCATGTACAGCGTGCCGACTTTGACCACCGTGGCCACCGATTTCAAGGGCATGGCGGATACCGCGCTGACCTTGCTTATGCGGCGTATCGAGAACCTGGACGACGAGTTCTTCCCGCAGACCGTGAATGTGGGCTATAAGCTCATCGAGCGCGAATCCACTGCGGCGTAGAGTCTTTGGCCGTGTTGAGCTTCAATTGGGTGATTGGACTGGCACCAGCGGCTGATATCAGATATGCCGAAAGCAGCGATGATCGGATTTAAGTTGCTGGAGATGACAGGATGGATTGCTCTTTACCCCTTTCACCATCTTGCAATAATTCTTACATGTAAGAACTCTCTGTTAACATGTAAGAATTATTGCAAGATGGTGAAAGGGGATGCTCATGTTGCCGGCCAAAGAAAGTTTGACGGTTGAGTTCAAGAGTGAGCAGAAGCGCCCTCAATCGCATGATGAAATTGTTGACAACGTAGTGGCTCTAGCCAATACCGAAGGCGGCACACTGTATCTCGGTATTGAAGACGATGGCACTGTGACCGGCGTATGTGAAGAGCATCGCAATATCAATGGACTTGCGGCACTAATTTTCAATAAGACTGTTCCGCAGCTTCCTGCTCGCGTGACGCTCTTGTATGAGAACGAGGTGCCGATAGTCAGTATTGAGGTGGATAACAGTCAGCAAATCGTATCTACCAGTCAGGGGAAGACATTGCAGCGCCGGCTGAAAGCAGACGGCTCGCCTGAGGTCGTTCCGCTGTTTGTTTCCCAATTCATTAGCCGTTTATCTCAACAACGGTTCTACGATTTCAGCGCGCAACCTGCACCAGAGGCTCGGTTGGACGATTTGAATCCAGACTCACGGAACAAGTTGAGAAGCCATATTCGCAGTGCCAATGCGCAAAACTCGTTGTTGTCTTTTACTGATGAGGATTTCGATCGGGCACTTGAGCTGGTTGTTGATGGCCCGTATGGATTGCAGCCATCTGTTGCTGGTCTGCTCACCATTGGTTCGGTTGATGCTATTCATCGATCGGTTCCAGCCGCATCGGCTGTTTTTCAAGTGATGAAAGGCATGTCTCCAAAGGTCAATATGGATCCGTTCGTGTTGCCCTTGGTGGATATGTTTGATCGTGTAGGCGAGCTGATGGAGCCGTGGAATCCCAGCCACGAAGTCATGAGCGGCTTGATTCGGGTCGATCTGCCAGACTTCGATCGAGGGGCATTCCGTGAGGCAATGATTAACGCTTTCTGCCATCGCGATTATGCACGAATGGGTTCGGTGAGGTTCCTGGTTGATGAGGATGGGTTGACCATAGCCAACCCCGGAGGATTCATAGAGGGTGTCTCCGAAGATAACCTGCTTACTGCACAACCGCGTTCCCGCAATCCGCAGCTTGCTCTGATTCTGAAAGCTGCCGGATATGTTGAACGCACCGGACGAGGCGTGGATACCATCTATGCCGGGTCGATTGCGGCAGGCGGTTCTTTCCCGGATTATTCACAGTCCAGTGCTGAGGAAGTTATCTTGTTCTTGCGCCGCGTGGTACCTGACGAGGCATTCGTAACCATGATTGGCGACGAGGAACGTCGACGTGGGGCTCCATTGCCGGTCTGGTCACTGATTGTGCTCTCGCTGCTGCGTGAGCATCGTAGGCTTACCGTGGTCCAATTGTGCGATTTTTCTCATTTGGAGCATCGACGCATCGTGTCCGCTGTTGAGAATCTGGTGGAAGCTGGTTTGGTAGAGGGGGTCGGTAGCGGGAGCTCTCGTTCGTATATGCTGAGTGCCCGAGTGTACAAACGTTCAGAGGGGCTGGCGTCTTACGTGCGCCAGCGTGACATCGATGCCACCCGGCGCAGTGGCCTTGTTCTGGAGTTCGCCGAAAAAAATGATGGTGTCGTCACTACGGCGGATGTCATGGATTTGTTTGGCCTGAGCTATATCAGTGCATACCGGTTGTTGAAGAAGCTAGAGGATGCGGGCAAGTTGCGCCGCGAGGGGAATGGGCCGTCATCCCGATACGTGTTGGGATGATTGGCGCGCGTGAAAGTAAGTTCTTTCATCACCTTTCAATAATTCTTACATGCAAGAACTCTCTGTTTACATGTAAGAATTATTGCAAGATGATGAAAGATGCACACAAAACGGGGAAGCCCCGCTCGATGTGAGCGGGGCTTCCCCATATGCGCTGGTGTGTAGATCAGCCTGTGTTCTGCAGGCCGGCAGCGACGCCGGAGACGGTGCACAGGATGAGGTAGATGAATCCGGCCTGTTGGCTCTGCGTGTTTTGCTTCAATTTTTCTTACGAGCTGACAGAAGACTCCCAGAGCATAGGTAGCAGTAGTTTCGGCCAAGCGAGTCTCCTTCTCGTCTCCATTTGTCTTCATCCGTCGCCTTCCCATGAGGTCACTGTTCCTACGATGGAAGCCAGATTCAGACGAATAAGCCGGTAAAACACTGGAATATCGCCAGTATACGCCGCTTACAGCTGGATCAGAGAAGCGCAACTTTCGTCTATTGAAAGGATTTGAGACCAGATACATCGTAATTTCTTGACAAATATTGGAATGAGCGAAAGCATCCTAAAAAAGGCTGCCGGTACAGACAAGCTTCCTGATAAGCAGGAAGCTGAAGTGAGTGCTCGGGCGTTCGCTGCATTCATTGATCAGCCAAGACGGTAGCTCGCATAATGCATTATGTGTGGGCAGATGTGTCGTCTGCCCACACATTCGCTGTTGTGCTTTCGATTTGGAATTCCTCTGCCAGATACGGGGAAACTTCTAAAAGGCCGCTATGCCGAGGAAGAGTCCTGTAATACCGGTGGCCATCAATACGATGATGGTGATGATTCCGGCGAAGATGCGTACAGGAAGGGTTTCTTTTCCATGGTTTGATGGGCTGTCCGCAACTAATCTCATTACTCCAGCTGTAACCCAGCAAACTGCGCCCAGGACTAGTGCCAGGAATTCTCGACACCATTCCGTTTCAAGTGCGGGAATGCCGACGATTGATGACGGGTCGCTTGCCAGTCTTGGCGGAATAGCGCATAGGATACGCTCCAATATCAGGTAAGGGGTATCAAAATGGATCAGAGTCAAAGCGAATGGGAGCTGTAGCGCCAGTCCTATCCACCACAGCGTGCGTCGGATGGTCGCGAGTCTGTCGCCCGGCCTAGTGTCCGGCTTGCCGCCTTCGCCCTCCGTCCCGGCACCGTCCGCGGGCGTGTGGTCCCCCTCGTGCGCGTCCGTCGTCCCGTCCGTGTCCCTTTCCGCGTCCATATGTCCCCCTCCGATCATCCGAGTCTGTCGCTCGGCCCGCGCGCCCGTTCCGTGCGCGCCGTCGCCGGCCAGTCTAGGGCCGTGCGACGCGAACGGGGAGGCCCGCGCCGTCAATCGGCACGGAACCTCCCCGTTCATCAAGCGGTCGGACAGCCGCGGATCAGCCCGTGTGTTTTGCTTCAATGTTTGTTCGACAGGTTCGGCAGTGTTTTTCCGTAGTGTGGGCTGATGGTTTTCCCCGGTGTCGTCATCGTTTCCCGGTGATGTGAGAG
>OAZW01000895.1_pt1 | contig 16779 bp, 16 predicted proteins | sample 1495231 | NCBI WGS metagenome assembly OAZW01 (sample SAMEA2580062, study PRJEB22360) | human gut metagenome | reverse complement strand
AACTGCAGGAATGGCCCATTTGCTCAATGTGTTCGGCTGAGATCGGAAATCAACCCTCGCGAATTTCATAACAATTTATCTCCTCGCTAATGCCGATAAAAGAAGAATGGGCACATTTTCCGCGTAATGTCCCAAATGAATCAAGAGCCTGCTCCAACAGCAAATCCAAATCGATACCGCCAACAAAAAAGGGGTCGAACATTTTTGAAATATCTTTGCCTTTGATTCCGTTGTTGCCATGTAGCACCTTTTTGTGCAGGGCAACGGCCCCCTTTGCAACGTCTTCTAAAGACCCAGCTCCTTTAAGCTCATTAGCCTTGGCCCCATAAAAATACAAGAAAGAACTTGTGAATGAATCGTAGTGCTCTTTAGCAATGAGCTCCCGGACATGGGCGCAAAGCTCCTCTGCCAGTCCCTCTAGATAAGACTCAACTTCAGCATGGACAAGCAAAATGCAAGCACGTGCATCATCTTGCTGTTCCTCGCTATAGTCACCGATTTTATTTGGCTTCTCGGGCAGATATCGATCTCTAAGAGAAATGGTCCTTGAATGCAGACGATCAAATCTAGCGGTCAACGATTACTTTCCCATCCTTATCAAGAGCCAATTTCTTAACCGGTATTTCCAAAAGCGCAGATAGCGCATCGCTCCAGATCTCAATCCTTGCAATCAGAGACCTCTTGGTTTTAGTGGAAACAGAGCATGCCTCTATAAACCCCGGAGAGGAAAGTACTCGCCCAAGCTCAGTCGCCACATTCTTCTTGTTAGAGGCAATTGCCGCTCGTATATTTACGTCCTGCGCTACAAAACAGAGAGCGTCGAAAACCGCACGGTTAAAACGCGGCTTCTTTCCACCTTGCAAAAGTGTAAAGGGAGCCATCTTTTCACCGTAGCTCGCTTCAATCAAGCCGTAAACATCCCTATAAAGGGATATAGCTTTAACCGCATCACTAGCATACGATTGGTAAGTGAGCTCAGAGTCTAAGTCATTTAGCCATGCCGTGGTTTGATCGAGAAACTCCTTGAGGTTGCCCATGTACAAATCGGGCCTATGCACTATCCCACAATAACGCGTAAGTAATTCAATGTCGCGCATTCGGAAATCAGGTCCATCGGCTGATTCGCTAAATAGACGGGCAAATTCAAAGTCAAAGTCTGTAAAAGACGAAGCAAACCTAGTGAATGGACCAGGCATTAATGCAAATCGCAACTCTTGCGTATTCAGAGAAACGCTTCCGCTGTTCAATCGATGAAATATAGTGTATAGGACCGACTCGTTATTCCATCCGGATATCCTAACGGCTCTAATCGTAGCGTTATCGATGGCATCACGGTAAACGTCATCCATCTCACCGCGAGTGAGCCCCTTTAATTCCTCAAGTAGCTCAGGCTTTCCCAAACGGAGATCGCCATCATAAAAACGCATTATGCTCAAAAGGCGCTGTTTGCCATCAAGGACAATATATTTACCCCGCTCTTGTTTGTTCTGAGCAATCACAATTTGAGGAACCGGAATACCAAGAATTAAAGACTCAATAAAAGCGGTTTGTTTTTTCGCGTCCCAGACTTGCCTTCGCTGAAACTCTGGTGAGACATCAATATTTCCCTTTTTCATTTGACCAAATAAAGTTTCAACTGTCCAGTCAGACGAAGAAAGGGATAAATCACGATAGTCCGAAATGGAGGAGAAAAAATCATCCTCATCTTCAATGTTAAAATTATCGTCTATAACAGCCATTGCGTCCAACTTGCCAAGCCCTCCACGTCAATCAACAACGTTTATTCTAATAATCCCATTATTAAGTAATTATGATTGTATGCCCAATAAACATGAAGCTCATGGACATGTGAACCGGCGTTTATTTCAGACTCTTAATTCTCATTTTCATTGCAACAGTCTCGGGACTCAGCGCAACATTGTTGGCGACCTCGCCGCACAGCCTGTCGGCCTCTACTTCCACATCAGCGTTCACGACCTGCTCGGCAAGGTGTGTTTCGTCAAGAGGATTTGAGCAAAAAGATCATCGGAAATTGAGCAGCCTGAGCATCGGAAGCGCGCACGCTTTTTGAGCGGCTAGCCCTCCTGCATGAGGGCATGGCGGACGCGGTAGGACTCGCCGCGGAACTGGACGGGCCTCCCGTGGTGGACGATGCGGTCGATCACGGCGGCGGCCATCTGGTCGTCCCCGAACACCGACCCCCACCTGCTGAACTCCAAGTTCGTGGTGATTACCACCGACTGCCTCTCGTATGCGTCAACGAAGACCCGGAAGAGCAGCCTCGCCCCGTCCGCGCCGAGCGGGAGAAACCCGAGCTCGTCGATGACGAGCAGGCGGGCCTTGCCGATGAGCGCCCCCCCCCGGTCGAGCCTCCCGTCGTCGCGGGCGCGCCTCAGGCGCATCACGAGCGAGGACGCCGTGAAGAAGCGCGCCTCGAGCCTCCTCTCGCACGCCAGCGCGCAGAGGGCCGACGCCATGTGCGTCTTGCCGATGCTCCCCCGCCCAACAACAACTTCAGGAACGCTCCACCTGCGTGTGTCCAAGCGCCGCAGGCGATCACAACCCCGGCGAGCACCAGGCACGCACCATTCCGGCACGAAGGTCCCACCAGACGCCCTTACCTTAATAGCAAGGAACCCGGACCAGCAAAGCGACCAGGGACATCACTACCCAAGAAAGGAAACACCATGCCCAACAGCAACATCGCATACCTACTCAAGTTTGCACCCAAGGAAGCATACATCGACGACCTAATAAACGGTCGCCTCTACATGAACGCGGCCGGCTACTACCATGGCCTGCCTGGCGAGCAGGGCGATCCGCTCGAGGCGTCCATGGCTCCCGGGGAGTACGCCAGCTTCGCGCGCCTCGCCGACAGACACACTGCCGAAGACGGAAACATCTACGCCCACGGTCCCATCTCCTACGGCGACCCCGGGCCGAAACTGATACGCGAGATCTTTGGGGGCATCCCGCACAATCTCGTTATCAAAACGCCCAAGTATGCATATCAGAAGGAGTATCGAATCATCGGGTCGCGACCGGTCGAATGTCGCCTTTTACCAGACGAGAATCACCCAGGCTGCAAAATTGAAAAATACGACCACGCAGAACTTGACCTAAGCAGCAGCCTTGCGGACTTTTCCTGGAAGGTCTCGGTGGCGAGTCTCGAAGAAGCGCGAGACGGCCTTATGCTGGATTTGCCGCATCAGGCATAGTCAACCCAGCGCGATTCACAACGTCACCGGGCAACCAACCATCCGTCCCCCCCCAACATCCCCCAGAAAGTTCGCTGATGTTGACTGGGGTTCCCGTAAAATAATCCCCAACAAAATATGTGCGGAGTGCTGGCCTGGAGCTGCCTTCGGACCCCATTGGCTGCTCACCGAGAGGCTCCGCTATGAAACGACCCTTTTACTACCTGCTCTGCGCGATCGCGTGCACGTCCATGGTCAGCGCGACGTTGCCCATGGCAGCCATTGCAGAAGCCATCCAGCCTCAGGCAACCGCAGAGCGGCAGGCGCAAGCCGACGCCACGAAAAGCGACACAGGCAAGGCCGAAGACGGCACCAATACAAATGCGACAGCGGATACCGCAGAAGACGGCACCGCAACATCCACCGGCATCAGCGCGACCAACACGGAAAGCGCAACCGGCACCCCCACCTCAACCACCACCCCCGCCCCATCCCTCCGAGCCCAAGCCACCCCCACGCCCAAGGCAATCTCCGCCACGTCACAAACCGGCTACGCCCACTCCGCAACGTCAACCCAAAACGGCGTCACCTTCACCGTCTCGTGGAACGACGCCCCCGCGGGCACCGCGACGACCTTCCACGTAACCCAGACCAACGGCTCGTCCCAGGCCAAGGCGCGCATGGACGTGCCCACCTATTGGGACGGCGGCAGCCAGGAAAGCGTCTGCGACCCGTCGCGCCCGGCATGGGCCAGCTACTACAGCCTGGGCACCGCGGGCCACGACTTTACCTTTGACTTCACGGCATCGGGCACGTACCGCATCTACTTCTACTTTATGGACAACGACAGAAACGACCCCCAAAACGACAAGGGGATTTACTACCTGCGCACCACGGCGGAGGTGACCGCAAACGACGCCGCCCGGCCAAGCGTCACGCAGATCGTCAACGACGCCGTGGACCTGTGCAGGCAACAGACAAACGGCTCGGAATACGACATGGCGCTGTGGCTCCACGACTGGACGCTCGACCAGCTGGAGTACGACCACAGCCTCAACTGGTGCTCGGCCGAAAGCGGCCTCACGCGCCACCAGGGCACCTGCGAGAGCTACCAGCGCATCTACTCCAAGCTCCTTGACGCCGCGGGCATCGCCAACGGGCGCATCACCGGCAACGGCCACACCTGGAACGCCGTAAAGATCGACGGCAATTGGTGCCAGATGGACCTAACCTGGGACGACACCAGCGACAACTGGTATGGGGACCTGGACCAGCGCCTTGCCGTTGCGCGTGCGGTCTGCTCCGACTCCCCCGTGCTTCTGCTCGATGTATGCACATCGGCCCTCGACCCCAAGACCGAGCGAGAAATGCTGGACCGCATGCGAAATCTCGGTCATACCGTCATCATCGTCACGCATCGATCTGCTGCGTTGGAGGTTTGCGATCGGGCTATAGGCCTTGCATCTAAATGGTGATCTGCCGAGCAGGCTCTGCTCCCCAACGCCATGCAACTTACTTCGGATCGGACTCTACACCACTTTCTCGGCACTATCGGCGCGATCGAAATCATAAGTCACATTAAAGCAGTGATTAACACTTATTTCTTCAATGCGCAGGACCACTGCATGAGACCAGCTCTAATCAACGCAAAATAATGGGAAGAGAATTTACGCGCAAGGTATATAGGCCATTTCCAATTATTATATGCAAGCTGAGCGGCCCCATTACCAACCACAAGCGCCCAGACGCCCATGCCAGTAAAGGAAATTAAGACATACGACAATACAAAACCTGCAATAGCCGAAACTATATAAGCCGGGAGATAGGGGATTTCATTCGTACTGATAATGTAATTACAACACAATGAATGATGGTTCCAAACCGCAAGATAAACAACCAAGGCGAAATAAAGAAGCCCGTCGGGGGAAAAACCTTTCTTAACTAGGAACAAGACTGGGAAGCCGACAAACCAGACACCGATCGTGCATACAACAATTAAAATCCAATATAGAGACAGACTTTTTTCAATAATTTTTCGTGCAGTCTGAACTTCGCCACCAGCATAAGCAGATTGAAACATTGGAATAAAAGATCGAACGTAGGCGCTGGCAAACCCGTAAATTGCACCGCCAACTTGAATAATTAATGAATACTGAGAGTTAACCTCCACACCAAGAAAATAGGAGCAGAGCAGCGAACTCAACTGAGTGGAAGCATAGCAGCAAAGTTGAACAACGCCGTCCCTCCACGCCAAATAAGCCACTGAAATAAACGTTTCTTTTATTTCAGAAATAGAAACACCCGTACAAGCATCGTTTGCTTTTTTTATCGCCTCTGAGTGAACCTCCAGAAAGCGACCGCAAAAAAATCTCAGCACAATGTCATTAAACAGATAACCGATGGCAGCGCCAATGATGCCAAAACCCATAAACAGCAAAAACGCAGAAACCACAAGCTGCCCAATGCGACCATAAGACTTTGCCCTGCTTTCAGCGGAAATATCCCCGAACCCTCTCAGGCAGGTCGTGTAATGAAAAAAGAATAGATTAAAAAACACATCAAAACAAAAAATTAACCATGCGGTCCAACAAGAAAAGGGATCAATAGCACTTGAAATTGAAGAAATGTAGGCAGTTCCAACTGTAGCGGTAAGCATCAGGACAACGCAAGAAATTAACGCGTAAACAATCCGGGATGTTTTAATCAATTTGCCAAGCAGCTCATAGTCTACAGAATCACCAACTTGAGATGAATCGTAGCCGCTCTTGCTAATGCTACGCGCACCGCTAAGACAATAGACAATATTTCTCGCAAAAGTTGGTGTAAAGCCAAATTCAAATAACAGCGTTAAATTCCCAATGGCAACAAAAGTGTACCAGAGACCAAGTTCGGCGTTAGATAAGTAAGCAAGCAGAAACGGAAGAAGAAGGAAGCTGCTCCCCATTGAAAGAACAGTGCTTACATAGTTCCATATAATGTCTGACTTGGTAGTATTAATTTTTGCCATTATTTAGCCATCTCCACAACATCCTTTGATGGCACCCTGGATTGACAGGGCCCCTTATCTGAAAAGGCGGGCAGCGCCATAAGCATAAAGAAATTACATGCTGGATATAACATTCCGCATTCAACAAACCCCATTAGGGAATACAAGACCAAGCCCATGAATGTCACGTGGGCCGAAATACGCGCTTTATTTATCGCTACGCAATAGAAAGCAACAAACGCGGTAAAAGGGATCAAACCGTATTGAATAAGTAGTCGACAATATGCATTGTCAAGCATGACTCTTGTTTGTATTAAATAACCACCCGTTGCAGACGGCAGCGAAACTATGGCCGTTAAGTCATTACCAAAAACAGTCAGAGGGTAGTTTTCAAAATAATAGGCGGAATAAAAAATCCGGTTGGTCATTAAATTATCAAGCTGAACAAGACATTTATTGGCACCATGGGACCACATAAAGGGCAGGGCTATACTAATAATCGCCAGAAAAAGCGGTAAAAAAGTAAATAGGGACCCATATGGTTTTGAACGAGGGCTTCTGAATGAAATAACCGAATACAAGGCCATTACGAAAATGCCTGCTGCAGAAGTTTTTGAATCAGCTACGAAAAAAGCAATTGCGAAACAGAAGATGCCCGCAAGGCCGCTTCTGCCTTTCAGCTCAAAAATAGAAGCAGAATAAGCAATAAACAAAAGCTGTCCAAAATTATTAGGATGGGCAAAGCCCATCGAATTTCGTACAAAATTGCTACCGCGCGACATTAATACAGAAGGAATGGCACCGACACTATTGAGACCAACAACCATCAATAGCATAAAGACGGACGATACAAGAATAGACCTTGAGATGTAGTATTCAGGGACGTCTTCAGCGCAAAGGCAAAACAGCGCCAACCAAATAATCTGAGGGGCTTTATTTGATTTCAGCGACCCGACGCAAATTAAAATCAGCAGCAAGCCAACTAGCACTTTCACATGAGAAGTCTTTTGTAGTAAAAGCTTCAGCAGTAGAAACGCTAAGGCAAACAACTCAAGGACCAGCGAAAGCACCGCAAGAGAAATCCCAAACACATTGGTAGCATTTACTGATCCAATATAATAGGAAACTGAAAATAAAGCCAAAGCAAAGCTGAACATTACAGCCCCGGCATTTGCTCGTATAATCTCAGTCCATGATCTTTCCACATTAGTCAAATTCAATTAACGTACCCCATAAACAAACTTAGTAAAGCCAATTGCAGCCATAACACGCCTCGCAAGAAGAAGACGGATCGTAATGCGATTTTTCACTTCAGAGATAAATCGACGTGAATAGCGGTGAGAAGCAAAGCCTTCCATTAAATAGCTGAAATACGACTGGCAGACCATATTAGAGACAGGCTTAAAAAGCTGATTCGATTCCAAACGTGCACAATTACGAATCAAAGATAAGACTTCCCTGACTGCAGATTGCTTATATAGTTCGCTTAAATCCGGATTCACGTGACATAGCTCATATAGTTTTACCAGTAAATTATCAACACTCTCGATAGCCGAGATATCAGTATTTCTCGTTACTGAATCACTATTGTTGACATAGCAATAGACCGCCGAGTCCACTACTTTTACACTTTCAGCCAGACGATAAGCATCTACCATAAACAACGCGTCTTCACCGAAACGAATGCCATCTTCAAATTTAAGAAAACCATTCCGGAATAATGATTTCTTAAATATCTTTCCGCAAACGCTTCGGAATACAACACCTTTAGTAAAGCTCGAAAACGGAACTTTATTAACATTATCCCAAAATGCAAGGCTAAGAGAGCATGCTGTTTTCCAGTCGATGCTTATAGCCTTGCCCGAATAATCGCCATGCTCATTCAGTAGAGCCCCGATAACCAAGCTACAGCCATCTGAGGATTCAAGCAACAGCCTAACTGCATTTATAGGCAGCATATCGTCAGCATCAACAAATGCCACCCAATCACCGGAGGCCTCATCGATACCCCTATTACGCGCCACGCATACACCACTATTGTTTTGACTAATCAGCTTAATCCGGTTGTCGCCCTCTGCAATAGCCATAACTAGCTCAGCGCCACGATCTGTCGACCCATCATCAACAATAATTATTTCAATGTTGCTCACACTCTGACGCTGAAGACTATTTAATGTCTTTTGAATCGTTTTTTCAGCGTTATACATCGGCACAATCACGCTCACGAGAGGATTGTCGACCAAGGAAGATTGACAGCAATTTACTTGCTTGCTTGTTGACGTCATAAACAGACGCCCCCCGCAAGCTTATTTGGACGACCCATAGAAATAATTGCTTCAATCCATTCGGCAACATTAAAGGAGCATTTTAAAAATTTATCAGAAATATCAGCCGCATCTGGAACGCCAAATGAACAGACATAAGGTAATCCGTTAAGCTTGGCCTCAATTGCGGCAACACCAAGTCCCTCAAACGAAGCAAGAAATTCAAACGTAGCATATGAGCTGAGGGCCTTTATATACCTACCAACAACGATTTCGGTTCCACCCAGCCCATTTGAAAGGCCAGATACTAAAACCCTAGGCTTATTGTGGTCTAAGGCAGACGAAACCATTAAAAAGCCTTCCTTCCAAATCTAAGTACCGATAGAACAGAGGAGATGAACCAAGACAGCTTGGGTCCAATTACTGGCGCAAGCTTTTTCCGCATTTCAACACGGAACTTCTTAGCGGGTGACAACCAGGTGCCTGAATAATGGTGAATAGAATATGTATCATCAGTAATTTCAAACTTGCCACTATGACTGTCTAGGGGATCAAAATAAGTAGCAGGGTATGCAGTGAAACCATTTAACTGCTGAAATGAACCGTCTCTCTTAAGAGCACAACTCACTTCCAGGTAATCAGTTAGCACCCTCGGAGAGGTATCCATAGAGTTGCGGCCTTTTCGCATCTCAAATCTCATAGATTCATATAATTTTGCGACATCGCTCATGACATGGCTTCCGGCCTCAGAACCCATGATGAGGCCGGGATTCAAGAAGAAATTATTCTTCATGAATCCCGCAAAAGCCTCATTATCTAAAAGCTCGTCCAGAGGCTTCAGGACTTCGACATCTGTATCGAGAAGGATTCCACCCTCTGAATACAGTATTCTGTAGCGCGCATAATCGCTGACAAACGCCCATTTTTTTGAGGCATATGCCTCACGACAAAATTCACATTGATTTATATCGAAATTGCTTTCGTCCCATCTACGAATTTCCCAATCAGGCATGATCTTCGACCAAGACTCAATGCATTTTCTTTCAAGTTCAGGAAGCTCACTTCCACCGAACCAGATGTAGTGCAGAACTTTAGGAATCATCAATTCCCTTTCGAACAATAGGCTACTTCTTGATGATTTTTTTAACCAGACGCTTCATCGGGTCATAAATTCCAAGCTTTTCGCATGTATGCCTAGCAAAGCGCTCGGCTTTTACTTTTCCGGAATCGGGGAACCACTTATTCATAAGCTCCTCACCATCCAGATTCGCCACATCAGCCATGAATTCATCGCGACGCGGATTCAGCTTCACGGACTTAGTAAGTTCACGAACACCTTCTACTGCAGCCTCAACATCAATCTCCTTCATACGGGCATAGCTTGAGGCTCGATCAAGCAATTCTTGTCCCTCATCGCTTTGGATGAGAACTCGAGTGACGCCCCGATTGTCGTCGAACTCTTTCGAGAGTCGATAAACATCGAAGAAATCCCAGCAAGTCAAATCAGTAACGCGATAACGCTTTTTAAACGGGCATTCGTAACAAATGGGTCGATCTGAAAGATCAGCAAAAAAGGCCCTTAGGTAAGGATCTGTTTCGACACCTTCACTGTACAGCCGTTCACCATACAGAGTCTCGCCTTCGAGCTCGCACATATTTGAATAGCGATAGCCAAACCGTGATTTATCTCTAAAAAGAACGGTCTCACCTTTTACGCCAACCTTTGCGTCAAGCCATTCGACCTGCCGCGCGAACACAGCGCGAGCGGGGTTCGCGCGGCAGACGAAGTCTGCCACGCGTAAATTTGCCGGCTTGCCGCCCAAAAATCGAAGCAGGCCTTCGCATTGACAAGGGGTACCAATAAAGAGAACTTCACGTCCAGTTTTTAGTTGTTGTTTGACCTCGGGATACGCAGGGCCAACAACGCTCTGAACATATTTACTGTTGCGGAAGCGCCAAAGTTCATCAACGCTTTCCACAGAAAAATGTCCGACCTTAAGTCGCCCAGGGGCTCCTTCGGCTCGCACAAGCTGTTCACCGCGCAAATAACCTGCACCAAACACAATACCGCCGTTGGCAATCACGGCCTGAGCAAGGGCAGTGAAGGCTCCACCAGAAGTGCTTTCAGCAAGCACCTTTTGATCATTATGCTGGACTAGAAAGGCTCGTTGGGACTTAGGCTCGTACTTATCAACATTAAGCACTGGGCAAGCCTTTTCGCATAATCCGCAATCAATACACTGGTCAGCATTGACTACGGGGTACTCGCAGCCCTCGGCGTCATATTCCATTGATATGCACTGCTTGGGACATTTTTGAGCACAGGCAGCGCAACCGCAGCATTTACTTTTGTCCGTGATGGAGATCATACTGTTCCCTACAACTCAAGAGCTGATTTAAGCCAATTGACCGATTCATTCCTATACACATTAAGTCGTTGACGTACTGACACAAAGTCAATTTCATTTGCCATTGCGGCACGGAAAGCATCCTTCGATTCGCAAATACGATCGGAGTTTCCAAGGACACGCAACAATGTATCAATACGTGAGTTCGTAGACTGAGCACCCATATTCTCGTGGCGACGGAACGAGAAGAAGGGCACCTCAAAAATATTTGAGAAAACGCTTCCGTGGAAAGAGTCAGTACAGACATACGAAGCATGGGCAATCAAGTTGACCCACTCAGCCGGACCGGCTTCCCAAGGATAATAATCCGCGTAATCGTCATCAGCCTTAACATATTCATCGGGATGAGCAATGGCGACGATCTTCAAATTATGCTGCTTGGCAAGCTCTTGGGCACATTCACGATTCCATGCATTCTTACCCATGAAATAGCAGAAAACATAGGGCTCGTCAGGAACGTCAATCGAAGAGGAACAAGCAAGGCTTGCCCACTGATCTCTAGCCAGCAGCATCGTAGGGTCGCATACAACAGAGCATCGGACGCCCGTAGCTTTCTCTACCAAATCCGCTCCCGTATCCTCGCGAACAGAAATGGCCGAAAAATCGGAAAGAAAATCTTTTGTTTTACGAAGATATTTTTCAGAAAGGGAAGATACTCCAAAACTAGTGGAATAAGACACCTTGCGGACAGGAGGCTGCACGAAAGATAGTGTAAAGTACCTACCAGCAATGTTAACAGGCAGCCAAAGCTGATCGCTGCCAACAACAACGCTGTCATAATCAGCCACAAGCGCCCCAAGTTCTTCAAACGAAGCGGCTTGAGGAGTAAAACTAAAATGTGTTGACTCGAAAGATGAAAATGCACTTTTCCTCTTTGCCATTTTCTTTCCAAAGTCAGCATCAAGCTTCTGCTTGATGCGATGCTTTACAAAACCCAGCTTTGCACGATAAAGATCTACATCAAATAGATGCTCAAGATAGTAATCATTGCGTCCTTCAGAAATAGCATGACCCAGGCCACGTTTATCAATAGTATTGACTTCAACTCCCAGCTCCTCAAGGGCACGCTGGGTCGCGTACGCCTGAAGAACGCTGCCAAAGTTGATTTTGTCATGACACGACGCGACTGCGACTCGCTTAGAACATGTAATAGTCAAGCTATCCCCTTAATCAACAGAACCTAAATAGGTCATATAACAATCCAATAACACTCTGGCCGCAGCATTAATTTCAAATACCTGCAAACCGGCATCGTCGCCAGGCGCGAAGACCTCTGTGCTCAACTCAATAAGTCTTTCGGCCCACTTTATACAGGAGCTAGATAGTGATTCAAATTGCATCATGGATGTAACAGCGGTCTCAGAGGTAACGGTATCAGACGCAAGAATGGGTGTATGCGATGCCTGGCATTCAACTCCGACCATTGGGAGGCCTTCATACAGGCTCGGCAGGCAGAAAACATCAAATGCTCGATATAAAGATGCTGCGTCGCTTCTAGTGCCCAAAAACCGAACAGAATGGCTAATCCCCAGACAATCAGCTTGGTCCTTTATCTGTTCAACCAACGGACCAGAACCAACCAAAACTAAAACTGCATCATTACGAATCTTTAAAACCTGATCGAATATATTAAGCAAATATGAGTGATTCTTCTGCTCTGTAAAACGACCAATGTGCCCAATTAGAAGCTGTCCATCAGCAACACCAAGCGATCGCCGCGTCCTTAGGCGATCCTCATCATCTGGCGCGAAAACAGACAAGTCGACAGCATTACGCATGACTACAAATTGAGAACTCGATCCAAATAACCATTCACCAGCGAATTTACTACATGCAAAACGGTGAGTCGGATACCGGTTTGATTGCGTTTTCAGCACGGCCTTCAGGGCATTCTTGGCATACTCACCCCTACCACTCGTAGAGTGGCTATGGGCGATACGCACGGGGACACCCGCCTTCTTCGCAGCACGAAGAGGAAAGACCGAAAGCGCGTTGATGTGACTATGGACAATCTTCCAGCCCTCTTGCTTAAAGAGACGCTGAAGCTCTCGCTGGTATTCAGCTACATGCTGATAGGGCGGTATCTCAAAGACCCTGCCACCGAGCGATTCGATCTCGTCACGGGGAACAAGCGTCGAATCGGAATCAACAAGAAAGTCAAACTGCACTTTACCGCGATCGATGTGACGATAGTAATTCATAACGACAGCTTCGACGCCGCCACCAACCATCTTGCCAACAACCTGAGCCACCCTAACCGGTTCAGTCATTTAGCAAGCACCTCCACCGGTAAAGACGTCAACGACCGTGAGGAGAACAATCTTCAAGTCCGTGATGGGGCCGCGCTTGGCGATGTACTCCAAATCACGGCGGACCATGCCGTCGAAGTCGGTATCGTTGCGGTCAGTCACCTGCCACCAGCCGGTAATGCCCGGCTTCACAGCCAAGCGCTGCAGGTCGTACTCGGTATACTCCGCGACCTCGTTGGGCAGCGGCGGGCGCGGGCCGACGACGGACATCTGACCCATGAACACATTCAGGAACTGCGGGAACTCGTCGATGGAGTGCTTGCGGATGAACTTTCCAATCTTGGTGACACGCGGGTCATTCTTCATCTTGAACATGGCGCCGGCGATCTCGTTCTGCTCCCTGAGCTCGGCGAGGCGCTCGTCGGCGTCCTTGTACATGGAGCGGAACTTCCACATGCGGAAGGTAGTCAAACTACCGTCGGGACGGGTGCGGCCAACGCGGATCTGACTATAGAAGGGGCTGCCCTCGCTCTCCAGTCGGATGGCCGCGGCCAGCACCAGGCTGGGCACAGCGATGACGACGAGCACGGCACCGCTGAACACGATGTCGAATGCGCGCTTCACTGCCCTATATGCCAAGCGCGAGCGGTCCCAGTCCATGATGGATTGCATGGCCTTGTAACGGCCGGCGCCCTCGCGCCGGCCCATGGCCTGGGCAATCAGTGCCGCCCCCGCAGGCGCACAGCTCTTTGTTACTTCTTTAGCAGCCACAGTCAAAAATACATCCCCGTTCCCCAGGGATCCCCCAATCGGTAAATTCAAAAATGCGAACGAATTGCCAGTGCGACGTCTCCCTTACGTTTTGCTGGGAACGTCGAGCGGTAGCAGCTCCCTAAATGCGGAGTTACCTTCGCCCACGTCTACCAGGCACCAGCGTTTATGGCGGTCGATCTTTTTAACGCGGGCCTCTTGCCCCACCAAGGGACCCTGCTCTATGTGCAACACGCCGTCTTCTATGCGCGCTACGCTGTTGCGCACAACACCGTCGTCGTCCAACACACTGCGGTACCAGTCCTGTGCATCGTCCGGCATGGGCATGTACGCCCGCTCCCTACTGCCGGCGATACGACAGCCAAAGCTCAACTGAGCCAAAGCCCTATCGAGCGCGGCGGCATCGTGCGTGGCGACGAAGAAATATTCCTTGTACATGGGTTTGGTTTGGAGCGACCAGGCGCCATCCCGCTTAAACCAGAACTCCTTTTGCATCACAAAAGCGTCCTGCATCAGGTTGTGCGGGATAATGCGGCGAACCTTTTCGCAGGTCTCGCGCTCTTTTCCATTGGGGGTGTGGACCAGATACCAGCGGACGCGGCCGTGCTGGTTGTTGGTGCTGGCGCCGTTAAAAGCGCCCGGCAGCTGCTCTTGGCGCCGTGCCGTCTGTTCCATGTTCTCGCCCCCTCTTTTGGCGTTGCGATGCGCGCAAATGCAGGGGCGTTTAGAACAGGCTTCTCGCTCGCAGCTAGGCGGAGTCGCAAAAGTACAGGTTTTTGTATCTTTCGATAGACAACATTATACGAGCAATTAATCAGCGTTTGCCCAGATTACGCAAAATGTACTGCCAGTAGGTGCATCTCCATACCCCCCCTACAAAAACCTGTACCTTTTTGTGCAACAAAAAAGCCGCTCAACCAGCGGCTTTTCTTATTTTGGTAAGAAAAAAGGCGACCGCCCTTTGTGGACGGTCGCCTTTGTTAATTGTTGTGAAGTTCGCCTTAGGCGCGAGTCTTGATCTCCTCGGTCACCTTGGCAACAAACTCGTCAACGCTCATCTGAACGGTCTCGTTGGAGCGATCGCGGACGGAGATGTTGCCGGCCTCGACCTCCTTCTCGCCCAGGATGAGCATGTAGGGCACGCGGTCGATGCTGCGGGCCTCGCGGATCTTGTAGCCGATCTTCTCGTCGCGATCGTCGCAGACCACGCGAATGCCGGCCTCCTCCAGCTTGGCGCACACCTCGTGGGCGTAGTCGCGGCTCTTCTCGGACACGGGCAGAGCCTTAACCTGCACGGGAGCCAGCCAGGTGGGGAACTTGCCCGCAAAGTGCTCGATCAGAATACCGATGAAGCGCTCGATGGAGCCAAAGCATACGCGATGCAGCATGATGGGGCGCTTCTTGGTGCCGTCGGCGTCCACGTACTCCAGATCAAAGTTGAGCGGCATCTGGAAGTCGAGCTGCACGGTACCGCACTGCCAGGTACGACCGAGCGAATCCTCCAGGTGGAAGTCGATCTTGGGGCCGTAGAAGGCGCCGTCGCCCTCGTTGACCTCGTAGTCCATGCCCAGCTTCTCCAGAGCGGTGCGCAGGCCCTCCTCGGCGCGAGCCCAGTCCTCGTCCGAACCCATGGAGTCCTCGGGGCGGGTGGAAAGCTCAACGTGGTACTTAAAGCCAAACTTTTGGTACACGGAGTCGATGAGGTTGACCACGCCCACGATCTCGTCGGTCAGCTGGTCGGGACGCACAAACAGGTGGGCGTCGTCCTGGTTAAAGCAGCGCACGCGGAACAGGCCGTGCAGGGCGCCGCGCAGCTCGTGACGGTGCACCAGACCAATCTCGCCGGCGCGGATGGGCAGCTCGCGATAAGAGTGCGGCTTGGAGGCGTACACCAGCACGCCGCCCGGGCAGTTCATGGGCTTAATGCAGTACTCTTCGTCGTCGATGACGGTGGAGTACATGTTGTCCTTGTAGTGGTCCCAGTGGCCCGAGGTCTTCCACAGCTGCTTGTTCATGATGAGCGGCGTGGAGATCTCCACGTAGCCGGCCTTGTGGTGGATCTCGCGCCAGTAGTCCAGCAGCGTGTTCTTAAGGATCATGCCGTTGGGCAGGAAGAACGGGAAGCCGGGGGCCTCGTCGCGCATCATAAAGAGGTCCATCTCGCGGCCGATCTTGCGGTGGTCGCGCTTCTTGGCCTCCTCCAGCATATGCATGTGCTCGTCGAGCTCTTCCTTGGTGGCAAAGGCGACGCCGTTGATGCGGGTGAGCATCTTGTTGTCCTTGTCGCCCTTCCAGTAGGCGCCCGAGACGCCGGTGAGCTTAAAGGCCTTCAGAGCCTTGGTGTAGCAGATGTGGGGGCCGACGCACATGTCGATGTAGTCGCCCTGCTGGTAGAAGGTGATGCGGGCGTCATCGTCCAGGTCGCCGATGTGCTCGACCTTGTACTTCTCGCCGCGCTCCTCCATAAGGGCGATCGCCTCGGCGCAGGGCTTCTCGTACACGGAAAACTTGAGGTTCTCCTTGACGATCTTTTTCATCTCGGCCTCGATCGCAGGGAAGTCGTCCTCGCTGATCTTGACGCCCTCGGGCAGGTCGACGTCGTAGTAGAAGCCGTTGTCGGTCGCGGGGCCGTAGGCAAAGTCGGCCTCGGGATAGAGACGCTTGATGGCCTGCGCCATGATGTGCGCGGCAGAGTGGCGGATGACGTGCGTGACCTCGTCCTGCGGGAGCTCGGCCACCGAGCCGTCATTGTAGAGTGCCTTCATGGGTATGTTTTCTCCTCTCGGATGCCTGATGCAAGTGCGTGCGATGCGCTCGGCGTTTTTGACTTGCATCATTATAGGCAGGTTGCCTTGGTATACAAGCGCCCGCCCCCCCCCTATTGGCCGCGGGGGACGGCACCTG
>OAZW01000835.1_pt1 | contig 18700 bp, 15 predicted proteins | sample 1495231 | NCBI WGS metagenome assembly OAZW01 (sample SAMEA2580062, study PRJEB22360) | human gut metagenome | reverse complement strand
ATCACTCTCAATTAGGGGAAACATCAGGGATAGCCGTCTGCCGCTGATGAAAGCGGATGAGCTGAGAGCAGGCATCGAAAAACTGGGGCTTGAAGCTGATGTCCGGGTGCCGCTGTCGATATCCGTAGGCGTATCGTTTTATCCCGTAGATGGTACAGATGATGCAGTGCTTTTATATAAAGCAGATAAGGCTTTGTATGAGGCGAAAAAGCGTGGCAAAAATAATTGTGTCATTTACAGTAAAGAGCTGGAAAATGAACCGTTCATGTCGCAGATAACCGCTGCGGAAAGCGAATAAAAAATGACCCGTACGATAAAATCCGTACGGGTCATTTTGTTTATAAGCTTGTCTTAAAGTGCTTTGATCATGTTGCAGAGTCTGTCGACCTGAGTTGGGTCTGTGGCCCAGCTGGTGCAGATACGGGCGGCGATCCTGCCGTCGTCCATGTATTCCCAGGGTGCAAGGGCAAACTGTTTACTCAGTTCGTCGTACATTGCCTGCGGGAAAATGATGAACTGCTGGTTTGTTGTGGAATCGGTAACAAAGCCCAGGCCGCGTTCCTGGACAGCTGCTTTGATCTGCAGAGCCAGTTCAACGCCGTGCCGGCAGATCTTATAATAAAGTCCGTCTGTAAAAAGCGTTTCAAATTGCAGGCCCAGCAGGCGTCCTTTGGCCAGTACGGCGCCGCCCTGCTTCATGATCGTGCGGAAATCGTCTTTTAGAGCCGGATTGATGATAACTGCCGCTTCGCCGAAAAGCGCGCCGCATTTGGTGCCGCCGATGCAGAAGACATCGCAGTTGTTTGTGATATCCGCCAGTGTCAGGTCATTGTCAGGAGCTGTCAGGCCGTAGCCCAGACGGGCTCCGTCGATAAAAAGATAAAGTCCGTAATGCCGGCAGACGGCATACAGCGCTTCCAGCTCTTCTTTGTGGTACAGGGAACCGATCTCTGTCGGCTGTGAGATATAGACCATTTTGGGCTGGACCAGATGTTCGCGGCTGGGGTCGCCTAAATACAGCTCGTGCTGCTGTCTGATCATGGCAGCTGTGATTTTGCCGTCAGATGTCGGCAGGTCGATTACCTTATGGCCGGTTCGTTCGATCGCGCCGGCTTCGTGCGTGTTGATATGGCTCTGTACAGTACCGTAAACGCCGTGGAAGGGGCGCAGTGCTGCGCAGATGATCGTCAGGTTGGTTTGCGTGCCGCCTGTCATAAAATGTACGTCGATATCGCTGCGGCCGCATTCTTTTTTGATCAGCAGGGCTGCTGTTTCACAGTATGGGTCGATCCCGTAACCGCCGGTCTGTTCAAAATTAGTTGCTGCCAGTGCTTCCAGTATTTCAGGAGTGCAGCCTTCTGTGTAGTCGCTGGTAAAATAATACATAACGCGCCACTTCCTTTACTTGTTTTTCCGTTTGGCCAGCCAGCCTTTAAGGTGTGTTTCGTAAAAAATCGGCAGCAGGGAGAAAATAATGATGCCCAGCGTAACATGGGAAAAATTGTTTTTGACCCAGGGCATATTGCCGAACAGATAACCGCCGCCGACGAATAAAAAGACCCAGGTCACAGCACCGGTCACATTATAGATAGCAAAAGTACGGTAATGCATACTGCCGATGCCGGCTACGAAAGGCGCCAGCGTACGGACGATAGGGGCAAAGCGGGCCAGGAAGATCGCTTTATGGCCATGTTTGGCATAAAAGGCTTCAGCCTTCTGGATATGCTGTGGTTTGATGAGTTTCGGATAATTCCGCAGGATCCGGTGCCCGAATTCTTCGCCGATCATGTAATTGCAGGCGTCACCTAAAATTGCGGAAACCAGAAAGATGATCACGAGCGTCGTCAGGTCAAGGCCGCCTGCTGTAGCTGCCAGGGCGCCGCATGCAAAAAGCAGTGAATCGCCGGGCAGAAAGGGAGTCACAACAAGTCCGGTCTCGCAGAAAACGATCGTAAAGAGGATCGCGTAGATCCAGTGACCGTATTGCTCCATGACAAGAGGCAGGTAGCGGTCAAAGTGCAGGATGTAATCGAAAAAATTAGAATAAAGTGCTTCCATTGTCAGAGGTTACTTCCTTTCGCAAAAAACTAAGTTTATTTTATCATAAAATACCTGAATTTGATATGAGAAAATTAGATGGATATGGTATAATGACAATATCGTAAAGCGACGGGAATTTAAGCTGCAGGTGCGGCAATGATCTCGCCTGATGCTGACCTGCAGTCACAAACAGCCTGCTCTTACAGTTTACAGCAGGCAGGAAGCAGGGCACGTCTGTGATAATGGTGATAGTTCTTTATGGAAGAGGAGTGAAGTTATGACAACTGATTTATGCTGGTGCGGCAGCGGCAAAGCTTATGCCGACTGTCACAGCGAAATAGACGCTAAAATCGAATTGTACCGCAAGGCCGGTCACGAAGTGCCTGACCGGGAGATGATCAAAACGCCGGAACAGATCGCAGGTATTCGAGAGGCCTGTAAGATCAATACGGCAGTTTTGGACGAAGTAGAAAAAAATATCAAAACAGGCATGACAACGGAAGAGATCAATACTATCGTACACGAATATACCGTTAGTCATGGTGCGATCCCGGCACCGCTTAATTTCTGCGGATTTCCTAAAAGTGTCTGTACCTCGATCAATGATCAGGTTTGCCACGGAATACCGTCGGCACAGGACGTTTTGAAAAGCGGCGATATCGTTAATGTCGATGTTTCAACTATTTATAACGGCTACTATGCCGATGCTTCCAGAATGTTTATGATCGGCAAAGTCGATAAAAAGAAACAGGATCTGGTAGCGATCACTAAAGAGTGCCTGCGCCGCGGGCTTGAGGCAGCACAGCCGTGGAGCTTTGTCGGCGATATCGGCGCAGCCGTGTCCGGTTTTGCTCATAAGCATGGTTATTCTGTCGTCACCGAATTCGGCGGTCATGGTGTGGGTATCGATTTCCATGAGGAACCTTTCATCTGCCATGTTGGCAAACGCAAGACAGGAATGCTGCTGGTGCCGGGCATGATCTTTACGATCGAGCCGATGATCAATACCGGGAAACGCGAGGTTTATGTTGATGCCGGCAATGACTGGACTGTTTATACTCAGGACGGCGGCATGAGTGCTCAGTGGGAATATACGGTGCTGATTACGGAAACCGGCAACGAAGTGCTGACTTATTGAGGTAGTGCTGTTTAAAAATAAAAACGCTCAGGGCTTAGGCTCTGAGCGTTTTCTTTTTAGTTAAGTGTTTTAAGGACGCGGGTGATCGCAGCAAATAACTCTTCAGGAACGATGGGTTTACTGACATGGTCGTTCATGCCGCTGGCGTAAGCGCGCCTGATATCTTCTGTAAAAGCATCTGCCGAAAGCGAGATGATCGGGATCGTCTGTGCCTGCGGGTGCGTACTGCTGCGGATCGCCTGCGTTGTCTGATAACCGTCCAGGACCGGCATCTGAATATCCATCAGGATCAGAGCATAGGTGCCGGGGGCGCTGTTTGTAAACAGTTCCAGTGCTTCTTTGCCGTTGACGGCGCAGTCGCTGCTGATGCCGCGGCTTTTTAAAAGCTCCAGACACAGCTCCTGATTGAGAGGATTATCTTCAGCCAGCAGCAGATGCAGACCATGCAGGTTTTGTTCAGCCGTTGTGCTGTCTTTTTCAGCAAGTTCTTCGGCGTAAGGCAGTGTCAGCTGTACGGTGAACGTACTGCCTTTTCCTTTGGCACTGTTGACGCTGATGCTGCCGCCCATCAATTCAACTAAATATTTGACGATAGAAAGTCCAAGGCCGCTGCCGCCGTATTTCCTGGCGGTGCTGCCGTCTTCCTGCTCAAAGGGCTGGAAGACCTGAGCGAGCATTTGTTCCGACATACCGCAGCCGGTATCTGTAACGACCATTGTCAGGACAGTCTGATCAGCGCTGTCGGCCTGATGCTGAGTGATGTCAAGCGTGATCTGTCCGCCTGCGGCAGTGAATTTGACGGCATTTGACAGCAGATTGCTTAAAATCTGCTGCAGACGCAGGCTGTCGCCGAGCAGGATATCGTGTTTGAAGGCTTCGCTGTTCAGTATGAAACTGATATTTTTTTCGCGGCATTGGATGCTGTAAAGGCTCTGGAGTTCACGCAGTACTTGAGAAAGTTTAAAGGGAGAATTGTCCAGCTTGAGTTTTTGGTTTTCGATCGCGGACATATCGAGAACATCGTTGACGATACCTAAAAGCAGCTCGGACGAATAGCTGATTTTCTGCAGATATTCAGTGCTGCGGCTTTGTTTTTCCGGCTGCAGGGCCAGTCTGGTAAAGCCCAGGATAGCGTTGAGCGGCGTGCGGATTTCGTGGCTCATTCGCGACAGAAAGCTGCTTTTAGCTTCACTGGCGGCCAGCGCCTGTTTGGCAGCAGTTTCCAGCTCCAGATTTTTAGCTTCCAGCAGTTCCAGATATTTTTGCCGCTGCAAAGTGAAATAAAGCCAGGCGGTAAAAAGAATGATCAGCACGGCCAGCAAAGCAGCGATCAGATAGTTGTATTTATAGGCCAGATCAGACAGTAAAGGCTGGTAAGGCGATTGTACGGTCTCGTACATCACTATGTTATCCAGTGTTTTAGGATTCAGCGTGTCGATACATTTGTTGAAAATAGTCAGCAGCTGGTTGCCGTCGGCATTATTAGCTGCTGCCAGACAGAGATTATCGGGGAAATTAAATAAAGATAAAATCTTTAAATCGGTAAAGCGGGGATTTTGCAGATGATAGCTGATGATATGGCTGTTCTGCAGAGCAATGTCGGCCTCTCCGTCCGCTACTGCCAGCAGGCAGTCTCTGGTATTGGCTTTATTGATAATGGAAAAATGGGGATAGGTATTTAAAATGAGATTTTTATAGGCAATATAATTAAATGGCAAAGCTACCTTCTGGGGTTTGGTGATGTCGATAAAATTATTTTTATTGGCGACAGCCATAACGCGCCCCTGAAAGAAGGGCTTGGAAAGCCGGATCGAAATGTTGTTTCGGTAAGGCTCGTAATCCGTGATCCCGGCGATCAGGTCAAAACCTTCTTTCTGCAGGCTCTGGTCCAGGCGGGCACCTGCCGGCAGCAGCTTTAAAATGACTTGGGCACCGGATAAGCGTCCCAGCTCTTTGGCTATTCCGGGCAGGATACCTGCCGGCAGATTAGTTTCGGAACTGAATGCTGAAAGCGGTTCGTCGTTAGGGAGAAAACCGATGGTGATCGGCCCGCGGTGCGCCAGGAAGTCTCGTTCTTTTTTTGTAAGCAGCGGCTGTGTCAGCAGGGAGCTTTGTTCGTAATAGGTGGCATAAGTCGTATTTTCAAATTCAGGCGTATTGGCGTGAATGTTCATCAAAGCATCGTTTAGACGCTGCAGGACGGCTTTATTGCCTTTTGTCGTAATAAAATAGATCGGGTCGGCCTGAAAGCGGGCCACTAACCGCAGATCTTTATATAAAGGCATGCTGCCGGTAACTACGGCATCGATCTGTTTATTTTGCAGCGCTTCGACCATAGCTTTGCTGGAATCAAAAAGTACAGGCTGATAGGTAAATGTATTTTTACGGGCAACATCGCTTAAAATTTCTGTCTGGAAGTTACCCTTGAGAACGCCGATCCGCAGACCGTTGAAGCTCTGGTAATCGTTATAGTAAACTTCGTTATCGTCATTGCGCACGTACATGACCATGTATTCGACGCCGCTGGGCAGCGAGGCAAATTCGTAGCTGGCGGCACGCTCAGGCGTGTACTGGGCCATGCCTAAAAGATCAAGCTCGCCTTTGGCTAAAAGCTCCAGACATTCCTGCCAGGTGGCATAAACATATTCATAACGCCAGCCGGTATAGTGCGAGATTTCGTTGAGATATGCAACGCCGTATCCGTCGACTGTTCCGGCTGCGGTTTTTTCGATAAAACCGGGGCTGTCGGTGTAGCCGACCCTGATGGGATGAGGGCGCATGCCAGTGGCAGCGGCGCTGAAAGGGTAAAGCAGCAAGAACAGGCAGCAGCAGAAAACGAGCAGATTTTTGTTCTTTTGGAAAATTGAGCGCAGGTGATCCATTAAGAAACCAGCTTTCCCAGGTTATGGTTTGTTGATACCTGTTGTTTTAAGCAGTAAAACATTATATATATTTATTATATAATATTAATTTTAATAAAACAAATGCCAACAAAGTCAAATGATAAAAGCGGTATAAATAAGGTGTTGTATAAAAGGATAAAACCCAAATCAAAGGAGGTTTTTAAGAGCGCCAGAAAAGAAGGAGAGAGAAAAACAAGAAAAAGAGAGAGCAAGAAAAGAATCGTCACACCTTTAGTCAGCGACGGCACTTGAAAGCGGAACTGAGGCCGGGATCTTTGGCACGGTTCCGTTTTTTTGCAGCGGCTGCGACTACAGGGCTGAAAGGTCGTGAAAAAATGATCGTTGTCAATCCGCAAACTGTTACAAACCGTGAGCTGGCTGCTTTGGCCATGCAGGCTAAGGGCAGGATCAGCAGGATTTATCTGCACTGGACGGCAGGTCACTACGAAGATGTTTATGATGATTATCACCTGAACATCGGCCCCGGCGGTGAGATGTATCTGACTTGCAAAACATTTACAGAAGTGAAGGAGCATACCTGGCACCGTAATACGGGCAGTATCGGCATTGCGCTGTGCTGCGCTTCCGAGGCGCAGGCCTGCAGCGGCCGGGATACTGATTTTGGCGGCGAGCCGCCGACAGTAGTGCAGATAGAAACACTGGCCAAAGCCGTTGCGGTATTGACGGCCTGTCTGGAGTTGGAGATCAATGTCCTGACAGTGACGACTCATTGCGAAGCGGCCTTGTTTGACGGTTACGGACCGCACAGCGGCGATCCGCAGCTGCGCTGGGATCTGTGGTATCTGCCTGACCTGCCGCTGGACAGCGTTCTGAAACCGGGAGGGTATGTTATCCGTGGTAAAGCCCTGTGGTATCTCAGCGAAATTTTAAGACAAAGGAGGTGAAAGAAATGGCGATCACTAAAACTGTTACCAAACAGACCCTGACACTGAATGTCGAAGACGGCGTTAACAGTCAGGGGGCTGCAAAAACTAAAGGTCATAATTATGCCGGCGTACGTCCGGAAGCAGAACCTGCTGCTATCATGCAGGCTGCTGCTGCTCTTGGCACTCTTATCAGTCATGAACTGATGGGCGTTGTTGTGACTGAAAAAGCCGAGCTTGCTCAATAAAAGCTGGCACAGGTACAGAACGTATATTTATTAGAAAGGAGCTGGAATTAATGGAAAAAGTTTTACAATTGGTATTTAAAAAAGCCGATGGCAGTAAAAAAGTTTTCAGCGTGACCGATCCCCGCGATGATGTTACTGCTGACGAAGCAAAAACAGCTATGGAGACAGTCATTGCTGCCGATATTTTTGCAGCGGACGGTATCGGTCTGACTGAAGCTGTTGAAGCCCGTGTGCGCACTACGGAAGTCAATGTTTTAGCATAAGATGGATATGGAAACGCTGCTGCCACAGGTCGCTAATTATGGTTTCCCAATGGTCCTGTCGTGGTATCTGCTGGTGCGCATGGAAGGCAGACTGGACAGACTGACGGACAGTATCAACAGCCTGGCCCGCAGTATTGCGGCCGGAAAAACAGCATAAAAAAAGACGCAGCTCAGGCTGCGTCTTTTTATTTTATATCATTGTTTACCAAGCGTCGATACCGCGCCCGTCAGCCAGCGGATCGGGTCCGTAGCTGTTAGGACCGATCGTGCCGCGAAAGAACATCAGGTAGACAGCAAAGAAAAAGCTGATCAGCGGAATGAAGGCCAGCAATACCATGAGCGAGCCGTGGTCAAGGTCATGCAGACGTCTGACGTAAAGCGACAGGCAGCTGAGCGCGGCGATAAATGTCAAAGCAAAGGCCAGTATCTGGAACATCGTTCCGTCTGGCGCAAACAGACTGCCGATCAGATAGCCCAGACACCAGATGATGGCATTACGCAGTAAAAAGCGCAGGATATAGGGCTTACGGTTCAGGCGGCCGTCAAAACTGAAAAACATTTCCTGGAAATCCATAAAGATTCCTCCTTTTATATAACGTCAGATAAATACAAATATCACTGTTGCTGTCTTAATGATAACACAGACAGCAGCTTAAGTCGGATTATTTTAATTACTTTTCTGACGCCAAAAGTTATGGAATTTATCGGCCAGCTGTTTTTGACTCAGCTGTTCCGGCCACAGCTCCTGATTGGGAGCATTGCGCATAGCGGCGGCCAGATGGTCGTAGACTTCAGGGCTGAGCTTTTCCAGTTCGCGGATATGCTCTTTGATATCCTGGCGTTTGGTATGACCGTCGTAAGGGCAGGGATTACGCAGAGGCTGCAGGTCAAGCTGCCTGACCATGTCGATGATTTCTGCTTCGCGGTAATACAGCAGCGGCCTCAGTACGGTCAGACCTGTTCTGGACAGTGGTGTGACCGGTAAAAAGGTACGCAGCTGACCGGAGGTGAGCACGTTCATCAAAAAGGTCTCTACGGCATCATCGTGGTGGTGGGCCAGGGCCACTTTGTTAAAACCAAGCTCCAGTGCCGTACGGTTGGTAGCGGCACGGCGGAAATAAGCACAGGTGAAGCAGGGCGTATTGCCTTTATTCTGCCAGGCAGAGTTGACATCGACCTTTTCGCTGTAATGTTTCAGACCATAGTATCCGCAGAAAGCTTCCAGCTCTGCTTTGGGAAAAGCAGGTGAGAACATTGCGTCAACAGTATAACAGGCCAATTCAAACGGCACAGGGGCATACTTTTGGATCTCGGCCAGTGCGGCAGTCAGAAACATACTGTCCTTCCCGCCGGAAAGTCCGATCAGGATCCTGTCACCTGCCTGCAGCATATCAAATTCGATTACAGCCCGCCAGAGCTTGCTTAAAAGCTCAGCAGGAACGAAGGGTGTACGGCTCATGGAGATTCTCCTTCAGTGCTGGTATATGATGTTGTTATTATACCACAAGGGTATGTATGAGTGCTAAATTCGTAAAAACTTCATTAAGCATTCAAACGATACCACAATGGTATGTGCCCTCACCAGGTTCGATAAGGGTGTTTAGTAGTGCAAATAAAAAAAGCCTGCTCAAAAAGAGCAGGCTTTTATGGTTTAGATTAAGCTACGCGAACGTTAGCAGCGCGCATTCTGCGGCTGTTTTTCGGATCAGCTTCTGTATCAAATGTTACAGGTTGACCTTCTTCAAGAGTTTTGAAGCCGTCGCTTACGATAGCGGAAAAATGTACAAATACATCTTCGCTGCCGTCAGCAGGAGTAATGAAACCAAAGCCTTTATCAGAGTTAAACCATTTTACAGTACCGTTCATCATAACGAGTACCTCCTAAATTTTATTATATTCACAGACCACACGCAAAAAACTCACATATTTTTGTAACTCATTCAATAGCAAATGACTTACAAAAATATGTGAGCACAATTTGTATATTCGGAATACTTCTATATATTATCATGGCAGAAACAGGAAGTCAAGCTTTTGTTAAAATATATTTTTGAAAATTTACAGTGCTGTTTTCAGGCAGCGCTGATGTGTCTGAATGTCTGAAACATAAGGAAGCAGAAACTCTGCCCTGATTTTGTGAAAAAAGAAAAAAATAATGTAATTATTCAAAAAAGAGGATAAATTATTTAAAAATATGTTTTTGAATATTGAAAACCCTGTATTTAAATTGGCATTTACGGTACAATATAACTATAATAAATAATTGTGCTGACGAATAATCGTAATCTTTAAAGGGGTAGAAGCGATGCAGAAAAAATCCGAAGCTTTTCCTAAAAAAATATATTTGAAGCCGGCTTTGGAAGAACGTCTGGCTCAGATTTTGGCAGTGCCGCTGACAGTTGCGGCTGCCCCTTTCGGTTATGGTAAAACGACTGCTGTGAAAAAAGTGCTGCTTTCCCTTTCTGTAGATATGCTGTGGGATACCTGTTATACAGGAGCGGAAGCGGCTTTTTGGCGTTGCTTTGTCAAATCGCTGCAGACTGCTGGTGTGGATACTGCTTCGCTGACCTGGCAGGAACTGCCGCGTAATGCGGCGACCCGTCAGCGGGTTATCGAAGTGCTGCAGGCATCGAAATTGAAAAAAACAGTTGTTTTCGTCTGGAACAATTATCATCTGCTGGGCAGCGAGGACTGTGATAAGCTGCTGCTGGCGCTGGCGAAAGCTGATCTGCCCAACTGGCATTTTGTGCTGCTGACACAGCGTCCGCCGGATTTCACTTTGGATGAGCTGGTCCTGAAAGGTGAGTGTCTGTATCTGCAGCCGAAGGATTTTGCTTTTGAAGTGAGTGATATTATTGTTTATTATCGTAAAAACGGGATAGTTTTAGAACGTCGTGCCGCCGAAAATCTGCTGGCTGCTACAGAAGGCTGGGTCAGCGCCCTATATCTGTATCTGCGGCAGTACCACAACGGGCAGAGCCCGCAAACAGGCGAAGAACTGCTGCGGCTGGTACAGGCCGTGGCTTATAATTCCTGCAGCGAAGCGGAAAAAACACTTTTAACAGAGCTGTCTATTTTAAATGAGGATTTTAGTGGCCGCCAGGCTGCTTATATAACGGAAAATGATGCGGCGCCAGCTCTGCTGGAAAATCTGGCGCTCAGACATGGCTTTATCAGTTATGAGCTGCTGAGAGGACAATACCATATCCATAATGCATTCAAAGTCTATCTGCAGCGTCTGGGAGCAGAACTGCCGGATACAGAACGGCGTCGTTTGTGCCGGCGCAGTGGTCAGTGGTATGAGCTGCAGAACGATTTTCTGACAGCCTTTTGCTACTATCATACAGCCGGCGATTATGACAAGATGCTGACCGTTTTTGAAAAAGACCGCGGCTGCAGCTTTGAGAACAATTATAAAAATAAAATTATGGCTTATTTTGGCGAAGCGCCTGAAACGATCAGGCAAAAGCATATCAAAGCGGGATTGATTTATGCGCTGTGGCTGTTTTTGAGCGGGGAAAACGAACGGCTGCAGCAGGAAATCAGGAAGCTGCGGAAATATATTGGGCAGCTGGAGGACAGACAGGAACGGGAGCAGTGTCTGGGCGAGCTGGAGTTTTTGCTGGGTGAGACCCAGTATAATGATGTGGAAGCCATGGCGGCTTATTTTAAAAAGTCGCTGCAGCTGCTGCTGCGGCAGCCGGTACGCTTTTTCTCGCCGCAGACTATCTGGGGCGGCGGTGCCAATTCTATTTTGTTTATGTTTTACCGTCAGGCCGGTACGCTGCAGAAAACCCTGGATGTTTTTCCGCAGGCTATGGCATATTATTACCGTCTGGTGCAGAATCACGGCGCCGGTTCTGAATATGTACTGGCATCGGAAGCGTATTTTCAGCGCGGTTATTGGGAAAAAGCGTTTATTTTGGCAACGGAAGCACTGAATGTTTCACGGCGCAACGAACAGGTCAGCGTAGAGCTGTGTGCTGAATTTATTGCTCTGCGTATCAGTATAGCTTTAGGTAATAAAAAACGTGTCCGTGAGATCAGCAGACGGCTGGATACTCTGCAGACGGCAGTGCAGGAGCATTTATACCGCAAAACTATCGAAGCCAGCCGCGCCTGGATCGATCTGCAGCTGGGGGATAAGGGCAAACTGCTCGTTAGCTGGCTGCAGAAGGGTGATTTTCAGAAATCGGGTCTGCTTTATTCAGCCTGGGGCTGTTTATATATCGTTTATGGACGCTATTTACTGCTGCAGAAGGACTATCTGCCGCTTTTGGGGCAGCTGCGTGAATTTGAAGCAGCGGCGCGGAGTTTTAATAATTTTTTACTGAGTATTTATGCTGCGGTCTACAGTGCTGCGGCACAGGACGGTCTGCAGCATGAAAACGAAGCTTTGAGCGAATTGAACCGGGCACTGGTGCTGGCGGCTGCAGACGGGATCGTGATGCCTTTTGTGGAAAATTTTGACGTGCTGGAACCGCTGCTCAAAAAAGCAGCACAGCAAAACAGCGGTGAACCGGAGCTGCTGGCAAAGATATTGGAGCTGGGTGCAGTATATCAGGAAAATTTAAAAAATATCAAGCACAAAGCTTCGTATATCATGGGCGGCAAAACTTTGACTGCCAGGGAGGCCGAGATCGCAAACTTTGTTGTGCAGGGCAGGACTAATGCGGAAATTGCCGCGGAAATGTTTATTGCCGAGATAACAGTGAAAAAGGCTTTGCAGGGGATCTACCGCAAATTAGGCGTCGATACGCGTCTGGAGCTGGTAATGGCCCTGAATGCCGATAGCTGAGGATTTTATTTCGTGATGTAAGACGTTTATTTGACCATTAAGATCGGCAGTAAAAAAATACTCCGCTGCGGCGGAGTATTTTTTGTGAAAGCAGAACCTGTTTTGTGATAAAATGCTGTTATAACAATAAGGATCGGGGTAAAGGTTATGCAACGTGCTTATTATGAAAGTTCTTTACAAGATTTTTTACAACAAGATGAAAATTTGATATTAGGGATTCTAGCTCGTAATAATGAATACACACTAGAAGATTTACAACGTAATGCTTGGTTAGCAGAAATCAGAATTCTGAAAAGTCAATTAGCAGTTTTGAAAACAGGCCATATAATTTTTGAATATACAATACCAAGAATTGGTGAAAGAATAGATGTAGTATATTTAAAAGATGGATTGGTATTTTCATTAGAATTTAAGGTGGGAGAGAAAAATTATTCTCGATATGCTATTGATCAAGTGACAGATTATGTTTTAGATTTAAAAAATTTTCATAAAGCAAGTCACAATAGGATTCTCGTACCAATTTTAGTTTCTACCGAAGCAATGGAAAGAACTAATAACTTTCGGGAGCTAAGGTTGGGGATTCTTAATGTGTTATTTTGCAATAAAAGCAATATAGCAGCAGTAATTACAGCTGTTTTGCAACAGTACAACGACATAGAATTAAATTCTAATGAGTGGATAGAATCTGCATATATGCCAACACCAACTATTATAGAAGCGGCACAGGCGCTATATCGTAACCACAGCGTTGAGGATATTGCGCGAAATGATGCAAAGGCGGTTAACCTCCAGCAGACAGCTGAAGCCGTTAATGAAATTATTGAAGTGAGTAAGCAGAAACATACTAAAGCTATTTGTTTTATAACTGGAGTTCCAGGAGCCGGTAAAACTTTAGCTGGGCTTAATATTGCCAATGAACGTCATAATTTTGCTGAAGAAGAACATGCGGTATTTCTTTCAGGAAATAAACCATTAGTGGATGTTTTGCGTGAAGCTTTAATACGTGATGAAAGTTCTAGAAAAAATATTTCTAAGCAAGAGGCGACAAAAAAGGTGTTACCTTTTATTCAAATGATTCATCATTTTCGTGATGCTGAGATAATGACTCAAGATCCACCAAATGAAAAAGTTGTTATTTTTGACGAAGCGCAGCGAGCTTGGACTCAAGAAAAGTTAGCTGAGTTTATGAAGCGAAAAAAAGGTGTAGCTGACTTTACAATGTCTGAGCCAGAATTTTTAGTTGGTGTTATGGATAGACATGAGGATTGGGCTGTTATTGTTTGCCTTGTTGGTGGAGGGCAAGAAATTAATACTGGTGAAGCTGGTTTGTCTGCGTGGTTTGATGCATTATCAACAAAGTTTCCTGAATGGGAAGTTTATGTGTCTGATAAAATTACTGATAGCGAGTATGTGCAAAATAAACCATTGGTAGAGAGATTGGCAACACTAAATTATCATATTGTTACAGCTTTACATTTGGCAGTTCCACTACGCTCGTTTCGATCAGAGAATGTTGCAGGTTTTGTAAAAGCATTATTGGATATTGATGTTAAATGTGCTCAAATGCTTTATGCAGAAATAAGCGAAAAATATCCTATATTTTTAACAAGAAATTTGCAAAAAGCTAAAGAATGGGTGCGAAGTAGGTCAGAAGGCACAGAACGCTATGGTTTAATAGCTAGTTCAGGGGCTAAAAGATTACGTAGCTGTGGAATTTGGGTACAGAGTAAAATAGATGCTAAGCATTGGTTTTTAGATGATAAGTATGACGTTCGGTCGTCGTATGCCTTAGAAGAAGTAGCGACAGAATTTGATATTCAAGGGCTAGAAGTAGATTGGAGTATTGTTGCTTGGGATGCTGATTTGAGGTTTGTCAAAGACCATTTTGAATATTTTAAGTTCATTGGTGCTGGTTGGCAAAGAATAAATAAAATAGAGAATCAGCAATATTTAAAAAATACTTATCGTGTTCTACTAACACGTGCGCGTCAGGGTTTTATTATTTTTATTCCTGAGGGTGATGCGTATGATGAAACTAGGAAGAATGACTATTATGATGAAACATACAAATATTTACAAAAGATAGGATTGAATGAGTTATGATTTTTGTATCGGCGGCGATTATTCGTAATACAGCAGGAGAAATACTGATTTGCCAGCGCGGTGCAGGCGGCAGCTGCGCCTTTTTATGGGAGTTTCCGGGCGGTAAGCAGGAAGCGGGTGAAACAGCTGCAGACTGCTTAGTACGTGAATGCCGGGAAGAGCTGGGGATAGAGATAGATATTGTGGCTCTGCTTGAGCAAACCAGTTACACTTATCCGGATAATAAAATAGGGCTTTCTTTTTTTGCCGCCAAAATAACCGGCGGTGTGCCGCAAAAAAGCGTACATCAGAAAATTTTATGGGTACGGCCGGCAGAACTGCTGCAGTATCAGTTTTGTCCTGCCGATACAGAAATAGTCAGCAGGCTGGCACAAGGAGAATAAAGTAAAAGCACTGGATTTATTTTCAGTGCTTATTTATTTTCTTGGCTGCTGCGAATAAAATAGCAGGAAAAAGTGAATCAGAAGCGAATAATATTAAAGTTACGATAAAATAAAAAGATGCGGCACAGGCAGTGCCGAATAGACGGAGGAACCAATGACAGAGACCTTAGCAGGCCTTAATCCAGAACAGGCCGAAGCAGTACAGACAACCAACGGACCCATGCTGATCATGGCAGGTGCCGGCAGCGGCAAGACCAAGGTGCTTACTTGCCGGATCGCACATTTGCTGCAGCAGGGCGTACGTCCTTACCGTATTTTAGCAATTACGTTTACCAATAAAGCGGCCGCCGAAATGCGCGAGCGCGTCGATAAAATGGCGGGAGCTGCGGCTGAAGATGTCTGGCTGTTTACCTTCCATGCTTTCTGTGCCCGTTTTTTGCGGATGGAAATAACTAAATTAGGCGGTTATGGCAGTAATTTTGCTATCTATGACAGCAGCGACAGCCAGAACCTGATTAAACAGATTTTAAAAGAACTGAATCTGGATGAAAAGCGTTTTCAGCCGGCCGGTATTGCGTCGCGCATTTCCAATGCCAAAAACCAGCTGCAGAGCGTTAGTGATTTCAGTAAAGCTGCTTCGGATTTTTATAATCAGAAAGTTGCGGAGATCTATGAACGTTATCAGAATAAACTGCTGGTCAATAACGCGGTGGATTTTGACGATCTGCTAGTACTGTCGATACGGCTGCTGCAGGAAAGCGAAGAAGTGCGCGCCAAGTATCAGGAGCGTTTTGATTATCTGCTGGTAGACGAATATCAGGATACCAACCATGCCCAATATCTTTTAACCAAGCTTCTGGCTGCCAGACATCGTAATATCTGTGTCGTGGGCGATGCCGACCAGAGCATTTACGGCTGGCGCGGTGCTGATATCCAGAACATTCTGGATTTTGAAAAGGATTATCCCGAAGCCAAAATCATCAAGCTGGAACAGAACTACCGCAGTACGCAGGTTATTTTGGATGCCGCGAATGCTGTTATTGAAAATAATACAGGCCGCAAACCTAAAAATTTGTGGACGGATAATGATAATGGTGTGGCGATTACTTATTTTCAGGCTATCGACGAACGCGACGAGGCCCGTTTTGTGATCGAAAAACTGCAGGAGCTGCAGGGCCAGCAGAATATGAAGCTGGGCGAGATGGCAGTCTTGTACCGCACGAATACGCAGTCGCGTATTTTTGAGGAAATGCTTATCAAAAGCGGGATCACCTATAATATGGTCGGAGGACTTAAATTCTACGACCGTAAGGAGATCAAGGATATCATCGCTTATCTGCGCGTGATTTTTAACCCGGCAGATTCGCTGAGTCTGCTGCGGATCATCAATGTGCCGCGCCGCGGTATCGGCGATGCAACGCTGGCCAAGCTGCAGGCCCATGCCGCTGAAAATGGGATGTCGTTGTTTGACGTGGTATCGAATGCCGCGCAGGTCGAAGGACTGAGCATCCGTTTCGTCAGCAAGCTGGATGAACTGGCGGCTATCATTTTTGATTTGATGAATCAGGCTGATAACCTGCCGGTAGAGGAACTGATCGAACAGGTGCTGAATAAGACCGGTTATATGGAAGAACTGCGGAATGAGCATACAGCGCAGGCGCAGAGCCGCATTGACAACCTGATGGAATTGATGTCCGTCGGGCAGGAATTTGCCAAGACGGAAGAAGAGAATAATCTGGAAAATTTCCTGGGGCATGTGGCGCTGGTGTCGGATATCGATGATGCCGAGCTGGGTGAGGACGCTATTACGCTGATGACACTGCATTCTTCGAAGGGTCTGGAATTCCCGATCGTCTTTTTGGCCGGCATGGAGGAAGGTATTTTCCCACATGCGCGGACGCTGATGAACGAGGAAGAAGTGGAAGAAGAACGCCGCTTGTGTTATGTTGGCATCACCCGTGCAGAGAAACAGCTCTTTTTGAGCAATGCAAAGATGCGGACTATTTATGGGCATACGGTGTCCTACCCGCCGTCACGGTTTTTACAGGAAGTGCCGCGTAATCTGGTTACGGTCTTCAAACGTCCGGCATTAGAACGCAGGACGATCAATATGGTGGAAGCAAAACCGCAGAAACGCAGCCGTGATACGAACTGGTTCCTGGGGGGGCAGGAAAGCTTTATTCCCAAGCAGGCAATGAGCACTGCGGGAGCTGCTGCCGGCGGCAGTTTTAAGGCCGGCGATAAGGTGAGCCATGCTAAATGGGGCGTGGGGACAGTCGTCAGTGTGACATCGTCGCAGGATGGGCAGGAAGTGAAAATCGCGTTTGCCGGTGCCGGTATCCGCAGCCTGCTGACCAAGTATGCAGTATTGAAGAAGCTGTAATTAAATAGTGTTTTGGTGGCAAAGTGCCGTACCATATATAGAATAGTAAAATTAAATTTGACACTCTGATTTTTGAAACAATGAGACTAAAGCCTGAAAAACAGAAGCCGCCGAAGGGCAGCACAATAAAGGAGGCAGTCATGGAACTGGAACGCGCACAGGCTAAAAACGAGGCCGAACATTTGCGGGCAGAGATCCGCCATCACGAATTTTTATATTATGTGCTGGATGCACCTGAGATCACCGATGCAGAATATGACCGGATGCTGGTGCGCCTGCGTGAGCTGGAAGCGGCCTGGCCTGACGATGTGCCTGCCGATTCGCCGACGCGCCGTGTAGGCGGGAAGGTGAATCCCGAATTTACTGAGGTCAGACATCTGACGCCGCTTTTGAGTCTGGGCAATGCTTTTTCGGATGCAGAGCTGGTAGCTTTTGATCAGCGTGTGCGCAGCGGTCTGCCGGAAGGCAGCGCTGTAGAATATGTTATGGAGCCGAAAATCGACGGACTGGCCTGCAGCCTGATTTATGAAAATGGACGTTTGGTAAGGGCGGCAACGCGCGGTGACGGTGTGACCGGCGAAAATGTAACAGCCAATGTACGCACGATCCGGTCGATCCCTTTGGTGCTGAATATGAAAAACGGCGCCGCGCCGCCGGAGCTTTTAGATGTGCGCGGTGAAATCTATATGCCAAGGCATGCTTTTATGCAGCTGAACGAACAGCGCCTGGAGGCCGGCGAGAGCGAATTTGCCAATCCGCGTAATGCGGCTGCCGGCAGTCTGCGTCAGCTGGACCCTAACGTAACGGCGCAGCGGTCGTTAAGCTTTTTTGCTTATGCCGTAGGCGAAGGAGCCAGGGACAAGCATGCCGATTCTTTGGCGATGCTGGCTGATTATGGCTTTAAGGTCAGCGAAAATTACCGTATCGTAAAAAGTATCAATGCGGCGATAGAATATATCAGGGACTTTGACTCCCGGCGTAAAAGTCTGGCTTATGATACTGACGGCGCAGTACTTAAAGTCAACGCTGTTTATCAGCAGGATATTTTAGGTGCGACAGGCAAGGACCCACGCTGGGCGATCGCTTTTAAATTTCCGCCTGAGCAGGCTGAAACCAGGCTGGAGGATATCGTGATCCAGGTTGGGCGCACAGGCGTGCTGACGCCGACGGCGGTACTGACGCCGGTAAGGCTGTCGGGCAGTACGGTAAGCAGGGCCACGCTGCATAATGAAGATTTTATTAAAGCGAAGGATATCAGGATCGGCGATACGGTGGTCATCAATAAAGCCGGTGAGATCATCCCGGAGGTTCTGCATGTCGTGCTGGGCAAACGGCCGGAAGATACGAAGCCTTATGCGATGCCGCAGGAATGTCCGGAGTGCGGCTGGGCTGTTGAACGTAAAGACGGTGAGGCAGCTTTGCGCTGCACTAATCCGCATTGCCCGGCTTTGGGACGCGAAGGGCTGATCCATTTTGCTTCTAAAGGAGCAATGGATATCGAAGGCTGTGGACCGGCGGGGATCAATCAGCTGCTGGGGGCGGGACCGCGGCGATCTG
>OAZW01000813.1_pt1 | contig 19369 bp, 14 predicted proteins | sample 1495231 | NCBI WGS metagenome assembly OAZW01 (sample SAMEA2580062, study PRJEB22360) | human gut metagenome | reverse complement strand
ATTCTGCAGACCTACCTGGGTGCAAGAAGCTTGCTTCTTTTCTCTTAACTTCTAGCTTATTAATGCCCAAGAACCAAAGAATTTTTTCTATTGATTCCTTTAGGTAGTAGAAGTCGCCTAGGTCATAGAAGCCAATAGTTAATTTTAATTTTTCACTTGGAAGTTCATCTTCTGTTGGGAAGAAGGTATTTCCAATTTCAAATCCACCAACATTTTCGTTGCCTCTTGCATAGTTTTTAGCAAGGGCATCAATCATTGAAGGAACAAGAGTCGTCCTCATAACTGAATAATCTTCTCCCAGTGGATTTAAAATTCTTATAATATTTTTTTCATCTTCTTGGTAATTTGCCTTTTCATAGGAAGATGGACTCACAAAGGAGTAAGTCATAAATTCAGAATAACCAAGACCAGTTAAAAGATTTTTAATCCTGTCTTCAACATTTCTAAATCTTGGTTTTCTACCAACTGTCAAAGTTCCCATAAGTTTTTTAGGTTCAATCTTGTCGTAACCATAAACTCTTGCAACTTCTTCAATTAAGTCTTCTTCTATGTCAAGGTCAAGTCTTACACTTGGAATTTTTGCTAGAAGGCAGTCGCCTTTAATTTCTGTTTCAATTTCTAATCTATTTAAAATATTTGCAACTTCTTCAATTGTGAAGTCAACTCCAATTAGGTCAACTAACTTTTGGTGTCTAAGTTTAATTTCTTTTTCTTCCTTAGAGAAGTTTCCTACGTCCTTAGATTCATTAACAACTTCAGCAATTCCCATTTCTGATGCAAGTTGGCAAACTCTATCTACCGCATTCTTAGCAAGATTAGGGTCAAGTCCCTTTTCAAATCTTGAAGATGCTTCACTTCTTAGATTAAGTCTTCTTGAAGTCTTTCTAATATTTTCCTTGTTGAAGTTTGCACCTTCTAATAAAACATTGACAGTTTTGTCAGTGATTTCTGAGTCAAGTCCACCCATAATTCCTGCAAGACCAATGATTTCTTGGCCATCAGTAATTAAAATATCGTCAGACTCTAATTTTCTTGTTTCTCCATCAAGAGTAACTGTTTCTTCTCCATCTTTTGCCATCCTAACCACAATTTTTTTTGAGTGAAGTCTGTCTAGGTCAAAAGCATGAAGTGGTTGACCATATTCAAGCATTACAAAGTTTGTAAGGTCAACAATATTTGAAATTGGTCTAACTCCAGCTTGCATTAGGTAGGCTTTTAGCCAAAGTGGAGAAGGTCCAATCTTTATATTTTTAAGTATCTTTGAATAATATCTTGTGCAGTTTTCTGTATCTATTTCAATATCGTCAAAATAATCAGAAAAATCATCAACTTGATTTTCAATTTTTATTTCCTTGTGTCTAGCCTTTAAATCAAAAGAAGCAGCAGTTTCAACAGCCATTCCCATGATACTTAAGCAGTCTGGTCTATTTGGTGTGATTTCAAGTTCAAGAATTTCATTGTACATGAAAAGAGCTTCCATAGCAGATCCACCAATTTCAGTTCCTTCAGGGAAGATGAAAATTCCATCACGAGCTTCCTTAGGAATAACTGATGTTTCATAACCAAGCTCTTCTAATGAGCAAAGCATACCATTGGATTCAACTCCACGAAGCTTGCCCTTTTTAATTTTTGTGCCACCAGCCACAGTAGAACCATGAATGGCAACGGGAACAATAGCTCCCTCAAAAACATTTTTAGCACCAGTAACTATTTGAAGGACTTCATCACCAACATTAACAGAACAAATAACCAGCTTGTCTGCATCTGGGTGGTTTTCAATTTTTTCTATCCTTCCAACTACAATTTTATCTAAGCCTTCAGATGGAATAATAATGGATTCAACGTGAGAACCAGAATTAGAAAGTCCATCTGCAAGTTTTTTTACATCAAAATCGAAATCAACATAATCTTTAAGCCATTTAATCGGTAATAACATTTATATCTCCTTAAAATTGTTCCAAGAACTTCTTGTTGTTTTCAAACATCATTCTAATATCTGTAATCTTGTACCTAACCATTGCAATCCTGTCAATACCCATACCAAAGGCAAATCCAGAATACTTTTCAGGATCAATTCCGCAGTTTCTAAGAACATTTGGGTGAACCATGCCACATCCCAAAAGTTCCATAGACCAGCCAGTGTGATTACATGCACTACATCCCTTGCCGCCACAAGAAGTACAAGTCGTATCAACTTCAAGACTTGGCTCAGTAAATGGGAAGTAGTGAGGTCTAAACCTAGTCTTTACTTCTTCACCAAAGAAGGCCTTAACAAAATAATTTAAAGTGTCAATTAAGTTGGCAACAGAAATCTTTTCATCAACAACAAGTCCCTCAAGTTGGTGGAACATTGGAGAGTGAGTTGCATCAACTTCGTCAGACCTAAAAACTCTACCAGAACATATCATGCGAATTGGAGCTCCATGTTCTTTCATTGCCCTAATTTGGACAGGAGATGTTTGCGACCTAAGAATTGTATTTTTATCAAAATAAAAAGTATCAGACATATCCCTAGATGGGTGGTCCTTAGGAGCATTAAGAAGATCAAAGTTGTTTTCAACAGTTTCAATCTCTGGACCATCGTAAACAGTAAAGCCCATGTGAGTAAATAAATCTTCAAGATCTTCAAGAGTCTTCTTTAGAGGATGTCTATGTCCTAAAACAATATCATCGGTCTTTAAAGTAACATCGATTCTCTCGTCGTGAAGTTTCTTTTCCAAGATTTTTTCATTTAATTCAGCCTTCTTGTCCTCAAGAGCCTTTTCAATTTCTTCACGCACTTCGTTTACAAGGGCACCCATAACAGGTCTCTCTTCCTTAGAAAGATCCTTCATACCCTTTAGGATTTGAGTGATCTCACCCTTCTTACCTAAGTACTTAACTTTCAGTTCATCTATATCTTTAATTGTATTAACTTCATTTAAAAGTTGCATGGATTCATCTTTGATTCCAATTAATTTTTCTTTCATGTTGACCTCCAATTCATAATATACAATTATATCATAGTTACAAAAAATTTTTAAACAAATTCAAGCATCTTGCCTTTATACGAGCTACTAAATTAAATTTTTATAATTTTTATTTTAATAATTTTCAACAAAATAAAAAATTCCATACTAATAAGACTCCTCATCTTAATAGTGGAATTTTTAAATCATAATTTTTCTATAAATTTTCTATCTAATACATAAATTAAAGGACGTTCTTTAATTGCTTTTATGAAACCATCATCTTGCAGGTCTCTTAACTCTTTTATCTTCCTACTCTTATTTTTTACTTCCCTTGTAAGCTCGTATATTTCGTCTCTACTTAAGCCACTATTTTTATCAAAGTAGTAATTTTGAGTCAATAAGAAAATAATTTTTTTCTTGAGTTCGCTATCAATTATTTCTTTCTCTTCATCTACGGTTCCTTTAGCTCTATCTAATTTTTCAATCTTATCCGTCAAATTAAAAATAATATCTTCTTGCCCAGAAATTAAAATTCTTAAAAACTCATCAATAAAATAGTTTAGTTCGCCCTTATTTATTTTTGAATTAGTCCTATCAAAAGCCTTATAATAATAAGTTCTTTCAATCCACGAACCTCTGGCTAATGCCATGGAAGTTAAGTAATTATATTTACTCCTGATGAACATACTACTAATAAATCTATTTACACGACCATTTCCATCATAAAAGGGATGAATATATCCAAAGTAGTAATGTCCTATTGCAATTCTTATGAGCAAATCAATTTCTGATTTTCTCAAAAAATTTAAAAGCTTTTTTAGGGCTCCTTCTATATTTTTTTCACCCTTTACACCCTCATGTATAATTTCTCCACTTACGGTGTTTTTCTTTTGAACATAAACTGCTTGAGTCCTAAAATATTTCCCGTCAGGTTCATCGCTTTCTTCTATTTCGCCAAAAGTAATTTCGTCATAAATTTTTCTAATATCTTTTAGGTCAATAGGCAAACTCAAAGCATCTCTCTCAATTAAAAGCAAGTAGGACTTAATCATACTTATTAATCTTTCCTGGTCAGGCTTTTTTTCATTTATAATATTTCTTGTAGTTTCAATAATTTCATCTTTATCGGATTCAATTCCCTCTAAATCATTTGTACTCTTTAATTCACTAGAAATTAAATCTAATATAAAAGCCTTCTCCGCGACACCTGGAAGTCTATCATTTAACTTTTCAAGTTTGTAATCATTTTGCGTAACCCGATCTATTAAATCTAGAGTTTCTCTGTTATAAACAAAGTAAAGTTGGTTTTCTATATTGTCTTTCAAAGGCCTTATAAACAATTCAGTTTTCAGAGTTTCTTCAAAGTTTATTCTTGATTTATAAGTATCTTCATAAGCATCTTTGTTTTTGTAGTAAATTTTATATAAATATTCCATAAATAACCTCTTTAAATTAAAATTTCTAACTAATTTAATTAATTAGCTTCATTATATCAAAATAAAATCAAATTTTTCACTTTTTTTGATTTTATACTTTAAAAATATGAAATAACATTAAATTTTACTCCTTTTTTGATTTTATATTCTTTCAACTTAAATTTTAAATTAATTTTCAAAGAAATTTAATTTCCTTTTGCATGTAATTTTACAAAATATAATATTCTCTTTACAAGTTATGAAAAATTTGTTATTATGTAATATGTTGTAGGGGTATAGTTCAGTTGGTAGAACATTGGTCTCCAAAACCAAGTGCCGTGGGTTCGAGTCCTGCTACCCCTGCCAAGATACTGATTGCGTAAGCAGTCAGTTTTTTTATGCTCATTTATATTTTCCGCAATTTAAAAGATGTGTTAGGTCAACCCAACACATCTCTTTTTATAATCTTTTTAAGTTTTCTTCTACTTGTCTAAAGGTCTCTTCCAAGCTTCCCGAGTTATCTATTATGACGTCTGCCATATTTTTTTTATCCTCAACAGAAATTTGCGAATTTATTTTTTTTAAGGCGTAGCCCCTGCTTATCTTGTCTCTCTTTATAAGTCTTGCAATTTGCTTTTCCCTACTTACATAAACGAGCCAAACTTCATCAAATTCTAAGCCATATTTTTCATTTAGGTGCTGGGCTTCAAAGAGAAGTGGTATATCTACAAAGACCCTGCCCTTGGAATTTTTTATTTCTTCCAAGATTATCCTATAGATCTCTGGGTGCTCAATTTCATTTAAGACCTTCCTCTTGTCTTCATCCCTAAAGACAATTTCTCCAAGAGCCTCCCTGTCCAGCTTGTCGTCTTTATAGATGTCATCTCCAAAAGCTTTTTTTATTTTTTCCTTAACATCTTCAAGGTCCACAACCTCTCTTGCAATTAAATCTGCATCAATTACTTTTTCTCCTCTTTGCTTTAAATAATTTGACACCTGAGACTTGCCTGTTGAAATTGATCCAGTTAATCCAATGATTTTATTTTGATTCATAGAGATTTGCCCCAGTGTTCATGTCCACAGATAATTTTACATTTAGGTCCACAGAGTTTTCCATTAGGTCCTTCATAAGTTCCTTAACTTCTTCTATCTCATCTTTTGCAGTGTCCACAACAAGTTCGTCATGGATTTGAATAATTAGTTTTGATTTTAAATTTCTCTTTTTAAGTTCATTGTAAACTTTCACCATGGCAATTTTTATGATGTCGGCAGCTGACCCTTGGATAGGTGTGTTAAGGGCAATCCTCTCCCCAAAGCTTCTTATGTTGAAGTTCTTTGCGTTTAGCTCTGGGATGTATCTCCTTCTCTTGAAGATGGTTTCCACATAGCCCTTGTCCTTGCCATTTTTAATTTCTTCTGCCATATAATCTTTTATTCCAACGAAGTGACCAAGGTAGTTGTCAATATATTCCTTGGCAGCCTTTCTTGGGATATTTAAATTTTGTGAAAGTCCGTAATCAGAAATTCCATATACAATTCCAAAGTTTACTGCCTTGGCTTCATATCTTTGACGGTCGTCAACATCATCATAGTCTACATGAAAGACTTCTGATGCAGTCTTTCTGTGAATATCAAGTCCATGCTTAAAGGCATCAAGCATCTCCTTGTCATCTGAGAGGGCAGCTAAGACTCTTAATTCAATTTGTGAGTAGTCGGCATCAACTAGGACTCCACCCTCTGATGCCAAGAAGGCCTTTCTTATTAGTCGTCCTTCTTCAGTTTTTATTGGAATATTTTGTAGATTTGGATCAGTTGAAGAAATTCTTCCAGTTGCAGTCACTGTTTGCATAAACCTTGAGTGAATCCTCTTAGTTTTCTTATTTATGACAGCCTTTAAGCCATCAATATAAGTTGACTTCAACTTGGAGAACTTCCTGTAATCTAAAATCTTGTCAATTATCTCGCCCTTGCCACGTAACTTTTCCAAGACGTCGGCAGAAGTTGAGTAACCAGTCTTAGTTTTTTTGATAACTGGGAAGTCCATCTTGTCAAATAAGATTACTCCCAATTGCTTTGGCGAATTTATGTTGAATTCTTCTCCAGCTTCTTCATAAATTTCCTCTTCCAAAGTTTTTAATTTTTCAATAATTTGCCCATCAATTTCATCTAGGACTGCCTCGTCGGTGTTGATTCCCACATATTCCATTGATGCAAGGACCTCAACAAGAGGTAGCTCCATATCTTGGTAGAGAGAAGTCATCTCTTCTTCATCAATTTTTTCCTTTTGAAGGTCTTCCAACCTGTAAATTGTATTTAGAACAAAGGCAAAATACTTAAAGAGGTCATCCTTGTCTAAGTCAGCGTAGGTTTTCTTCTTTGCACCCTTGCCAAGTAGGTCTTCAAGGTCCAGGTAACCATTTTTAAAGTAAGCCATGGAAATTTTATTAATGTCATAGTCTGACTGAGTAGAATTTAATAAATATTCTGCAATTTCAACGTCGTGGGAATAATTTTTGATGTCAATCCCAAGGTCCATTAGGATGATTATGTCTTCTTTCAGTGAATAGCCAAGTTTCTCGACTTTTTCATCTTCCATAAGCTCCTTCAAGAAGTCAAAATCTATTTCTTCATAGGAAATAAACTTGACTTCTGAGTCCTTGACCTTGACTGCAAGATAGATAGGCTTAACATCTTCATAAATCTTTCCATCTGTAATAAATTTATAGGCAAGGGACTTCTTCCCCTTTAAATCTTTTTCAATTTCCTTTAGGTCTTTTATTTCAACAAATTCAAAGTTGTCTTGGGAGATTTCCTCCACTTCTTCCTTGCGATATTCTTCTGGAAGCCTGTCTAACATGGAGTTAAACTCAAACTCACGATAAAGTTCTGACAACTTTTCATAGTCGTAATCGACTTTTTTGAAGTCATCAAGACTTTCTTCAAGAGGAACATCCTTTACAATTGTTCCCAGCTTCTTACTCATGAAGGCAGACATCTTGCCCTCAACTAATTTTTCCTTTAACTTCTTGCCAGAAACATCATCAATATTGTCATAAAGATTTTCAATAGTGTGGAACTCATGAATTAATTTGAGACCAGTCTTTTCTCCAATCCCATAAATCCCTGGAATGTTGTCAGATGAGTCACCCATAAGAGCCTTTAGCTCAATAAATTCAAGAGGCTCAATTCCATAATCTTCTTTTATCTTTTCCACTGTCATGATGTCCATGTCAGTGATCCCCTTGCGAGTGAAGAGGACTTTAGTCTTTTCATTTACAAGTTGAAAATAGTCCTTGTCCCCTGTCAAAAGATAGTTTTCAAAACCTTCTTCAGTACCAAGCTTTGAAAGAGTTCCAGCAATGTCGTCAGCTTCATAAACTGGTGACTCAAGAATCTTCACATTCATGTGGCCTAAGATTTCACGCACAAGAGGCCATTGTTGTTCCAACTCGTTGGGAGTCTTTTGTCTAGTTCCCTTGTAGTCCTTGTAAATCTCTGACCTAAAAGTCTTCCCCTTCATGTCAAAGCAAACTGCAAGGTGAGTTGGCTTTACCTTCTCAATGGCATTTTCCACCATCATGACAAAGCCATAAATTGCATTTGTATAAAGTCCCCTCTTAGTCTTAAGAAGTGGTAGGGCATAAAAGGCCCTGAAGAAAAGGGAACTTCCATCTATAATTAAAAATTTGTTATCCATAAAAACCTCCTAGGTCTATTATAACAAAGATTGAAATAAATAAAATTTGCAAATAAAAATCCCCAAGTGAGTAACATCACCTGGGGAAATTTAAAAAATTATTAACTTTTAAAAATTATTTTTCAGAATACTCTGCCTTAATAGACTTACCCTTAAGACTTTTGCCGTCAATATCTCTTATGGCATCCTTAATCATCTTCTTTGGAATCTCTACAAAGCTAAAGTTAGGCATAATGTTGATCCTTCCAATGTCGCTAGGAGCAAGGTCAGTGTGCTTTCCAAGTAGCCTTATAATATCACGAGAATCAAGACCGTCTCTCTTGCCCTTGTTGATAAAAATCTTTGGCCCCTTAATTTTTTTCATGCCCTTGTCCTTGGACTTCCTCTTAGAAGAGTCAGACCCCTTAGACATTTCAAAGCTCTTGCCATAGTCCACCCTATCAAGGTCCTTGATCTTTGTCTTGTTAGTAAACTCCTTCACCATCTTTAGAAGTGATGCCGAAATGTCGTAGAGGCTGTGGCCTTCCGCCAAGAGCTTGTTTAAAACTTCTGTGTAGTTCTCTTGGTCCTCAGCCCTTATTATATTCTTGTTGACCTTGTCAAAGAGATCATCAAGACTTTCTTTTTCAACATCAGACTTAGTAGGCAGCTTCATCTTTTCCATCTTTATGTTTGCATACTTTTCAATTTCCTTAAACTTTGGATAGTCTCTGCTTGTTACAAAGGTAAAAGATGCGCCCTTCTTGCCAGCCCTGGCAGTACGTCCAATTCTGTGAACATAATACTCAGCTTGTTGTGGCAGGTCGTAGTTAAAGACGAGGTCAATGTCAGAAACGTCAAGACCACGTGCCGCTACATCAGTGGCAATTAAGACATCAATAGTCCCATTCCTAAACTTCTTCATAACATTGTCCCTTGATGACTGACGCATGTCTCCATGAAGGGAGTCAACCTTGTAACCTCTTTGAGCAATCTCAAGCTCTAGAGCCTCCACCATCCTCTTAGTGTTGCAGAAGATTATAGACTTCTTTGGCTTGTGGATGAGGATGAGCCTGTTAAGAATTTCTGTCTTCATATTTCTGTTGAGTTCAAGATAAAATTGCTCAATCTTCTCGGCAGTTAGTTCCTTCTTTTCAATAATTACCTTAGCAGGATCCACTTGATAAAGCCTAGAAAATTCTTTTATGTCATTGTCAAAAGTCGCTGAGAAAAATAAAGTTTGTCTGTCAGGGTTAGTCTTCTCGATTATAGTCTTCATGTCATCTCTAAAGCCCATATCAAACATCTCGTCAGCCTCGTCAAGAGTCAAAAACTTTAAGTCATCAAGCACAATAGTCTTTCTCTTCATGTGGTCCATGACTCTTCCAGGAGTTCCAACTACAATATCTGCACCCTTCTTGAGGTCACGCAGTTGTTTGCCCATATCAGCGCCACCATAAATGGGCACAATGCTAATGAACTTTTTATACTTGGCTAACTTTTTCAACTCATCAGAAACCTGTCTTGCAAGTTCTCTTGTTGGAACAAGAACAAGCCCCTGCATGCCATCGCAATCATCTTGAATTCTTTCAATCATCGGTATCCCAAAAGAAGCAGTCTTGCCAGTACCAGTTTGAGCTTGAGCAAGTACGTCACGGCCTTCCAAAATAAGGGGAATAGTCCCCTCTTGTACTTCAGATGGACTTTCAAAACCCATATCATCAATTGCCTGCAAAACTTCCTTAGATAAATTTAAATCACTAAATCTCAATATATTCTCCTAATCTATTTTAAAAATAAAAAAAGACCGAGATTCCCTCGGTCCTTCAAGTTCTTTCCTTAAATATTATAACACAAAAAAACTTAAAAATCTTGTAGCTTTGATATTTACTTACAAAAATTATGACTTTATAAAAAACTACAAATCCATAAAGATTTATAAAGTTGTAGTAATCTTTAAGGTCATAAAAGTTTGCAAACTTGTTAAAATTTATTAAGTCATAAAAACTTATCAGATTTCAAATAATTATCCGCTTCTATACTTAAATATTAATTTTAAAATTTCATTTCAAATTAATTGTCCAATACTAAAATAAAATTTTATTTAAATTTTTACCTTTAACAAAAAAGACCCGAGCTTTTAACTCAGGTCTATCTCTTTATTTATCCTCTTAACTCTTGTCTATTTTCGTTAAGCATTTTTATAATTTCTGAAAGGTTTACTTGTGTATTTTCAAGTAGTTCGTCTGCGTAGTCTCTTGCGCCCTCTCTTATTTGAGTTGACTCTTCTTTTGCAGATTTTAATATTTCAGCTGCTCTTTCATTTGCTTGCCTTACAAGTTCGTTTTCGTCAATAATCTTTTCTGAATGTGCTCTTGCTGCAGAGATAATCTTGTCTGCTTCATCGTGAGCTCCATTGATGATGTCTTCCTTGTCTTGAGCAATTCTTTGTGCTTCTGAAACTTCTCCAGGGATTTGTGTTCTTAGTTCACTAACAATTTCTAAAAACTCTTCCCTGTCTACCATTACCTTGCTTGTTAGTGGAATTTGTGATGATGTTTCCACAAGGTCTTCTAATTCTTCAACTAAATCAATTAAATTCATATCTTCCTCCTAAGTAATTTTTTCTTCATAGCTTCTCCTACAATAGGAGGCACGAATAAATCTGTATCTCCGTCAAAGTTGGCTACTTCTTTTGCAAGTGATGAACTTACAAATAAATTTTCATTGGATGACAATAAAAAAACTGTTTCTATGCTGTCTTTGTAATTTTTATTTGCCATAGCAAGGGTATATTCACTGAAGTAATCTGTTGCTGATCTAAGACCCCTAACTACTACTTTGCAGTTTTTCTTTTTTGCATATTCTACTAAGAGTCCGTCAAAGGAATCTACTTCAATCCCCTCCATGCCATCTAAGACTTCATGAAGGAGGGCTTTTCTCTCTTCTACTGTGAAGAGGCCCTTTTTTGAAGTGTTGTCTAGGACTGCAACTATGACTTCTCCAAAAATTTCTCTTGCTCTTTTTATTATGTCTAGGTGGCCATTGGTCACTGGATCAAAGCTACCTGCATATATTACTTTCATTTTCATCCCATCCGCATATGGAAATTGATGTGTTTCCATATTTTTTGTTTTTTATTTCTACAAAGCCTTCGCCTATTAAGAGTGGCTTGTCTGTGTTGTACTCCACAATTAATTTTCCATTGGGCTTTAGTATTCTATGTTCTCTTATTAGTTTAAAGGCTTTTTTGTATAAGTCTCGTCTTTCGAAGGGTGGGTCCATGTAGATGTAGTCGAATTCTGTGTCAAGGTTTTTCATAGCTTGGTTCAAGTGGTTCTCTATGACTATTGCCTGGCCTGTGAGTTTGGCCTTGTCTAGGTTCTTCTTCACACAGTCTATGGCTTCTTTTGACTTGTCAACGAAGTAAGCTTGTTCAGCTCCCCTTGATAGAAATTCTATTCCATTTGCTCCGGAACCACAAAACAAATCTAAGACTGTGACGTCAAAGAAGTTTTGTCCCAAGATGTTAAAAACCGATTCCTTGACCCTATCTTCTGTGGGCCTTGTATCTAGTCCCTTGGGAGCTATTAATTTGAGTCCCCTTCTATTTCCTGAAATTATTCTCATAAAGCCTCCAAATTAGTTTTATTTTACCATAAGAAAGGATAATTTTAAAGATATTTAGTTCAAATCTGAGTAAAATTCAGTGATTTCTTTGTTTAGGTAGGAATATTTTTCTCCTTCTAAGTTTGGATCCTCTCCTAGGATTTTTTTCACATCCTCTGCTGCGTATTTTAAAATTGTCTCATTCCTAAAGGGGTCAGCAAGTCTTAGGTTTGGCATGCCCGATTGTCTTGTACCAAGTATGTCACCAAATCCTCTAAGCTCTAGGTCCTTGTTTGCAATATAAAATCCGTCGTTGGAGTCTGTCATTATCTTCATCCTCTCCCAAGAAATTTCACTTTTAGAAAGATTGTAGAGGATGCAGTAGGATTGTTGGTCCCCTCTTCCAACTCTTCCTCGTAGTTGGTGGAGGGTTGAGAGGCCAAACCTCTCCGCATTGTAAATCATTATTACGCTGGCATTGGGTACGTTGACTCCAACTTCTACTACTGTTGTTGAAACCAAGAGGTTGATTTTATTTTCTGCGAAGTCATTCATGACCTGATTTTTTTCTTCTGCCTTCATCTTACCGTGAAGGAGTCCTAGATTAAAATCACTGAAGTATCGGCTTAGTTCTTCGTAGACTTTTTCAACTGCTTGCAAGTTTTCGTAGTCTTGGTTTTCTTCTATTAAGGAACAGATTACATAGGCCTGTCTTCCCTCTGACAATTCTTTTTTTATAAAAGCTAGAGATTTTTCCAACATATTTTCATTTATAGCAATTGTCTTAATTGGTTTTCGTCCCTTTGGCATAGACTTTATTATGGAGACGTCAAGGTCTGCATATAGGACAAGGCTAAGGCTCCTTGGAATTGGTGTTGCCGACATAACGAGAGTTGCTGCGTCCTTATTTTTATTTTGGAGCATATTTCTTTGAATAACTCCAAAACGATGTTGCTCGTCAATTACATTTACTCCAAGCTTTTTAAATACTACATTTTCTTCTATTAATGCGTGGGTTCCTATTAGGATGTCGATGGATCCCATCTCGAGATTATCTAAGATGTCTCTCTTTGCTTTCTTCGAAGTTGAACCAATTAAGAGTCCAACTTTTATGCCAAGTGGCTCTAGTAATTCTACAAAGGATTCAAAGTGTTGCTTTGCCAAAATTTCTGTTGGCGCCATGATTGATGACTGGTAACCATTTAGGTAGGCAAGATACATTATTATAATTGCAATAATTGTCTTACCGCTACCAACGTCACCTTGGATAAGTCTGTTAATGGCTTTGCCCTCTTTCATGTCGCTGAAGATTTCTTTTATGACTGTATCTTGGCCTTCCGTCAACTTAAAGGGTAATTTATTAATAAATTCAAAAACCTGATCTTTGATTTCAAACTTTATGGCATCTCGTCTTTCGTTTTGGACCTTGTTCTTTAAGATGGAAAGTTCAAACAAAAATAGTTCTTCATAGATAAGTCGCTCCCTTGCCTGGATGTAATTTTTTCTAGACTTGGGATAGTGGATGGCCCTTATGGCATCATTCTTGCCAAGAAAAGAATATTTTTCTAGAATTTCTCCTGGCAGATTTTCCCTAAAAAGATTTTCCCCTATTACATGTTCAACAACTTTTTCAAAAACAAAATTGTTTAGACCTTCAGTTAAATTATAAATAGGAGAAATCTTACCAAGTTTCTTTAAGTTATCGACTTCTTCGATCTCAGGACTCGACATGGTAACCCTTCCCCTAAAGTAGTCTGCCTTGCCATAGACTAGGTAGCATCTTCCCGGCAAAATTTTATTGTGAAGATAGAAGGCATTAAAGAAGGATAGTTCAACTTCTCCTGATTCATCTTCTGCCAAGAAGCTTGTGAGGGTAAGTCCCTTTCTAATTCTTCTGTTTTGAAGTTTTGAAAGTATTCTTATCCTAAAGGTGTTTTTTTCTCCAATCCTAGCTTCTGAAACCCTAGTAATCTTTGAAGAGTCTTCGTATCTTCTGGGATAAAAGTGGAGTAGGTCTTCAATTGTATAAATTCCAAGCTTGTGAAAGAGCTCTGCCCTCTTGGGTCCAATTCCCTTTAAGCTTTTTATAGGGTCCGATAAGTTCATAATTGTCTCCTATTTTATTTCCTATAAGAAAAGCCCAAAGCAAAACTTCGGGCTAATTAATAATCTAAAATTTATTCAAGAGATATGATGTAGTAGTAAATTGGTTGATCGCCTTCTATTACATCTATATCGATATCTGGATATTTTTCTTCTATTGCTTCGCGAACTACTTTTGCATCTTCTTCATTTACATCTTCTCCATAGAAAAGTGTAACAAGAGAAATGTCTTCGTCTATTAGCTTGTCCACAGTGTCTGTAACAACATCATAGACAGTCTTGCCGCTGGAAATTATATCCTTTGCTGCAATACCAATGATGTCGTCCTTGTGAATTTCTTTTCCATTTATAGTAGTGTCTCTAACTGCATAAGTTATTGATGCGTCGATTACACTAGCCACTGCTTCCATCATATTTTCTTTGTTTTCTTCCTTTGAAGCATCTTCGTTGAAGGCAAGCATAGCTGCTATACCTTGTGGAACAGATTTTGATGGAATTACTATGATTTCTCTGTCAGAAATATCCCTAGCTTGTTCTGCTGATAAAATTATGTTGCTGTTATTTGGAATTAGGTAGATTACTTTGCCACCAACCTTGTCAATTCCCTTTAAGAAGTCTTCTGTTGATGGGTTCATAGTTTGTCCACCTGCAACAACATAGTCAACACCAAGAGATTTAAAAGTTTCTGTCATTCCATCTCCCATGGAAACTGTGATAAAAGAATAATCTTTTTCTTCGATTACTTCTTCCTCTTCTTCTCTCTTTTTAGCTTCAGCAACTTCTGCATCGTCAAATAGAACTTCCCTGTGTTGGTATCTCATGTTGTCGATTTTAATATCTTGAAGTAGTCCAAGCTCGCAAGCATGTTGCAATACAATTCCTGGGTCATTTGTGTGAACGTGAACCTTAATAAGGTGAGTCCCGCCACCACCAACTACTAGAAGGCAGTCGCCAAGAGGAGAAATTTTTTCTCTAAAGCTATCAATGTCTTCGTAGTCAGTATTTATAATAAATTCTGTACAGTAACCATATTTTAAAGAAGTGTCAGCTTCAGTGAATTGAACTTCTTTTTGGGCCTTTTTCTTTAGGGTTTCGTCTTCGCTTTGGTCAGCAATGTCTTCGCCCTTTAGGACCTTAAGTCCACCTTCAAGTAGGACAACAAGACCCTTACCACCAGCATCAACAACTCCAGCTTCCTTTAAAACTTCAAGTTGGTTTGGTGTGTTGTCTAGGGATTTATTTGCTTCTACTATTACATCTTCTAAAAATGTAATTGGATCTTCAGCCTTTTTATAATGTCTAATGGCAAAGTCAGCAGTTTCTCTTCCAACTGTAAGGATTGTTCCTTCAATTGGTTTCATAACAGCCTTGTAAGTTGTTTCACTTGCCTTTTTGAAGGCATGAGCAAGGTCTGAAGTAGTTGCTTCATCTATTCCTTCTAATCCTTCTGAGAAACCTCTAAGAAGTTGTGAAAGAATAACACCACTGTTACCCCTAGCTCCCATAAGGGCACCACGAGCTGCAGCAGCTGAAACATCTCCAGCAGTAAAATCTCCTTCTAAACTGTCGATTTGTTTTAAGGCAGATTTTGATGTAAGGCTCATGTTAGTTCCTGTATCTCCATCGGGAACAGGGAACACGTTAAGGGCATTAACCTCTTCCTTTCTGGATATTAGATAATTTACGGCTCCCTTAAAAATTTCTTTTAATAGGGGACCATTAATTTTATTTATTTCCAAAATCTTACCTCCACTACTTAAGTCTAATACCTTCTACTAGGACTTCAATGTTGTCAACTTCAAGTCCTGTTAAATTTTCTATATTAAACTTAACTCTCTCTATAATATTTTCACCAACAGTAGAAATTTTAACTCCATACTCTAGTACAACGTGAAGTTCTATAGAAATTTCATTTTCGTCAGTATTTACTACAATTCCCTTTGAAAGATTTTCGAATCTCAATAATTCAAAAATTCCATCTGCGGCATTTTTTGATGCCATTCCAACAATTCCGTAGGATTCCATAGCTGAAATTCCTGCTATGTTTGCAAGTACGCTATCTTCTATTACAATATTTCCAAGTTCTCTATTTATAATTGCCGGCATGAGGGCACCTCCTTATCTAGTACATTATATCAGAACTCGTCCTATATTAACAGATTTTCAAAATATCCTTTGTAAAAAATTAGAATTTAGTGTAAAATAATAACATATTGAAAAAAATATTTGCACTTAGCGGGCTTTTTTGATAAAATATTGTCTGCTTAATAACTAAAGGAGGTGCGTTATGGCTAAAAGATGTGAAATTTGTGGAAAAGAAAAATCATTTGGAAATAAAATATCTTTCTCTCACTCTCGTTCTAACAGAAGCTGGTCTCCTAACATTAGAAGAGTTAAGGCTGTAGTTAATGGATCAAGAAAAAGAATTAACGTATGTACTAGATGCCTAAGATCTGGTAAAGTCGAAAGAGCTATATAAATAAGGGTCTTGGTTAAGATCCTTTTTTTATTTAGGATTTACATATTCTCCCTAGTGGAGCTTAAGAAGAAATCCCCTTGAGCAGTCAAGGGGATTTTTTATTGCAATTTTAATTTAATTTTTCTAAAATTATTTTTCTTATGTCTTTGATAAGATAGAGAGACCCACACCAAAGAATCATGTCGCCTTCACCTGCAAGGTCAAGAGTTTTTTCTACTGCTTCCTCCCTGTCCTTGATGGCAAAAATTTCCTTGTTCGAAATTTCTTTAAATTCCTTTTCTAGTGAAGCTAAGTCTGTGAACCTATCGCTATCAATTTCTGTTAAGACAATTTTATCTGCAAGCCCTTCAATTTTTTCTAAGATGTGCTTGTGGTCCTTGTCCTTTAAGAGAGAGAAACCTAAAATCAATTTGTTGTAGGTGAACTTCTTTACACTTTTTTCTATTCCCTCAATGGAGTCTAAGTTATGGGACCCGTCAACTACTATAAGGGGATCTCTTGAAAGACATTCTGTCCTTCCAATGTTCTCTGCCTTCCTTAGTCCCTCTATAATTTTATCTTTGTCTAACTTATAGTCGTTTCTTAAATATTCCAAAACCATAAGAGCAAGAGCTGCGTTATAGGCTTGATGATCTCCTATAAGAGAAATTTCTACATCTTTATAAATTCTAAAGTTAAATTTGTTTCCATATTCGTTAGAATAAATTATTTCAACTTCATCAAAGTCGAAGTCACTAAAGCTAGAAGATTTTTCTTTTGCAAGACTCTTTAACTCTTCCTTTGCTTCTTCAGCTTGAGGATAAGAAAAGACATGAGAATTTTCTTTTATGATTCCACCCTTTTCACGAGCAATCTTCTCCAAGGTATCTCCTAAGATGTTTGCGTGGTCAAGGGCTATATGACAAAAAACTGGGATAGATTTTTCCATTACATTGGTTGCATCAACTCGTCCTCCCATACCAACTTCCATCACTGCAAAGTCCAAATTTTTTCTTGCAAAGTAAATATAAGCTATGGAAGTTAAAATTTCAAAGCCACTTACAAAAATTTCTTTCTTATCAAGTTCTTCAACTTCTTTTCTAACTTCGCTGGCAAGCTTTGCAAAGTCCTCTTCACTTATGACTTCCCTATTAACTTCTATCTCTTCACGTATGTTTGTTATATAGGGCGATGTGAACTTGCCCACTGAATAATTATTTTCTATGAGGGCATTAGTGATAAAACTTGCTACTGATCCCTTGCCATTAGTTCCTGTTATGTGAATTATTTTTAATTTATCTTGAGGCTTATTAAAAATTTTTAAAAGAGCCTTTATGTTATCTAGGGTAAATTCTCCAAGAGGTATGTTTCTATTTTCAAGCCAAGCTACAGCTTCTTTGTAATCCATGTCAACCTTCCTTTCAATAATACTGATAATATCAAAATATTTGTATCTAATCAATAATTTGTGTATCAAAATCCTTCCCGATGTGGTAGAATAGAAAAAATATTATTATGGAGGTAAAAAGATGAACAATGAAATCAAGACGAAAGATTTATTTATTATCGGCTTCGCATTATTCGCAATGTTCTTCGGAGCTGGAAACTTAATCTTTCCGCCTTATCTAGGTTTATTGTCGGGCCACCAATGGTGGATAGGATTTTTAGGTTTTACGATTACAGATGCAGGCTTAGGTCTACTGGCAATTATAGCCCTATCTAAGTATGAAGGTAACCTCAATGTCCTGGCTTCAAGAATTAACAAGACCTTTGCAATTATAATTTCTACTGCAATTATTTTATGTATTGGACCTTTCTTGGCAACTCCAAGAACTGCCGCTACTACTTATGAAATTGGAATCTTGCCAATCTTTGGTGAGGCCTTCAACAGGTACTTATTCTCTGTTATCTTCTTCATTATTGCTTGTCTACTAAGTATTAGACCTAGCAAGGTTGTTGACATTGTGGGAAAGTTCCTTACTCCTTCACTTTTACTTTGTATGGCAGTCCTAATTGTTAAGGGAATAATTACTCCAATGGGAGAAGTCGCAGACACTACAATGATCGACAATGTTCTTAAGAAGGGTATTACTGATGGCTACCAAACAATGGATGCCATTGCAAGTTGTATGTTTGCCCTTGTTGTTATTGGCGCTGTTAAATCAAGAAATTATTCTTCACAAAAAATTGAAATCAAGGCAACTATTTTATCAAGTGTTATTGCCGTAATCTTATTGGCACTTATCTACGGAGGTCTATTATATCTTGGAGCTCAAACTTCAAGTCTTGGCATCTACAATGCTGATACTGATTCAACTCTACTTCTTGTTGATATTACTAACAGAGTCCTTGGCGGCATCGGTGTTTATATACTTGGTATTATTACTGCACTTGCCTGTCTTACAACTGCTATTGGACTTATTTCTGCAACAGGTAACTTCTTTAACGACTTAACTTTCAACAAAATTTCTTATGAAAGAGTTGTCGTTATTTGTTCAATTGTTTCATGTTTGATATCAATGCTTGGTGTTACACAAATCATTAAAATTTCTGCACCAATCCTTGAAGTTATTTATCCATGTGCAATGACAATTGTTATCCTAGGACTATTTAACGATAAAATTAAAGACGACTTAGTGTTTAGGGTGCCTTCTCTTGTTTCACTATTATTTGGTTTCTTATTTGTTCTACAGGGCAAGGGACTTCTTGGTGGATTTGGAGAAATGCTTACAAAGTTACCACTTACTGAGTTTGGTCTTGGTTGGATATGCCCAATGCTTATTGGACTTGTAGTCGCTCTTGCAATTGCATCTACAAGACATCCAAAGGAAGCTTAAAAAAATTTAAAATTGGCAAAAAGAAAAACTCTTATTACTTATTAAGTAACAAGAGTTTTTTTATTATCTAGATTTATAATTTAAAAATTTTTGCTAGAACTTCAGATATAGTTGACATCTTAATGACTTCTAAGTCCTTGTAGTTTTCTTCCTTCACATTAGAATATTTGGAGACGTAGGCTTTTTTAAAACCCATTCGCTCTGCTTCCTTAAGTCTTACGTCGAGGCTTGGAACATTTTTTAGTTCTCCCGTAAGCCCCACATCGGCAACGAAAACTGAGTTGGCTTCAACGGGCTGGTTGAGAGTTGATGAAACAATG
>OAZW01000811.1_pt1 | contig 19469 bp, 22 predicted proteins | sample 1495231 | NCBI WGS metagenome assembly OAZW01 (sample SAMEA2580062, study PRJEB22360) | human gut metagenome | reverse complement strand
ACTTTTAATCAGGGTGTCCCGCGTTCGAGTCGCGGGTGGATCACCATTTTTTTTGTCTGGATGTTTGCCTGATGAAATAAAATCCCGCTTCTTATGACAGAAGCGGGATTTTTTGTTTATGCGGGCCTAAAGTAAAGCCTGCCGCAGTTTTTGCACCAGTACTGCTGGTTTTGGGCAGGTCAAGGCGTGATCCCGCCGATAGCGTAGACGGGCAGGGATGTAGCGGCGCAGACGGCGCTGAGAAAATCAAGACCGCGTCCGGGCAGCCCCTGCTTGCAGCTTGTAGCAAAGATATGCCCGGCTAGTAAATAATCGGCGCCCAAGTCAGCGGCACGTACCGCTTCGTCAGCATGGTGGATGGAAACGCCCAGGCATTGTACCTGTGCCCGCAGCTGAGGCTGGCATAGGAGCTGCTGATAGCTTACCTGCAGTCCATACGTATCAAGCCGGCGGCAGATGTCCTGATAAGTCCCTGCCGATAATATTCCTGCGGCGGTAATTCTTTGGCACGGAAAATAAGAGCGTCGATTTCAGAAGCAGCTAAAAGCTGGAGCTGCGTCCAAAAATTTTCAGGACAGGAAGCTTGGTCGGTAACGGCGAGCAGCTTAAACATAGACATAATCACTCATGACCGGCTGCAGTCCTCGGTTCGTCAGCATTGCGCAGATTTCACGGACGGTACGGCTATCGTCGATCAGGAACTGTTCGTCGCCTTTGCTCTGCTGGCTGTGACCGCCGATGCCAACTTCAACGCCGGCAGAAATTTTAGTTGCAGCAAGTCCGACTACGTTATCGCGGAAACGGGCGCATTCACGGGAGGAAATAGTGAGGGAGGCAAAGGGCATAAAGATGCGGTAGGCGCAGATGATCTGCAGCAGCTGCCGCTCATGGACGTCTTTGGGATTGATCTGCTCATTGTTGATGATGGGGCGCAGGCGCGGACAGGAAAAAGCGATCTCGGCCTGAGGGTATTTACGTTGGAGCAGATAAGCATGCAGACCTGTTGCCAAAGCGTCACGGCGAAAATCATCCAGTCCCAGCAGAGCGGCAAAGCCAACTCCGCGCATTCCGCCCTGTAAAGCCCGTTCCTGTGCATTAAAACGATAGGGGAAAATACGTTTACGTCCGCCCAGATGCAGCTGGCCGTATTTATCAGGGGCGTAGGTTTCCTGGAAAACGGTGACGAAGTCAGCTCCGCATTGATGCAGATAGGCATAATCACTGCTGTCCATGGGGTAGACCTCAAGACCGACAACACGAAAATATTTGCGGGCCAGCCGGCAGGCTGCACCAATATAATGTACGTCGCTCATAGTCGGGCTTTCCCCGGTCAGGATCAGGATTTCTTCCAGGCCCTGAGCGGCAATAGCCTGCATTTCCGTTTCTATTTCAGCGGCAGTAAGCTTGGCGCGTTTGATATTGTTGTAGCAGTTAAAGCCGCAGTAGATGCAGTGATTTTCGCAGTAGTTGGCGATATAAAGCGGGGTGAACAGATTGACGGCATTACCGAAATGTTTACGTGTTTCTGCCTGTGCCCTTTGTGCCAGCTGTTCCAGAAATGGTGCTGCGGCCGGCGCGAGCAGTGCGGCGAATGCTTCAGGCGTCAGGTGATCCTGAAGCAGGGCCTGTTTCACGTCGTCCGCCGTATAAACAGTTTCGTCGTAAGCTGCACGGGCGGCCAGCACCTGTTCCATAATAGCTGACGAGGTTATTTCCATATCCGGCTGATAAGCCATCGGATCGGTATGCTGATCGATTTTCATATTCATATCACCTGTCTTCCAAAAAGCCTGTCAGAGGCGATGAAGCAGCCGCACCCTGCTCTAAAACACGTCCCAGCCCGGCTAAGTAAGCGGCACGCCCTGCTTCAACAGCCTGCTTGAAGGCTGCAGCCATCAGAGGGATATCGCCGGCTGTAGCGATGGCGGTATTGGCCATGACGGCAGCGGCACCCATTTCCATGGCTTCACAGGCCTGGGAGGGGCGGCCAATCCCGGCGTCGACGATAACAGGCAGTGCTATCTCATCAATAATGATCTTGATAAAATCGCGGGTTGCCAGCCCTTTGTTGGAACCGATCGGCGCTCCCAGGGGCATGATCGAGGCTGCGCCTGCGTCACGCAGATCTCTGGCGGTGTTAAGGTCGGGATACATATAAGGCATGACGATAAAGCCTTCTTTAGCGAGGATCTCCGTTGCCCTGATCGTTGCCTGATTGTCCGGCAGCAGATATTTAGAATCACGGATGATCTCCAGTTTGATAAAATTGCCGCAGCCGCAGGCACGGGCTAGCCTGGCTATGCGTATTGCTTCTTCAGCAGTACGGGCGCCTGAGGTGTTGGGCAGCAGTGTGATGCTTGAGGGAATAAAATCGAGGATATTGTCCTGCTGCGATTGAGCGCGCCGCAGCGCTAAGGTGATGATTTGCGCCCCGGCCTGTTCGGCAGCGGCTTTGATCAGCGGAAGCGAATATTTGCCGCTGCCAAGAATAAAGCGGGATCTGAAGCTGTAGCCGCCTAAAATAAGTTTATCTTCTTGCATCGTAGTTTAAAATTCTCCTTTCGTTTAAGGTGTGGTGAAGCCCAGCGCCAGTCTCATGACCATGGTCGCCGCATGGGCGGCACAGACGCTGACGCGCGGGGCCAGCAGGCTGCCGTCCGCGGCAATATCGGCAGTACCGTCGCCGCACAGGTAGAAACGGTAGAAACGGTTCAGCCTGCGGCTGGTAGTAATAGCATTGGCGCTGCCAGCGCCCGCCATGCCGGAACAAACGATCAGTTTTGCCTGCGGCAGCCGCTGCAGGACGGTTTCTGTCAGCATGGCCTTTTGTTCAGGGTCGTCAAAAGCTTCGCAGATGATATTACAGCCGGCAAAAATTTCCGGGATATTCTGCGGCGTGAGCTTTAGAAAGTGCGGCTCGTAGCATAAATAGGGATTGATCTGCAGCAGCTGTTCTGTCAAGGCTTCGGGTTTAGGTCTGCCGATGTCACAGAGTCGGTAGCTTTGCCGGTTGAGATTACTGATCTCGACCCGATCGCAGTCGGCGAGGGTCAGGTGTCCGATGCCAAGGCGCGTCAGCTGGACGGCAATGTTGGAGCCCAGCCCGCCTAAACCGGCGATACCGACACTGGCGGTGTACAAATGCTGCTGGCGTTCCTGTCCGTGCCGTTCAACCAGTGCTGCTGAAAGCTGTTGCCTGGTGATTTGTTTAGTCATTTTTAACCTCCTCCCACAAACTGTACAACTTCGATGGTATCACTGTCGGCGAGCTGCACTTTGCTGAAATCGCTGCGGCAGATGATTTTACCGTTGAGTTCGACGGCGACGCGGGCAACGTCAAAACCCTGCTGCGCCAATAATTGCGACAAGGTGCTGCCTGCAGCGGTGCTGATTGGTTGACCGTTGATTTGCATAGGGAACCCTCCTTGAAGAAAAATAAAAAAGGCGCCACAAAAAGCTACACCCGTGGTGGTGTACCCCTTTGTGACGCCTTACGGCTTCACTCTTTTTTTAGCATAGCATCTGCAGGTCAATACTGTCAAGAGCTTGGCAGATACTAAAACCATGCTTTTTTTAATTGCAGCAGTGCCGGTCGGATGTCGTTTTCCTGAATACCGACAAAAGAAAGCAGGATCTCTGGTAAATTACCGTTGCTGTCGTAAACCGGCAGGATCCGGACGCCGTTTTCCAGTGCCCGTTCGGACAGGGTATCGGCAGTTTGCTGCGTGACGACAGCCAGGCGCAGATGCAGACCGGATTCATAGGCTCGTACAATGACTCTGCTGCCGAAGATTTCCGTTAAAGCTTGCCGCAGCAGTGTGTTTTTATTACTGTAGAGCCTGCGCAGTCGTTTAACGTGGCGGCGCAGTGCGCCGGCAGCAATAAAGTCGGCCAGTGCCAGCTGTTCGATCGTAGAAGACGTTTGGTTATAAAGGTGTCCCAGCTGGCGGTAACGGTCTAACAGCAGCGGCGGCAATACCATGTAAGAAATACGCAGGGAAGGCAGCAGTAGCCGCGAAAAAGAACCAAGATAGATAACTGTGCGGCCATCACTCATGCCCTGCAGTGAGGATACCGGCCGGCCGAAATAACGGAACTCGCCGTTATAGTCATCTTCCAGCAGATAGGTCTGCTGCTGCGTTGCCCAGCGCAGCAGGTTCAGTCTTTGCTGCGGCGAGAGCGAGCGGCCTTTATAGGGATTGGAAGGGCTGACGTAAAGCAGCCTGGGCAGGGAAGTCTCTAACTGGTCGGTGCTGAAATGCCGTACCTGCCAGCCATGCGAAGTAAAAAGTCGCTCTGCCTGGGCAAAGCCTGGCGCTTCCAGAGCAATACTGGTGATATCTGGCTGTAGAATGTCGATCAGGATCTGCAGCAGGCTTTGCACACCGGCGCCGATCACGATCTGTTCGGGGCTGCAGATAACGCCGCGGGCCACCGAGCTGTATTTGGCCAGTGTACGGCGCAGTTCTGTTTCACCCTGCGGCTCGCCATAGCCGGAAAGCAGGTGTTTATTTTTTAAGGCACGGTTCAGATAGCGCCGCCAAAGCTCGGAGGGAAAAGAAGCGGGATCGATATAATTATTGGCAAAGTTATAACGTACGGCAGGCGGTTCGATACTTTGTGTCACAGGCGCGTCGCTGTGCTTTCTCAGGCCTGACAGTGCTGCTGCAAAATAACCGCGTTTAGGTTCGTTTTGCAGATAACCGTCGGCAACCAGCTGATTGTAAGCGTTTTCGACAGTCGTGCGGCTTATCTGCAGCGCTGCTGAGAGCCTGCGGACAGACGGAAGTCTGTCTCCGGCTGCGATCTGGTCATTGTAGAGCTGGTTTTTGATAGAGTCAATGATCTGGGTATATAAAGGCGTTTCGGTCTGTTTGTCAAGTTTAAGATTAGTCAAAAGCATAAAACTGTCCCCTTTGGAAAAATAGTTTCTGGCTATTTATTGCTGTACAGAATTATTGTATCATAAAAACTGTCGTTAACGAAAGTAAGTTTTTAGGAGGAATAAAGATGACAGATAGACAAATTTTAAATTGTAATTTAGCACAGATGCTCAAAGGCGGCGTAATCATGGATGTCACCAATGCCCAAGAGGCTGAAATTGCCGAAGCTGCAGGCGCAGTAGCTGTTATGGCGTTGGAACGTGTGCCTTCTGATATTCGCAGGGATGGCGGCGTTGCCAGAATGAGCGACCCGAAGCTTATTAAAGAGATCAAAAGCGCCGTATCGATTCCGGTAATGGCCAAGGTCAGGATCGGTCACATTGTGGAAGCGGAGATTTTGGAGGCGCTGGGAATAGATTATATCGATGAAAGTGAAGTTCTGACACCGGCCGATGATTTATATCATCTCGACAAGCATGCTTTTAAGATCCCTTTTGTCTGCGGTGCCCGCAATCTGGGCGAAGCACTGCGCCGTATCGGTGAGGGAGCGGCAATGATCCGCACGAAGGGAGAGGCTGGTACCGGCAATGTGGTAGAAGCAGTGCGGCATATGCGGACGATGATGGGACAGATAAGATTGCTGCAGAATCTGCCGCGGGAGGAATGGATGAGCTTTGCCAAAGAACAGGGAGCGCCGTATGAACTGTATGAACTGGTGGCAGAAGTCGCTGCGGGCGGCAGGCTGCCGGTAGTTAATTTTGCCGCCGGCGGTATCGCTACGCCTGCAGATGCGGCCCTGATGATGAAGCTTGGCAGCGAAGGTGTTTTTGTCGGGTCAGGTATTTTCCGCAGCGGCGATCCGGCTAAGCGCGCCAAGGCGATCGTACTGGCGACCAGCTATTATAACGATCCTAAAATCGTAGCCGAAGTATCAGAAGATCTGGGCGAGGCCATGAGCGGTATCGATATCAAAACTATACCGGCGGAACAAACCTTTGCGGAGCGTGGCTGGTAATGCAGAGTGTAGGCGTACTGGCACTGCAGGGGTCATTTTCTGAGCATCTGACTAAACTGGCGCAGCTGACGGAGGTTTTGCCGGTTGCCGTAAAAACGGCTGCTGATTTAGAGCAGGTGGACAGATTGATTCTTCCCGGTGGTGAAAGCACTGCTATCAGCAGACTTTTACAGCGAACGGGACTGTCTGAGCTTTTAAAACGGAGGGTGAAAGAGGGGCTGCCTGTCTGGGGGACCTGTGCGGGGCTGATTCTGCTGGCAAAAAATATTGTCGGTGAACAGCCGCATTTAGGAGTGATGGATATTACCGTGCGTCGTAACGCGTATGGCAGTCAGCTCGACAGTTTCAGCTGCAGGCAGTTGCTGCCTGCTTTGGGGGCAGAACCGCTGCCACTTGTATTTATCAGAGCTCCGTGGATAGAAAGGGTTGGCGAACAGACAGAAATTTTGGGGGAGTATGCAGGGCATATCATAGCTGCCCGGCAAGGAAAGCTGCTGGCGACCAGTTTTCACCCGGAATTGACAGACAGCGATGCTGTCTATCGTTATTTTCTGCAGCTGTAAAAATAAAAAAACGGAGTCTGCACAGCAGGCTCCGTTTTTATGTGCGGAATGCTTAAACCTTATGTTTGACATGATCCAGCGCCTGGGCAAACAGCGTCAGGACGTGTTCGTCGTCCAGCGAATAAATGACTTCTTTGCCGGACTTGGAAAACTTGACCAGCTGAGCATGACGCAGCTGCCGAAGCTGATGAGAAATAGCGGAATGGGTCATATCCAGCATTTCGGCGATATTACTGACGCACATATCCTCGTGGGACAGCAGTTCTAAAATTTTAATGCGGGTCGGGTCACCTAAAACCTTGAATATTTCCGCCATCGGCTGTACATATTTATCGGCCAGCTGAGGGTGGATTCTGGCGCTGTGTCCGCAGGAATCGCAGGTCACAGTATTGTTAGTTTTATTTTCGCTCATGTTGGGGCTCATCCTTTCTTATCAGCGCGGTAGCCCTTTGTAAAAAAGAACAGCAGCGTCGCATAATAAATAAAACCGCCGGCTTCGGTACGGGTAATCAGCCAGAAGGGAAACAGCGTAAAAGCTGCGATGATAAACAGCACGTAGGGCGGGCTGGCCAGAGTGCGCCAGCTGATGACGCTGTAGCGTGAGGCGAAAATACCGAAAAGGAAGCCGCTCAGGCAATATAAAATTTGTGAAAGCATGGTATCAATATTCATAAATTTGATTTATTTCCTTTATTAGCAAAAAGATTTGGCAGAGCGTAAGCAAGGATACCGCTTTTAATGATCAGTCCGGCGATGATACTGCTGCCGCGCTGTTCAAGAAGAAACGGGCGATGACCCAGGCAGTCAGTCCGCCTAAAATACCGGTGCCGAAAATCTCGCCGGCCATAGCCGCTTTGACAGAGCCGAACCTGCTATAGCAAAGTCCGGCCAGACAGGCACCGATCATACTGCCGGGAAAAGCCAGCAGTGAGCCGGTACCGAACATATTGCGCAGGCAGGAAATGACAAAGGCCACTGCTGTCGCATAGCCGGGGCCTAAAATCACCGCTCCCAGCACGTTGATGGCATGCTGCACGGGAAAGCATTTGGAAATGCCGGCCGGTATATAAATAAGATGCGCGCTCAGGGTGCCGATGGCAACCAGCAGCGCCGCTAAAGTGAGCTTATGGATCTTCATGTAATGACACCTCTTCAGACAACTTCTATAACTTATTATAGCATTTCACAGCAAATAAATTAAAGGGAAACAGTAAAAAATGTAGAATATTATAAAGTATATTTTCAGAGGATATTTTGCAGTTAAAATATTGGGGGTCAGAAGAATGAAGGCTTTGACCGGTATCAAGGTGATAGATTTTTCTAAATGGCTGCCGGGACAGTACTGCGGTATGGTATTGGGAGATTTCGGCGCCGATGTTATCAAAGTGGAAACGCCTACAGGCGACGATACACGCAGATTTTTTCCGGAAGCGCTGCCAGGTATGAGCTATTGGCATTTGGCGCTTAACCGTAATAAACGCGGCATTACGGCCGATATAAAAACTGAAGGCGGACGTAAGCTTTTATTACGTCTTCTGTCAGAAGCAGATGTATTTTTAGAAGGCTTCCGGCCGGGTTATCTGGCGCGTTATGGCTTGGATTACGCAACTGTCAGGGAAATCAACCCGCAGCTGGTCTATTGTTCGATCACCGGCTTTGGGCAGACTGGCAGTTACCGTCATAAACCGGCCCATGACCTGAATGTGATCGGACTTGCAGGTCTGAATTCACTGGATGACGTTGGCAGTGCCTGCGTTTCAGAGGTACAGATTGCGGCGCTGGGCAGCAGTATGAACGCTGTCAGCGGCATTCTGCTGGCTTTGCTGGCGCGCGAACGTACCGGGGAAGGTCAGGCTGTAGATATCAATTTATATAATACTTCACTGAGTCTGCAGACAACCGGCATCAGCAGCTTGTGGGGCTGTAAGGCTACAGGTTGTCAGCCTTTCGGGCGCACGGCACATTATTATAATATTTACCGGACGCAGGACGGCCGTTATTTGAGCGTGGGGACGATCGAACCTAAATTCTGGCGGCGTTTGTGCGAAATCCTGGGTTGTGAAGAGCTGATCGAGCGTCAGCATGATTTTGAACATGGTAATGAGCTTCAGGAGCGTTTGGCAGCAGTATTCCAGACCAAAACGCAGGCCGAATGGCTGGCGTTGATCGGTGAGGAAGAATTCTGCGTGACGCCGGTCTGTTCGCTGGAGGAAGCCTTAAACAGCGAGCTGACACAGCAGTCAGAAATGCTGGCGCAAAAACAGGAGGATATCGGCACTTTGCAGTATGTCAAACCGGCGATCCGTTTGTCGGATATGCCGGGCAGCATCGAACGCCGGGCGCCGCTTTTAGGAGAACATACGGCTGAGGTGCTGACTGAACTGGGTTATACGGAGCCAGAGATTATGAAGTTGAAAGAAACTGGTGCGATTTGACAGTTTACGTTAAAACAAGGGGTGTGAAAAGATGAAACGCTTTATTTTAGCAATAGTCTTTGTATTCTGCTGCAGCCTGGGGATGACGCCGCCGGCAGAAGCGGGGCTGATCAGCAAGGAACAGGAAATAGAGATGGGCCGGCAGACGGCGATGCAGCTGGAAGCTAAATACGGTGTCGTGCAGGATTATGCCTTGCAGGAACGTGTCAACCGGATCGGTCAGAGTCTGGTCAAGGTCAGCGAACGGCAGGATCTGGAATACAGCTTTAAGGTGCTGAACAGTGACGAAGTAAATGCGCTGGCCTGCCCCGGCGGTTTCATTTATGTATTCAAGGGACTGATCGATTATATGCCGTCCGATGCAGAATTAGCTGGCGTATTAGGCCACGAGATCACACACGTTGTCAAAAAGCACACTGTGCATCAAATAGAAAAACAGCTTTTAACGACTTTGGCTTTTGCTATCGTTACCAAAGGTGATTTAGGCATAGCGGGACTGGCGACGCAGGCTTTAGCGGCCGGTTACAGCCGTACCGACGAACGCGGCGCAGATAAGGGCGGTTTTAATCTGTGTGTAGCAGCCGGTTATAATCCTTACAGTGTCGTGCTGACGATCAACAAGCTGGAAGACCTGGCGAAGGAACAGGGTAATCCAGGCTATGGTATTTTTTCGAGCCATCCCGAGCCGGAAGAACGTTTGAAACGTGTTATGAAGCAGATCAAAGCGCTTAAAGTACATCCGGAAATAACTCTTAACGAAGATAATACAGCCAGAGTGCATGAAGGTGACTGGGGGTTTAATATCACGCAGACTGTCGGTAATGACCGCCCGGAATATCGCGCTTATATGCTTGCCGGCGGTTTATACTGCGTGCGTGAACGTGATAAGGGCCATATCGATCCATATCGCTTTATCGTCTATGATAACGGCGGCAGTGCCACTATTTACTATGATGACATCGAGATCCTCACTGTTTACAATCAGGATGCGTATGCGGGCGGCTTCGGCAGTGCCGGCAGCTATGCGGCGGCCTGTACCGAGCTGCTGCGCCAGTGGGTGCCGGTTGCGAATGCCAACGATACAGCAGTGCAGTCCAAGAGTAAAGATAAAAAGAAATAACTGAAAATTTATTGCCTCTTCTTGATTAATTAAGAAGAGGCAATTTTTATACATATTTTTCTAAGTATTTTTAAAATATATGATAGTTATTATTTATAAACTAAAGAAAATATGTGATATAATAAATATGGAATTTTATGAGTAAAGGACGGCTGTGAAGATGAATGGCATAAAACAGTTCCGCAAAAATAAACAGGGATTTTTACTGGTCGATGCTATGATCGGGGTTTTGGTAGTAGCTATCGGTCTGGCTGCATTAGCGGCTTTATATACTTATGGTATCGGTGTGATGGTATCGGCGGACAGACAGGAAAAGGCTGTACAGATAGCATCGGAGAAAATTGAACTGTTAAAGGCAGCCGATGGGCACAGCAGCAGTGATATCAGAGAAATAGTTGAATATATCAATAAAGAAGGTAATAATACAGTTACCCAGGACGGCATTGAGTACCAGATTAATGCTCGTGGCGGTGATGGAAGCCTGGGGAATAATTATCCGGGTGAGAGCGAATTGTATTTGGTCAGGGTAGAAGTGAAGTGGACAGATCCCAAGCCGCAGGTCTTGGATCTGCAGACATATATCCGTACAAAAGATTGATTTAAAGGAGCGGCGGCATGAAGAAGCAGTCCGGATTTACATTAATAGAATTAGTGGTAGCGATGGCAGTATTGGGGCTGATCATGGGGGCACTGGTACATTTGTTTGGCAGCAGTGTTACCAGTCTGCATGTAGGCGTCAGGCAGGAAGTCGTTTATGAAGAGGCGCGTTTGCTGATGAACGAACTGAAAACTACGCTGCGTTATGCAGATAAGGATAGTATTGATCCGGAGCAGCCGACGGTCAGCACAAGTAAATTTTCCTATAAAGGTAATCTTTGGGACAGGCATATGGATATTGCTCAAGGAACCAATAAAGAATATAAAGTGACTGTCGAGTGGAAAGATGATACAAAAAAACAATTGCAGGTAACGCGGGAAGATATTACTGACGGCAGTAAAAAAATAACTGTTTTTCCAAATGACAGCAATAATAGTATTTTCGAGGGTAAATTTCCTGTTACTTCTGAAACGCTTACTTTAAATGACGGTAATACAGTGATCATGTATAAGATCGCTTTGCCGCTGCAGTATGAATTTAATGGGCAAATGAAAACACAGACCTTGGAAACTAAAGTTGTGCCGAGTGAAGATGAAGTAACAGAAACACCCGAAGAAAAAATGCTTAAAGAATATACAAGCTTAGTAAGTATTTGGCATAAGCTAAAAAATGGAGAAGTTTTAACAAGTTCAGAAAGAAATTCGTTAGACGATTTTAAGAAATTTTTTGGAACAAGTAATGATTCACTTTGGCAATTGGGTAATAATGATAAAATAAGAGAGTATTTATTAAGTGAAAAATATGGTGGAGCCTGGTTTAGCGTAAATATAAATGGCAAAACAGTCTATATGAATCCATATGGATATGGTGATACAAATGTTCCCATTACTGTAGATAATGTTTTTCTTATTGGCTATACCGACCCGGATAAAACAACCGGATGGAATGTAAATTATGTTTATAATCCGGAAAATAAGAAATGGTATCACTTAATTAAAAATGGTGGTGTATCGGTCAGTTTGCCATTTAATAAAGTAAAAGATTTGATTAATGGATCTGGATGGGAAATCGTTGGTAGAAGTTAATTTGATTATGAGGTGACGAAATGAAAGATCAACGCGGGTCGGTAACTGTCATATCTTTGGCAATGCTGTTGTTTTTAATGGTTGTTGCCGTAGCCTGGCTGCCGATGATGACAATGGAAAAAACGGCTGCTGCGTCTGATTATCGGGAACAGCAGGCTTGGAATGCCGCCGAAGCCGGCTATAAAAGAGCTGTGGCTGCGTTATCAAACAAAAATAATGACTGGCGATGGCTTACACCGGAAGAATATATTCGAGATAGTGATAGTGCGAATTTTGCGCATTTGAGTATAGATGGTAATAAAGTTGACCAAGATGAAATTTGGTACGCTGTTAGTATTATGGGAAATAATGCTGATATAGTTTCGGGATATATTCCTGAAGAAGATGTTGTTTACCAGATCACTGCTGTCGGTTCCTGTCAGGGCGTTCGTAAGGTTATCCGTAAAACGTATGTTTTAGGTGATGACGACAGTTCTGGCGGTGGTGACAGCGGCGGTGAGGAAACACTGGAATTACCAGGTCTGGTACAGGCTGGCGGTACTGTGACCATAACCAATAATCAGGCAGGAGAATTAAACGGCGATTTATATGGTTCAGGTTTTTTTGATTCCAGCGGAAACCAATTTAGTAGTGGACATACTCAGGGAACATATCCAAATACATTGAAGACACATATCCCTGAAAGTGTTTTTCAAAAAGAGAATTATCAAAATTTACAGGATATACCCAATGATTATGTTTTAAAATCTCTAAAAAATTATTTTTGGGATCTAAGTGAAACTTATAGTGATTGGTTTGCATTAAATGCACGAAATGCAGGTGGTATGGTCATCTTTGTTGATAACAGCAGTAAATCGGAAATAAATACTAACGGGATATCAGGTCCTTCAACAGGATTACCGGTAACTATAATTTTCACAAATCCAGTAGTTATTAATGGTAAAATTTCTGGAAATGTAAGAATGTTTTTTGCCAGTGATTTTACTTTGGGAAATTTTGGTGATTCTGATGGCTTGATAATGTTCATGTCAAATGGAGAAATGAAAATAAAGGCTGCTATTAAAAATGGATTTTTGTCATCTGACAAAAATATAATAATTGCCAACCAGGCTTTCTATGGGCAGGCTCAAGTTAAAGGAAATTTCGAAACTAAAGGTACAATTCATTACAGTGATGCTGTTTTAAAGGCTCCTGGTTTTACAGTTCCCAAGGGTATGAATTAAATAACGCATAAAGAGGTAAACAGTATCGCCGCTCTATAATAGCAGCGATACTGTTTTTTTGAATTTTAGTAGCGTTATATATATTAGTTTAATGAAGAATTGGCGTAGTATAGATTAAACAAATGTTTACAAAAAACTTGATATATTGTTATTTTATAATGCAAATGATATAATAATTAAAGAATAACAAATAATATATGCTTTTAACCTAGATTTATAATTTATATCAAAAGGCGGCGAGGTGAATTTTGTGCAGAAACAACGTGGTTCGGTAACTGTTATAGCTGTAGTAATGCTGTTGAAAAAAAACATTTGGTGGTTGGTTGCCGTAGCCTGGCTGCCGATGATGACAATGGAAAAAACGGCTGCCTCATCAGATTATCGGGAGCAGCAGGCGTGGTATGCTGCTGAAGCCGGATATAAGCGTGCAATAGCTGCTCTTAATGATGGGAGTAGTGAATGGAATAATTGGTTAAGTAAAATCGCAGAAATAAAGTCTGGGGATTTTTATTTAAATAGCCTTGATAACCAAAAAGCAGATAAGCAGGGAGTCTGGTATGCAACTGCGATTACGGAGATCAAAGATGACAATGAAGTGGATGTTACTATACCAGGCGATAAGGCCAACTATATAATTACATCAGTAGGTTCCTGCCAGGGTATACGCAAAGTTATGCGAAAAACCTATATTTTAGGTGATGACGGAGGGTCTGGCGGTGGTGACAGCGTGGGAGAAGAAGTTTTGGAATTACCTGGCTTGGTACAAGCCGGAGGTACGGTCACAGTAGTACAAGACCAAAAGGATTTTAATATTGACGATATAGATACTAGGTTTCTGGGAAAATTATATGGATCTGGTTTTTACAACGTGAAAAATAATAATTCATTTACGAATGAATGGACTGACAGTGTTAACAGGCCGACTCTAAAAACAAGACTTCCGGAGAGAATTTTTGATATAAGTAAATATCCCAAAATGCCTCCTATGCCTGACATGACATGGCCTTCTACAATTAAGACAGCAAAGAATACAGATTATTATTGGGATTTGTCTAATTTAGTAGATGAGAGTGATCCTTATAATATAAAAAGAGTTAAAGTTGTAGATGCAGGGAACTCTGCCGGTAGAATAATTTTTATAGACAATCAAAATTACAATAATGGAATACAATTAAATCAAATCAACGGTCCTGAAAGTGATTTGCCTGTAACCTTTATTTTCAGCGCGCTTAAACCAGTAGTTTTAACTGGAACGATTACAGGCAACGTACGAATGTTTTTTGCCGGCGATTTTCAGTTTGGCATGGGGACTGAGACCGTTGCCTATAATGGCTTGACGATGTTCATGTCTAATGGTGATATGAAAATATGCAGCAGTATTTGGAGTTATAAAAATAATCCGGGTGGAGGATTTTTATCTTCTGATAAAGATATTACGATAGTTGAGAGTGCTTCATTTCAAGGTCAGATTCAGTGCAGGGGCAATTTTAAGACAAGTGGTCTGATACAGTTTAATGATAGTGTGCTCAAAGCTCCTGGTTTTACCGTTCCCAAAGGTATGAAATAAAAACGCATAAAGAAGTAAACAGTACCGCTGCTATTATATAGCAGCGGTACTGTTTTTTTTTGTATGGTATTGACAGGTTTTATATTTGTTTAATAAAAGATTATTAAATATAGCCTAAATAAATATTTATTAAAATAGGTACAATATATTGTGATTTTATAATACAAATGATATAATAAATTAAAAAATATCAAATAATTTATATTATAGGTTTTAATTTATAACATATACAAAAAGAGCAATGAGGTGAAATGTGTGCAGAAACAACGTGGTTCGGTAACTGTCATAGCTATAGTAATGCTGTTGTTTTTGATGGTAGTGGCCAGAAAAAACGGCTGCCTCATCAGATTATCGGGAGCAGCAGGCATGGTATGCTGCTGAAGCCGGATATAAAAAAGCTGTTGCAGCTTTAGATAATAAAAACAGCAACTGGACGTGGCTGACACCGGAAAACTATATACAAGGCAGTGACAGCGGCAGCTTTGGACATTTAAGTATAGACGGCGGTAAAGCTGACCAGAATGGCATCTGGTACGCTGTGGGAATTACTGAAAATAATATTGATCTGGCATCTGACTATACTCCTGAAGAGAGCGCTGCTTATCAAATAACCTCAGTAGGAGCTTGCCAGGGGATTCGCAAGGTTATCCGTAAAGTCCATACGTTAGGTGATAATGGCGGTACCGGAGGCGGAGAAGAACCGGAGCAGCCTCCAGACGCCTATATAAATGACAGCTTTATTACTTCAAGCGGAGCATTGATTATTAATAACGATATAGATTATGATCCCAATAATAAGGTATATTACAGTGGATATTTTGGTGACTATACAGTGGGCGGGCAGGTAATCAATAAGGAGTTTGTGACAGAGCCTAAATATAAAAGTGCTGCATCGCCGGAAGTTTTTGAAAAAGCTACTTATCCGGAGCTTCAGTCTACAGGTGCGACTGAAGACAGGCCTTTAAGTAACTGGAATATTACCAACGGGCAATATTGGGCCGCTAAAGCCAGCTTTTCGGGAACGAAGATAAGTGTTGCCAATAATACTGTTTTATTGATCGGTGAACAGCTGGGTATTGGCTATATGTTGTATAAAAATTTTTTAACTATGGATAACGTAGAAATCACTGTTCCTAAAGGAAAAACTTTAGAATTTATTATTTGTGACTATGGTACTATCAAAGATTATGATAATGTGGTTTTAAAGAATATTACGATCAAGGGCGGTGGGCAGGTAAGCTTTATTTCCGGCGGGTCGATAGCTGTAAATTCGATTAAGTCGGTAGACAACAGCAGGATACTTTTTATTGCCAATAAAAATTTGAGTTTGTCAGACCCTTTTATCAATGCAGATAAACAGCTTGACGGCGGCTGTTTCCTTTCTTCGGCAGGTAATATGCAAATGCTGGTCAGCGGAAATGTGACAGCTACCTTTTATGGACAGATGCAGTCTGCAGGTCTTATTAGTATTGGCGGTCAAAGCGGTGGGACAGGAAAACTTGTTCTGCGCTTTAATAAAATCGGCGAAAAATTGAAAATGCCGAATATGTATTATTTAAGGGCCGCATAAGGAAAAGGACTGGTAAGAGTCGGCAACAGTGGTAAAAAAGTTTAAACGTATGTAAGAGTAAAGAAAAATATGGTGTGTAAAATCAAACAGCCCCTGTTTCCTAAAGGAAACAGGGGCTGTTTTTGTTGAGGGAAGTAGATGATGTATAAAGGTAGTGTGTAAGGTGCTTATTATTTGTTGAAATAACGTTTCAGGAGACCTTCGAAAGCTTTGCCGTGGCGGGCTTCGTCTTTTGCCATTTCATGCACGGTGTCATGGATAGCATCCAGGCCTGCTGCTTTAGCGCGGCTAGCCAGATCGAATTTACCTGCGGTAGCGCCGTTTTCGGCTTCTACACGCATTTCCAGATTCTTTTGAGTGGAGTCGGTAACGACTTCGCCTAAAAGTTCAGCGAATTTAGCTGCATGCTCAGCTTCTTCAAAGGCTGCTTTTTCCCAGTACATGCCGATTTCAGGATAACCTTCACGATGAGCAACACGGCTCATTGCCAGGTACATGCCAACTTCGGTGCATTCGCCGGTAAAATTAGCGCGCAGATCCATTTTAATGTCTTCTGCGACGTCTTTTGCTATACCTACGATATGTTCAGCAGCCCAGGTACGGTCGCCGCACATTTCGGTGAATTTGGATGCAGGAGCTTTACATTGCGGGCAGTACTCAGGAGCTGCTTCGCCTTCATAAACATAACCACAGATTTGACATACGAATTTTTTCATTCTTCATTCCTCCAAGTGCTATAAAATTTATTTTTTTTGTGAGCAGAACTTACGCAGATGTAAGTTTTCAATGTAATTATAATAGCACAGCTTTTGTCAGTTGTCAATAATAATTATCCGTTAGTATTATAGAAAAATAAGGCCGGGAATTTTTGCTTCCAGGCCTTATTTTGAGGTTTATTTAGTTAGATGATTAATAGATGCAGGTCAGAATTTGACGGTGATACCCATATTAACGCCTTTGGTTTTGACGTCGCTGCCGCCGGGAGCAGAATCTTTGAATTTGTTGTCATAGTACGACAGATTCAGCTCTACATTGGATACCAGAGTACGGCTCAGGCCGATTTCATAGCTGTTGAGCTTGTTGCCCACGCCTGCTCTGCCCCATAAAGTACAGAGAAAAGGCACCGGAACTGGGGCTGCGGCTGTCGCCGTGCAGTTTGATGTCACTGTCGACATAACCTGCGTAAACATCAAGTACTGGCAGGACTTTGTACATCAGGTTGAGCTGCTGGGCTTCGACCTTGTTACTGCCGCTGTTTTTGTATTGATTCCATTTGTAGTTGACAGCGGTATTGCTGCCAAGGCCTACGGTGATACCGGCATAGGGAGACGTTTTTTTGCTGCCGACGCTGTGTCCTTCATAAGTATTGCTGGTAGGGACGTTAAGCCCCAGATCAACAGCTACTTTGCCCGCGTTATAGTTTTTGAGCGGAGAAGCAGCGCAAACAGTGGTGATTCCTAAAGCCAGTGCTAAGCTTAAAATTAATGTCTTTTTCATTCCTTTATACCTTCCTTACTAAAACACTCAAGCGAGTCAGTTCTGGATTTTACCGTCAACGCCTTTGACGAACCAGTCCATACTCAAAAGTTCCTTATCGGTCAGAGTAGTGCCTGCAGGAACTTTCTCGGCACCGCTTTGATCATACAGCGGGCCGGTGAAAACTTTTTGTTTGCCGGCAATGATATCTGCTTTGGCAGCATCAGCCAGTTTTTTTGTTTCATCGCTGACTGCGGGTCCGTAGGGAGCGATGTCGACTACTTTATCTTTCATGGAACCCCAGTAAGCGCCGGATTTCCAGGTACCGTTGTTAACCTGTTTGATGGTTTCTTCATAATACGGTCCCCAGTTCCAGATCGCGGAGGTCAAGGATGCTTTAGGAGCATTGGCAGACATATCGACATTGTAGCCGATACCGTATTTGCCGCGTTCTTCAGCAGCCTGCTGCGGACCGGGGGTGTTTTGATGCTGGGCGATGATATCGGCGCCGGCATCGATCAGGGTGATAGCAGCCTGTTTTTCGGTAGCTGGGTTATACCAGGTATTGGTCCAGAGGACTTTGACCTGTACGTCAGGGTTGACGCTTTGCGCGCCCAGGGTAAAGGCATTGATGCCGCGGATTACTTCCGGGATCGGGAACGCTGCTACATAACCGATGACGTTGGATTTTGTTTCTTTACCGGCAACGATACCTGTGACGTAACGGGCTTCATACATACGGCCGAAGTAGTTGCCTACGTTGGGAGCTGTTTTGAAGCCGGAGCAGTGCAGGAAGGTAATGTCGGGGTATTTTTTTGCGACGTTGATCGTCGGGTCCATATAACCAAAGCTGGTGGTGAAGATAACTTTGTTGCCCTGGGAAGCTAGTTGTGTAATGACGCGTTCGGAATCGGCACCTTCAGGAACTGATTCGATGTAACTGGCCTGAACGTTAGGCATGTTTTTTTCAACATACTGACGTCCCAGTTCATGCGCCATAGAATAGCCGCCGTCTTTGGCAGAGCTGACGTAAACGAAGGCAACTTTGGTTTTGTCGCCCGCAGCCTTAGGATCGGCTTTTTTTTCGCCGCCGCAGCCGGCAAGTAAAGCGCCGCAGGCCAGCAGACTAACCAGAGCGATGGACAGGATTTTCTTCATGCAAATGACCTCCTTGATAAATTATTTCTAACTTTAATTGTAACAATGGCCGGGCAATAAAGCAATATTTTGTGAAATAAAACCGAAAAAGCTTGTCAAAAAGTGGCTTTAAGGTGATAATTATAATGTATGAGTATGTGTAATTGTAAAATTTGACAAGGCGGGTAATCATGAGCGATACCGAAAAGAGTGCTAGCAGTAATAATAAATTTTTAAAAGGTACACTGATTTTGACGGTTTCCAGTATCGTCGTCAAGGTCATCGGTTCGCTGAATTGGATCATTTTGTCGCGTGTACTGGGCGGCGAAGGGATCGGCCTTTACCAGATGGGGTTTCCGATCTATCTGATGGCAATAACATTGTCATCGGCAGGGATACCGGTCGCAATTTCGATTATTACGGCTGAAAAGCTGGCGCAGAAGGATTTTCTGGGAGCCAAACGGGTCTTTAATGTTTCTCTGCGGTTATTGTTCGTTACAGGCCTGGTTTTTGCATCGGCACTTTTTTTCGGCGCTCATTGGCTGATCGATAATCACTGGATCCGTGATAGCCGCGCTTATTACTCTATTATTGCTTTGGCTCCGGCCGTATTTTTTGTTACATTTTTAGCCAGTTTCCGCGGCTATCTGCAGGGCTGGCAGATCATGACGCCAACGGCGGCTTCCGAGATAGTAGAGCAGCTGATGCGTGTTGTGACGATGATCGTTTTTGCGAATATGTTTATGCCGCATGGTTTGGCTTATGCGGCTGGGGGCGCCAGTATGGGCGCCGGAGTC
>OAZW01000802.1_pt1 | contig 19926 bp, 18 predicted proteins | sample 1495231 | NCBI WGS metagenome assembly OAZW01 (sample SAMEA2580062, study PRJEB22360) | human gut metagenome | reverse complement strand
GCGCGAACGGCGCGCCTGTTTAGCGAAACTGGTGAAAAATAGATTGACGCTAACACCCGCCGACCCACTGGAAGCGCCTGCGCACCAACAACGTGCAGGAGAGGACCAACCGGGAGATAAAGCGCAGGTCGCGCGTCGTGCAGGTGTTCCCCTCCACAGGGTCGCTGGTGCGGCTCGCGGGCGCGGTCATGTGCGAGCAGGACGAGATATGGCAGGAGTCCCGGTACTTCTCGGAGGCGAGGATGAACGAGCTCTACGACGACGGGCGCACTCGGGGAATCGACGGTCACGTCGATTGGGCGCGGCTTGAGGCGGAGGCCAGGAAGATGCTCGAGTCCGGCCTCGAGCTTGCGGACAGGGTCGAGGCGGCATAGGATATCAACCGTATTCCAGATTCCAGGACGCCGGGCCGACCCGCTTCGGATCGGGCTCTACACCAACTTTCTCGACACTACCGAACGAGACAAATCGGACCCCCGAAGCATCGACACTTTAAGGGCGTCGTTTCCTGCGGTTTCGATACTAGAATCCTGCGATTTTGCCGACGAAAAATGTGGATGCTTCAGGGGTCCAAAAACAGACATTCACTTCGCGGAAAAGTATTAGACCACGATTCACGAGGGGGCTTCCTACCGTGGCAGGCGAATCGTAAAGCGGCTGCCGACCCCTTCGACCGAGGTCACACCGATGACGCCGCCGTGGCTGTCGACGATCCACTTGGCGATAGCGAGCCCCAGGCCCGAACCCTGTGCACCGACATCGCGCGCGTTGTCGGCACGGTAGAACCGCTCGAACGCGTGAGCTGCGGATTCCTGGTTCATGCCGATGCCCTCGTCCTCAACGCTTATGTCGATCGTGCCCGCGCCCGCATCCGGCGCTACGCCAAACGTGATGGGCGTGCCCGCGTCCGAATACTTGGCGGCATTCTGCACGATTACGCGCAGAGCCTGCTTCACGAGCGCCACGTCAACGGGCGCGTCGCAGCGCGGGTCGCTGGCAAGCGCAGCGTCAAAGGCCAGTCGATACGTGTGCTCGGTATCGATCATCTGCGATTCTTCGCAAACCTCGCCGATCAGTGCGGCCAGGTTGGTATTCGCGCGCCGCAGCACGGTGCGGCCGGCATCGCCGCGCGCCAAAAACAGCAGCTGCTCCACGAGCTCCTGCATATGCTCGCTTTCGGTCTTGAGCGAGGCGATGGACTCTGCCAGCACGGCCGGGTCGTCCTTACCCCAACGATCGAGCATGTTTACGTAGCCCTGAATCACCGCGATGGGCGTGCGCAGCTCGTGGCTCGCGTCGTTGACAAAGCGCATCTGCTGCAGCTTGGCCTCTTGCATCTGGCGCAGCAGGCGGTTGAGTGCAACCTCGATGCTTGCCAGGTCGGCGTCGCCGGTGGTGACGCTCGGCGAATCGACGCTTGCTCGCTCGATGGCCTGCTCCAGCGTTTCCATCTTGCCGCCGGAGAGCTGCATGCGGCCGAGCTCGTCCACGCGCAGGGCCAGGTCGTTGAGCGGCGCCATAGTGCGGCGCACGCGGCGGGCGCCGCCGAGCATGTCGAGCACGCTGATGACCTGCCAACCTACAACGACAAGGTAGAGAGGCCATAGCGTGACGAGGTCTTGCGCGAGGGGGAAAGTCTTGGTGGTACGCGCAAGCTCGACGGTATAGGTGAGCGTTGCCAGGTCCCAGCCGCGCGCGGGCGTCAGCGACATGCCGTGAACGGTGGCGCCGGGAATCCAGCCTGCGGTAAACGCGCTGTCGGGCAGCGTTTGGTTGTAGCCATAGACGAGGATCGCCGCCGCAATCACCACCAGTAGCAGGTCGAGCCAGACATAGCTCAACAGGCGGCGCCACATATAGCTCCAGTTGATGGCGCGGGCGATGGAGGTGACGCGCTTGGCCTCGACGTTACGCGCGGCAGACATAGCCCACCCCGCGCACGGTCTGAATGATGCGGGCACCGCCGGCGTCCTCGATCTTGGCGCGCAGGTGCGCGATGTGCACGTCGACGTTGTTGGTGTCTCCTACGTATTCGTAGCCCAGCGCCTCGTGCGCGATGCGCTCGCGCGTGAGCACGGTGCCGGCGTGCGTCATAAGCAGGGCGAGGACGTCGAACTCGGGAGCCGTGAGCGCGATGGGCGCCCGCGCCCGGGGGGGGTGGGCAGGGCCGCCGACCGTGACTTCGCGGCGGTCGGGGTCGAGCGCGACCGAACCCACGGTGAGCGCGGCGGGGGAGGGCGCGGCGGATGCCTGGGCCGAGCCGCCGGCCAGGGGCATCGCAACGGTACCGGCGCCCGCGCCGCCCACTACGTTCGCCCCGGCACCGACGCCGCCAACGCCCGAAGCCGCCCGCACGGCCTCCGCGCGCTTCAACGCCACGCGGATTCGTGCGAACAGCTCCTCAATGGCAAACGGCTTGGTCAGGTAATCGTCGGCGCCGGCATCGAGCCCTGCCACCTTGTCCATCACGGCATCGCGCGCGGTGACCATAATCACCGGCACATCCTTGTGCTTGCGTACACGCCGCAGCACCTCCATGCCGTTGAGCTGCGGCAGCAATACATCGAGCAGAATCAGATCGTAGTCGCGCTCCAGCGCCAGGTCCACGGCGGTACGGCCGTCGGCGGCGTGCTCCACCTGGTAGCCCTCGTGCTCCAGTTCGAGCGTCACAAAGCGGGCGATTTTCTCCTCGTCCTCTACGATCAGGATCCGTGCCATGCGTGCCCCCGTCTGCGATTACTTGTCGTCGTTCAGATTTTGCTTGATGCCGTCCGCGGCATCGGCGGCGTGATCCATCAGGTTGTTGATGCTGCCGGGCACGTCGCCGTCGCTGTCGATGCGGTAGCGCATGCCAAAGAACAGGCCAAGCAGCATCAGCCATATCGTGGCGCCCCAGGCAAACAGCGCGACGATGGGAATTAGGATAGGAATGTTGAGGACGATCGCATCGCGGCGCGTGGCGATAAACTTGGTGTCCAGACTCAGGCGGAAGAGCTTTTTGAGGTACTCCCACACGCTGTCCATCTTCTTGGAGAAGTCGGTCTTTTCACTCGACTTCTCGTAGGCGGCCTGCGCGGCGACCATCTCGGCCGAGGGCTCGTCGACCGGCGCGGATTCGGTGGCGGCGTGCGCCGACGTGGTCTGGGTCTTGCCCTGCGACTCGAGCCAAATGATGGCATCCAGAACGTTGCCGTTGGCGGCGTCGAGCGCTGCCTTGGCATCGGTGTAACTTACGTTGCACTTGGTGCGGATGGTTTCAACTTTTTCGAGGTCGTCCATGACCTGTCCTTTCGTTCGATGGGCGCGACGCCGGGCGATCTGCCCGGGCGCGAGCGTTGCGTTCGGCGGCCTGCGTTGCGCGGCGCCGCCCCGCCCTTGGTCGAACTCTATAGTGCAGGTTATAGATTAAGCGATTCTTGAGCCAAGATTAATGTTGGATGAGTTTTTGGGTGCGAAGCGCGTGACACGGGGCGCGCAGGCAAGGGGAAGGCCGGTTTTGCGTGGCGTGGGGAAGGGAAGGACAGGTCTTTGGGGCGGCCGACAGCGAGGTTTAATACTTTTCCGTGAAGTGAACGAGTGAAATCGGACCCCCGAAACATCGACACTTTGAGTGCGTCGTTTCCTGCGGTTTTACTGCCAGAATCCTGCGATTTTGCCGACGAAAAATGTGGATGCTTCAGGGGCCCAAAAACAGACGTTCACTTCGCGGAAAAGTATTAGACCTCGATAGCAGAGGATGGGGTGCCGATGACAAAGTGGTGGCAGAAATGTGATAAACAAAGCGCGTCGATCATGAGGAATCAGAATCGCGTTGCAAAAGTATGAAAATATCCTACAATTGCAACATGAAGTACTTTAGCAACATAGCGGCGATAAGCGAGCTTTCCGAGAGTGAGGGTGTGTTTACCACAGCCCAGGCGGCTCGTATGGACATCTCTCGAGATGCACTGGCGCACTCATGCCGCGCAGGGCGTCTTGAACGGATATGCCACGGCGCCTACCGGATGTCTGGAACACAGCGCCGAGACACTGACGAGCTCAATGCTTTTTGGAAGCTCACCAATCCCTCCCTTTGCGCGTGGGAGAGAAAACGCCAGTGGGATGGCATCGCCGTGAGCGGTACGACAGCGGCGAACCTACAGCAAATGGGCGATTTCTATCTGTCCCCCTACAGGATGACCGCGCCCATGCGCATCAACACAAGAAACGAATCCCTTTCTTTTGTAAAGCGCGAGATTGCTGAGCAGGACGTCGTTTGGCTCGACGGCCTGCCGGTAACTAAACCCGAGCGCACGCTTGTCGATCTTTGCCTCGATTTCGAGGACCCCTCATTAATTATCGATGCCTATAACGACGCGCTTGGGCGAGGGCTCGATATACAGCGGCTGAAAGCTCTTGTAGAGGAGAACTCAAAAACCGCCAAACGACGCGAGCTGATGGCGCCTTTGCTGATAGCTCTAGGTTGTGACTGAATACGCAGGTCTGATGTTGGCTAGTTGCAAGTTGGGGCAATTGTTTGTCCGTGCGACACGTTAATCTAAGTTACCGTTGAAAGGCGTTGCAACAAAGTGTTGCAACTGCCATGAATCGCGTTTAATCTTGATAACGCTGTGTCAATTAGCGGACAGTTCGTCCGTAGTTTGTTCCGATTGGATAGCATGAAAGACGTTAGGGAAGAGATAACTGCCAAACGCAAGGAGCTCGCGCTGACTCAGAAGGAGTTCGCCGCCGCTCTTGGCATGGGACCTAATGGTGATAGAACCGTCCGGCGTTGGGAGACTGGCGAGACCAGTCCATCTGCTACGGAGCTCACGTTTATACGTTCCCTAGGTTATCAGGCACCCTTTGCGCAGGGTGATCGGGAGGACGCTCCTTTCACTTACATTGACCTATTTGCTGGTATCGGTGGCATTCGCTTGCCGTTCCAAGAACTTGGTGGCAAGTGCGTTTTTTCTTGTGAGTGGGATAAATATGCACAGAAGACGTACCGCATGAATTACGGTGATCAGCCCGCTGGGGACATTCATGAAGTTCGTTCGGACGACATTCCAAAATTTAACGTTTTATTGGCGGGATTTCCGTGCCAGCCATTCTCGCTTGCGGGCGTTTCAAAGAAAAAATCGATGGGACGTGCTACTGGCTTTGAAGACAAGACGCAGGGGACATTATTTTTCGAAGTAGCTCGTATTATTCGCGACAAAAAACCTGATGCTTTCCTGCTGGAAAACGTTAAAAACCTAACAAGTCACGATCGCGGCAAGACCTTCAGGATTATTATGCAGACCCTTAAGGACGAGCTTGGTTACGATGTGCACTACAAGGTTCTTGATAGCAAGAATTGGACTTGCCAGCATCGTGAGCGAATTTACATTGTTGGCTTTAAGAAAAAAACTAATTTTGATTGGGATCAACTAGAGCTTGGGGGCGGTGGGCACACCGTCGGGGAGATTCTTGAAGATGCTCCTGATGATCGATACGTTCTTTCCGACAAACTGTGGGCTTATTTGCGCGCATATAAGGAAAAGCATCAGGCGGCAGGCAATGGCTTTGGCTATAGCACGGTTGGCCCCAATGACACGACAAGGACGCTTTCAGCACGCTATCACAAGGACGGAAGTGAGATTCTTGTTTCACGTGGTGAGGGGAAGAACCCTCGCAAGCTGACTCCGCGTGAATGTGCCCGACTTCAAGGGTTCCCCGATCAATTCATTATTCCGGTTTCGGATACGCAGGCATATCATCAATTTGGTAATTCTGTCACCGTACCGGCTGTGCGAGCAGTTGCCAAGCTGATGATGGGAGCGTATTTCGATGGACTACGGAGTTCTGAGTAGCTATTTTGACGGCGCGGTTGCGAAGAAACTCGTTGCTGTTGATATTGATAGAAAACGCAGCAACCAGCATGAATTCAACGGAACTGTGGAGCTCCGTTACCTGTTTGGCGACGATGATATAAGAAATATACCGACGACCTTCGTATTTCTTTGCGACGATGCAGACCCTTTGTTTGATCACGGGTTTACGACTTGGTACGACGCGCGCAGGAAGCATCCGACTAGGACGGAATACAGGCTCTATTACAACGATAGCGAAGCGATACGAGCCTCGAGAATCGGTGACCTGATGGTCATTGCACCTTCAGACGAGCATGGTCTTCTGATTGTATTTGCTAGACAAGGATCAAATGCCGAGTGCCAATTAAGATGGCTTTTCGGTTTGAACGAAGTTGACGACAGTGGTTTTTCGCGGTCAACTGCAGATGACAGGCGAATAGACTCAATCGCCGCATCCATCCTTGAAGCGATTGGCATCGAAGTTTCGCTTCCCACGTCGGCTGTTACGTATTTGGATGAAATGGTCGAAAAGTTCGGTGATTCTTTTCCCAAAGGGATTGAATTCACGAGATATTCCATCTCGACTTTGGGAGTGCTTGATTGGAGGAGCAACCCCGACGAGTGCCTTCTTGACTGCTATGAGCGAGAAGAGATTCTCTTTAAGGTATTCGAGAGGCATCTGCTTGAGCGCGATTTGGCTCCCTATCTAAGAGGCGATCTCGATGTTGATGGAGTGTTACGGACCACGATGTCAGCTTTCCAGCGGAGGAAATCGCGCGCGGGAACTGCTTTCGAGCATCAGCTTGAGTACCTGTTTAAGGGATGGGGCATAAGTTATTCCGCTCAGCCGTATACTGAGGGCAAATCAAAGCCAGATTTCATTATGCCGTCGATTGAGGCTTATAGAAATCCTTTGTATCCTGCCGAGAAGCTGACCATGCTTGGCGCAAAAACGACCGTTAAAGAGCGCTGGCGCCAAGTGTTGGAAGAAGCGGATAGAATTGAAAATAAGCATTTGATTACACTTGATGTGGCGGTGAGCACTGAGTACACGGACTCGATGCGCAGGCATAGCCTCCAACTGGTTGTGCCTCGTCCTGTATTTGGTTCATATACGGCTGAACAGCAAAGCTGGCTGATGGACGTAGGGGAGTTTTGCCAACTACTGGTCGATAAAGAACGACAATAGTTCATTTCTATACCGGAGTTTTACATAGCCAGCTTAATAATAAGCGCGCAAGTGCGCCGGGCATAAATGACGTCCTTGCGCGCCGATGCTTTGCCTAAGTATCCGCTAGCCCATAAGAACTGCGAGTTTCATAGAGTTCTCAACTGCGGTGTAGCTCATAGCGCCCTTGCCGACCTTTTGCGGATCGTAGTCAGATTGCTGGATGACACCGCTGTATTGAGCAACGACATTTTCAAATGCTGGGCTATCGAGGAACTTGTGAGGATCAGTTTTCCAATACACCTTCCCCTGATCATCTGCTTCCATCAATGCGCGGAGGCCACAGACTAGGGGGTAGATAAAGCCATCAGGAACAGGATTATCCGTTGCCTTTTCAAAGAAGGGAGTTTTGTATTCATTGCGACTATTCTTAAGGCTCTTAACGGCGCCGATTTTTCCGTAGCTTCCTGTTTTGTTGTAGTGCCTGGGGAAACGCGAATAGATTTCATCGTATAGACCGGGAAGGTCCGTAGCCACTTTGAGTGCGCTAAGAACTTGCGGATTCTTGAGTTCGCGGCGTGCTGAACCAGCGGCTTTGCTAACTCGGTCATCCCTCATAAGCTGCAAGAACTTTTCTTGGCACTTCTCCTTGCCGCTATAGACTAGGGGAAGTTGTGGCGCTTCGATGTCGCCAGAGGTGACGTTACTCGAGATGAGCGATAACGGGATCCAAGAGAGTGCGACAAGCTTTCTGGATTCAATGGGGTTGCCGTCGTTGGTTTTCCAGCTGATTTTGGCTGCAAATTCAGGATATTTTTCGGCATAAAGAGCCTTAAAGGAATCGAAAAGACCTTCCTGATTGCCCTTGGTGCCTTGTGTGAGTTGAGCGTTATTGTTGCGAGCGTCGCAGATTTCCAAAAGTGAGGTGCGGAAGTTCTCAACGCAGAGCGCATCGTTTGGGTCGGTTGGAACGAGCAATTCGACAGGAATCGAGAAGTCTAGAGTGCTTATGCCTTTCTCTTTGAGGGCTGCTTTTTCTTCACGGAGAAGTGACAGGTATTCTTCAATATCGGTTCGACGGTTCATCCATGTTTGCTTGAATGAATCCCAGATTGTGACTTCGTTCTTTTTGGGAGGTCGATTGCCAAGCGCATGTTCGGCTTCGCTGAGAATGTAGCTGCCGATTGCGAGTGTGTTGTGGCCGCCGTCAAGAATTCCCTCAACTTCGTCGTGAGAAGCAAAGCTTAGACGATAACGCCCGCGATCAAGGGACTCGTAGCTCGAGGACGCGAGCAGAATTCCCTTTGATTTAAAAGGGAAGAGCTTTTGCGTGGGAGAAAGCTCATCAGCGCGAATGGATGCCTGAATAGCATCGGTCACTGAGCCCAAACGGGAATTGCGGGGGTTGGCATCGAGATCGAGAGTGTCGATAATTTTGATAATGGATTTGGGGGACATCAGCCCGACGATCTTTTTAATGTCTCCAACTTTTTGCTCGTAGCTGTCGGTAAAGCGAACAATAATGTCGGTGCTCATAGCGAAACCCTTTCGTCTAAAGTAGTCAAAACAACAGGCCTGCGCTCTTGGAGTGCCGGAGATTGAAAGGGAGCATCGCTAACAAAAAAAGCTGGTCTCCCAGCTCTAGACGAAAGCCATAACGGTGATCGGGCGTTATGGTGTTGTGCCTAGAGACATCCGTCTCATCTTCCAGCCCCTATCCAGGAAGCTTGATCGAAGGATCTCACTGACCGAGGAAGAGATCAAGATCTGTGGGCATATAAATCGGGTCCCTTCTACGTGAACGGTAGGTAAGCGGTGGTGATCGGTATTTTGTGTCCGCACGACGTGTGACACTTAACCTGCCGTCCTATTCTGCCGCGGCGGCATGTGTTTGAACAACGACCCTCTAAGGAGCTCGATAGTAATGAGTGACAACACCAAGCATCTCGCAAAGAAGCGCGTCAAGGACGCCGGACCGTGCCTCGCGTTGTGCCTCGCCGGCGCAGCGGTCGCGCTGCTGGCTGTTCTGGGGCCGTTCGACGTGCTCCGAAGTGCCAGCTCTCTGCACGTCTGCATGGCCCTTGCCGGTGCCATGATGACCGGTGGCGTGCTCGACCTGGTTTTTTGGGTGCTCGATCCGTTTGGATGGAAGAACGAAGAGTAAGTCCTAAGGAATGGATACCCCGCAGCAACAGGAGGTCCCCGTGATCTGGTTTACCAGCGATACCCACTTTGGACACGAGAACATGCTACGGCTTAGCGATAGGCCTTGGTCGACTGTTGCGCAGATGAAGGACGTCATGGTCGCTAACAGTAACAGCAAGGTCGCTGCGGATGACGAGCTCTACATCTTGGGCGACTTTAGCTTTAAGATGACGGTCCAAGATGCCTACGAGCTGCGCAAAGGCATTGCATGTAAGCGCGTCCATCTACTGCCCGGCAACCACGACAAAGACTGGACGCAGTCTGCGGTAGCGGATGCTTTTATCGTCGAGCCGCCCATTTGCGTGCTCAAGATCGATCGGCAGAAAATCGTGCTGAGCCACTATCCCATGGCCGACTGGCAGGGCATGTCGCACGGCGGCTGGCATTTGCACGGGCATATCCACAGTTGCGGCGGCGCGTACAACAAGTTCAACCTCAGACAGGGGCTGCTGCGCTATGACGTGGGCGTGGACGCAAACAGCTACGCCCCGGTAAGTCTGGATGAGCTCAAGTTATGGTTTGCGCAGGTAAACGAGCCGGTATGTTGCGTTAAATGGCCGTGGTGGGTCAACGCCACGGGCGACGAGCAGGTCGAGCACGACCTCGAAGCCTATAAGAGGGAAGTGGTAATCCGATGACGGTCCATGTGACGGGCGATATTCACGGCGGCCTCGACATGCAAAAGCTGCGCGATTGGGAGCTTGGGGATAGCCTGACGAGCGACGACTATCTGATTGTCGCGGGCGACTTTGGCTTTCCGTGGGATTTCCCTGCCGAGGAGTGCGCCGACATCGCTTGGCTGGAGTCGCGCCCCTATACCGTGCTGTTCGTCGACGGCAACCACGAGCGTTTCGATCACTGGGCGGAGCGTCCCATGGAGCTGTGGCACGGTGGGCTGACGCAGCGCCTGTCGGATACCTCCCCCATACGGCGCCTGACGCGCGGCGAGGTTTTTGAGCTCGACGGCTCAACGGTCTTTACCATGGGCGGCGCCACGAGTGTGGACAGGGAATACCGCATTCCCTATTCCAGCTGGTGGCCGCAGGAGTTGCCGGATGAGCGCAACTTTGAGGAGGCGCGGGCAAAGCTCGACAGCGTGGGCTGGAAGGTCGACTACGTGATCACCCACACCTGCTCTACGCGCATGCTTTCTCCCACGCTTTATCCGGCACCCGGCTGGAATTGCCCCGCGGTTGATCGACTTACGGCATTTTTCGATGAGCTGGAAGATCGCTTGGACTACAAGCGCTGGTACTACGGGCATTTTCATCGCGACGCCAACCCTGCCGAGCGCCACACCGTGCTCTACGACTGCATCGTTCGCCTAGGCGACGAACTCCAGCCCTGGGATGTTGCGTAGAGGCGCGGTGGCTGGCTACTCGACCGTTACAGTGATGTTTTCCCGATGCTCCCGGATGACGTTCCAGCTAAAGTGCTCGACCAGCTGCTCGGCAGAGCGCGGCGTGGTGTCTGGCGCGATGCCTGTTTGCCCGGCGAGCCAGCCCAGTAGTGCCTCGGGCGTGCCAAAGCGGGCGCGTAGTTCGCCTAGGTCCAGATCGCGATCGCGCTTGGAAAGGCGGCGACCATCCGGCGACATGAGCAGCGGAATGTGCGCGTAGTGCGGCGTGGGAAGTCCCAGCAGATGCTGCAGGTAGATTTGGCGGGGCGTGGAGCCCAGCAGGTCGCACCCGCGCACGACCTCGGTGACGCCCATGGCGGCGTCGTCGATCACCACGGCTAGCTGATAGGCAAACACGCCGTCGCTGCGGCGCACCAAAAAGTCGCCGCATTCGGTGGCGAGCGCTTCGCATTGGGCGCCGTACGTGCGGTCCACGAATTCGATCACGTCGTCCGCGAGGTCATCGACGGCGGGCACGCGCAAACGCGTGGCCGGGGCGCGCAGGGCACTGCGGCGGGCGACCTCTTCGGCCGAAAGCCCTCGGCAGGCGCCACGATAGATGGGCGTGCCGTCGCTGGCGTGCGGCGCGCTCGCGGCGTGGAGTTCGGCGCGCGTGCAAAAGCAGGGGTAGGTGAGGCCGGCGTCTTGCAGCTGGTGCAGGGCGTCCTCGTACAAGTCCAGGCGATCGTGCTGGTAGTAGGGGCCTTCGTCCCACTCAAGCCCCAGCCAGGCCAGGTCGTCAATCAGTTGAGCGGCAAGTTCCGGGCGCTTGCAGCGATCGTCCAGGTCCTCGATGCGCAGTACGATGCGGCCGCCCTGGCTGCGGGCCGAAAGCCACGCGCACAGGCAACTGAACACGTTGCCCAGGTGCATGCGGCCCGAGGGCGACGGGGCAAAACGGCCCACGACGGGCGCGGGGGTAGAGGCGGGCGGCATCGCTGGCGCGTCCGCGGCGTGTGTTGCTATGTTGCGTGCGTTGATATCCATGCGGACGAGTATAGCGCGGGGCGCGGTGGGGGAGACGCTGCCGTGGCCTGCAAGTTGCCGAGGCCGCGCGTTGCGCGTGCCGGACCACCGGTTCGACAGCTCGATCGCCGCCCGCCAGCTCAACCCCTCAAACGACAGAAACCCCGGCAGCTCTTCGCAACTGCCGGGGTTTCCGCGGAAAAGGGGGACATGATCCTCGAGCGGACGGCAAAGGGGCAAACCGTTTTCGCTCAACTGCTTTATGCCCCTCGGCTGGCGGCTCAATCAGCGTATGTCGCGCCCACACAAAGCCGCTACACCTGTGACGGAGCTGTGAAGTGGTATCTATCGTTGGCGCATGCCATGCCAAAGAGTGTCCCTAACGACTAGTCATTTAAGAACGTCCCCAATGACTAGCTGCTGGCGGCGGGCGTGACTTTCATCCCGTTTGGCGCTCCGGTCGCCTAGATATTCGTCATGTGCGCCCGTAAACGTGGGACAATGGCGCTGTTGGTTTTACAGACAAAGGATGTGCCTATGAACGCCCCCGTTGCCAAGACCTGTCGGCAGCGTCGCCTATTCGCGCGATTTGCTTCCGTCTGCGCACTCGTCGCGCTTGCATTGTTGCTACTGCCCGCCGCCGCGCACGCCGACGGCTATTCCATGAGCCAAACCTACATCGGCGCCACGGTTGAGGCCGATGGGTCGTTGACCGTTGTCGAGGGGCGTCAGTTTGATTTCGATGACGACATCAACGGCGTGTTTTGGGAGATCAATACGGGCTCCAACCAGCAGGGTGGCTCGGCGGGCGTCGACGTGCTGAGTGTCGAGGAAGAAGACACCGCGTTTAACAAAGTCGATAGCGCGAACAAGGGCGACTCTGGCGTCTACACGGTCGAGCAGACCGGTGACGGCGTAAAGATTAAGGTTTTCAGCCCCCACGAGAGCGGCGACAGCGCGATCTATTACGTGAGCTACACCATGACCGGTGCGGTCATGAACTGGACCGATACCGCCGAGCTCTACTGGAAGTTCGTGGGTGACGGCTGGTCCGCGGATTCCGACGATGTCGAGATGGAAGTGTACTTCGCAAATGCCGCTGCCGGGACGGCGGCCGTCAAGGGCGATAACTTCCGCGCGTGGGGTCACGGGACGCTGACGGGCGACGTGTCACTCGATGAGGACGAGCCCATGGTCACCTATACCATTCCCTGCGTGCATCAGGGCGAATTCGCCGAGGCGCGCATCGCCTTCCCCAGCGACTGGGTGCCATGGCTTTCCGCTTCAAGTGAGGAGCGCATGTCAACGATCCTGAGCGAGGAGAAGGCGTGGGCCGACGAAGCTAACGCCCGCCGCGCTCACGCTCGCATGATTGCCAATGCACTTGCCGCGCTAAGTATTGTCGCGGCGGTGGCCTTTACCGGCACAATCGTTGTGTTCAAGCTGCGTCGCCGCAAGCCCAAGCCGCTTTTCCAGGACGAATATTTCCGCGATGTGCCTTCGGCCGACCATCCCGCCGTGCTTTCGGCCCTCATGAGCTGGAACGAGGTGCCCGATCAGGCATATATCGCCACGCTCATGAAGCTCACTGACGACCGTGTGATCAAGCTGGAGCAGGCGACAGTGACCAAGGCCAAGAAGGGCCTGTTGGGGCGTGAAAAAGAAGAGCAGACGTATCGCGTGACGGTGAGTGATGCGGGCTGGAAGTCGGCCAAGGGCATTGACCACATGGTGCTCAAGGTCTTCTTTGCCGGTGCTAAGCCCGACGAGAACGGCGATCGCTCGCGCACGTTTGACGAGCTGCAGCACTACGTCAAGCAGCACGCTACGCCCGTGGGCGACAAGCTCGAGGACTATCAGAACACCGTTAAGGGCAAGCTGGCCGATAGCGAGTACGTTGCCTCGGACGGCATCGTTGCAATGGTGTTTTGCCTGGTTCTCGGTATTCTGATCGCCTTTGTTCCCATGGGATCCATTTTCTTTACCGACGGCGCACAGGTGAACATTATCGCCGCGCTTATCTCGGTGCCGATTGTGCTGGTGGGTATTGGCGTGGGCCTTACGTTCCGCCGCTTTACGCCGGAGGGCGCCGAGGTTGCGGCTCGCTGCAAGGCGCTTAAGCATTGGCTCGAGGACTTCACGCGCCTAAAGGAAGCCGTCCCCGGCGATCTGGTCCTGTGGAATAAACTTCTGGTGATGGGCGTGGCGCTGGGCGTTTCGAAGGAAGTTCTGCGTCAGCTTGTCGAGGCTGTTCCTCCCGAGGTGCGCGAGGCCGACGGTTTCTACGACAATTACCCCTGCTACTGGTGGTACTACCATCATTACGGTATCGATTCGCCGCTTGATTCATTTAACGATGTGTATCACGAGAGCATCCGTGAGCTGGCTTCGAGTTCCGATAGCTCGAGCGGTGGCGGTGGCGGTGGCTTCTCGGGCGGCGGAGGCGGCGGCGTCGGCGGAGGCGGCGGCGGAACGTTCTAGCGAGCGCTTGCTTTGGGGTGGACCTTTCTGGGCGGTTGCCAGGGAAGATCCATCCCATTTTTGTGCATCGAAACGGGCCATACTTTCCGCTGCGGACCTTCGCGCAAGGGGCAGTGGGCAAAAAATGCCAAATATGAGTACTGTTGCCTAGATTGTCACATTTGCTTGTACTAAAAAATGGATTTCTAACGAGATTGTTTCTCGTTAGAAATCCATTTTATTGTACATTTGGGGAGATACGTTAGTTCATCCAACGCGTCGAGAGGTCTAAGAGACCCGAAAAAGCCGAATTTCGCTGCCACTAAAAAGGTAACAGTACTCATATTTGATGTTTTTTGACCACAGCTATATGTGAACCCCTATATAGCGACCTCAAGAAGGGCTTCGTCGGTCGTTTTGATCAAGACTGTCCCCAACGACTAGTCATTTAAGAACGTCCCCAACGACTAGGTATGGCTGCTGGGCCTAGACGGTTAGGTCCAGCTCGTAGAGGAAGCTTTCGCGCGGCATGGCGTGGCGGCGTTCCTCGCGGTTGGCGCGGTGCGTGGCAGTGCGCTTAAAGCCGTGCAGTTCGTAGAACTTCCACGAGCAGTTGGAATCGGTGTACAGGTGCGCGCTGGTCGCCCCACACGAGGACAGATGCGAGATTGCAGCGTCGAGCAGCACCGATCCCACGCCCAGGCCGTGGACGTCAGAGTCGACGGCGAGCAGCGTGACCTCGTTGTCATGCGGCAGTGGGCTTTTCTCGAGCAGGCGGTTGTTGGTTCGAATGGTGGCACGCACAAACGAGAGGTACTCGGCGCACGACTCGGGTTCTAACTCACGCATCTGCGACAGCAGTGCACGCTCGGTATCCATCCAATGTTCGTTGATAGTGACGCCGGAGCTCTGTCCTGCGCGTGCAAGCGCAATGCCGCGCGCCTGACCGTCGATTACGGCAACCTGCGAAAACGTCGAGGAAGAAAGGCAGTAGGCAAGGTCGCACGCGGCTTCGAGGCGGTTGTACTCATCGTTATCCGAGTTGTTGTGCCAAAGCTGCTGCAGGATCAGCGCGATGGCGTCGAAATCTTCGGTATCAAACGGTCGGTAGAGAACCCGCGAGACCATGGTGCCTCTTTCTATTGCGGATGCATATCGAGCACAGTTCTACCACGCCGTTGGCATCTAATTATGGTGCCCCTGTGTTCCATCAACTCACCGTGCCCAGTGGCGCTCCTGCAACCCCCGCTCGAAGCTTTTTCTGCACAGCCGCGCGTTGCGGGGTGCATCGTCGCGCTCGATGCGCTACATTAAATCAGTATTTTCAATGCCGCTGCGCGAGCGCTGCAGATCGACGTATCACCGACTCACAGAGCACGGCGGCGTACCAGACAGGAGGACTGCATGGGATCTGATGTGAAGATCGCACGCGCGTTGATCTCGGTTACCGATAAGACGGGCGTCGTCGATTTCGCACGGACGCTGGTTGACGACTTTGGCGTCGAGATCATCTCTACGGGCGGCACGGCTCGTGCCATCGAGGACGCGGGCGTTCCCGTAACCCCCATCGAGGAGTTCACGGGCTATCCCGAGATGATGGACGGCCGCGTCAAGACGCTGCACCCCAAGGTCCACGGCGCGCTGCTTGCCCGTCGCGATTCCGAGCAGCACATGCAGGAGGCCGCTCAGCACGGCATTAAGCTGATCGACCTGGTCGTCGTCAACCTGTACGAGTTCGAGAAGACCGTCGCCAACCCCGAAGTCACCTTCGCGGATGCCATTGAGCACATCGACATCGGTGGCCCCTCCATGCTGCGCTCTGCCGCCAAGAACGCCGCGAGCGTTACCGTCATTTCCGACCCGGCCGACTACGACGCCGTCCTGGCCGAGATGCGCGAGACCGGTGGCTGCACCACGCTTTCCACCCGTCGTCGCCTGCAGGTGAAGGTCTACCAGACCACTGCCGCCTACGACACGGCGATCTCCCGTTGGCTTGCCGCCCAGGCAAGCGACGTGGCGGACACCTCTGCCAAGCTCGAGATCTCGCTGGAGAAGGTCGACGACCTGCGTTATGGCGAGAACCCGCAGCAGAAGGCCACGGTCTATCGCTTTGCCGAGGGCTGCGAGAACACCGCGAGCTCGCAGTTCCCGCTTGTGGGCTCCGAGCAGATCCAGGGCAAGCCGCTCAGCTACAACAACTATCTGGATGCCGACGCCGCCTGGAACCTGGTCCGCGAGTTCGACGAGCCGGCCTGCGTGATCCTCAAGCACCAGAACCCCTGCGGTTCCGCCGTTGCCGAGGACATCACGGCCGCCTACGACCGCGCCTTCGCCTGCGATCCCAAGAGCGCCTTTGGCGGCATCATCGCCTGCAACCGCGAGGTTCCCTTTGATCTGGTTGAGCACTTCGCCGATCAGAACAAGCAGTTCGTCGAGGTCATCATCGCCCCGAGCTACACTGCCGAGGCACTCGAGCGCATGGCTAAGCGCCCCAACCTGCGCGTGCTGGCTACCGGCGGCGTGGACCACGGCGCCCAGGTGGAGCTGCGCTCCGTCGACGGTGGCATGCTGGTGCAGGAAGTCGACCACGTGACCGAGGATCCCGCGACCTTTACGTTCCCCACCGACCGCAAGCCCACCGACGCCGAGATGGCCGAGCTCGAGTTTGCCTGGAAGGTCTGCAAGGGCGTTAAGTCCAACGCCATCCTGGTCTCCAAGGGCAAGGCCGGCATTGGCATGGGCCCGGGTCAGCCCAACCGCGTGGATTCTGCGCTGCTGGCCTGCGAGCGTGCCGAGGACTTCTGCGAGCGCGAGGGCGTGGAGAAGGGCGGCTTTGCCTGCGCAAGCGACGCATTCTTCCCGTTCCGCGACAACGTCGACGTGCTTGCCAAGCATGGCGTGACCTGCATCATTCAGCCCGGCGGCTCCAAGCGCGACGACGAGAGCATCCAGGCCTGCAACGAGCATGGCATTGCGATGGTGTTCACCGGAGCCAGGCATTTCCGTCACTAAGTTTCGCCCCGGGACAAAATAATCTCTGCAAAAGACGGCTGCTCCGTTTGGAGGGCCGTCTTTTTGGTATAAGAGGACGGAATGACTAACACGAAAGGTACAACCATGCCCCAGATTGATGATGACGAGCTGTTTGGCAATGCCGAGGAACAGCGTGCGTACGAGGACTTTTGCGCCAATCAGGAGGCGGTCGAGAAGTTCACGCTCGACAAGCCCGCGCTTGTCTGTCGTTGGCGCATGTCCAACAAAAAGGTGCCCATGCTCAACCGTCACATCCGCGCGCTGTCCGAGCGTCTGGTGCAGGGCGAGCCACTTACCCATAACATGCTCAGTTGGGCCAAGCAGCACGTTGAGTGGTCACTTGCCGAGGGCGACTACACCGCCCGCGACGGCGTGCTCATGCTGGTGATCGACGTTAACGGCAATGCCGCCATGACGGTGGGGGAGTACGAGCCGCTGGCCGACACGTCGGCCAAAGCGCTGCGTGCCCGTTCTGCCGAGGCTCGCTCCGAAGCCGACGAGACCGGCGTGGCGCCCGAGCTGCTCGCCGCCGTCAACAACGGCGAGCTTGCCTTTGTGGCGCCGGGGGACGAGTACCTGTGCGGCACGGCGACGCTCATCGAGCAGTTGGCTCAGACCAAGGGCATCCCGGTCACGCGCGTGGACATTCCCGCGCAGCTTAAGGGCGCGCTGTTCCTGGTGAGCGACGAGCACGGCGTGGTTGCCGCAACCGAGACGGACGCTGCGGAGGCCGACGCCGCCACGGTCGCCTTCTTCGCCGACGGCTACGAAAAGCTTCGCGCCCGCCGCTAAATGATTTTTCTGGGACGGGGATTTAATAATCATTTTGGTCCCCGTCACCGCTGCGAGTGCGAGGCGAGCCAAACGCCCCCCGCTCGCGAACAGTTCTGTCACCTTGGTGACGCGCGAGGCGCATACCTGCGGCTCCGCAGCCATAATGGTGGCAAGACAACCAAGAGGGGAGCGGAATCCATGGCGCTGATCTATATCGTTGAGGACGACGAGCCCATTCGTCGCGAGCTTGCCGATATCCTTGCCCGCGCCGGTTTTGAGGTTGAGGCCTGCGAATCGTTTGAGCATGTCTCGCGCGATATTCTCGCCGCCGCGCCCGACCTGGTGCTGCTCGACCTCACGCTTCCCGTCAAGGACGGCCAGCATATCTGCCACGAGGTTCGCCGCGAATCCGAGGTTCCCATCATCGTCCTCACGTCGCGCGCGACCGAGATCGACGAGGTCATGGCCATGACGCTCGGCGCGGACGACTTTGTTCCCAAGCCCTACAGCGCCCGTGTGCTCGTGGCGCGCATCAATGCCTTGCTGCGTCGCACCGCGGCGGCAGGCGAGCGCAGCACGCTCGTCCACAAGGGGCTGGAGCTCGACCTCGCCCGCTCCATGGTCACCAATACGGCAACCGGCGACAGTACCGAGCTCACCAAAAACGAGCTGCGTATCCTTTCGCTGCTCTTGGGTCGCGCGGGCAAGATCGTCTCACGTCCGGCCATCATGCAGGACTTGTGGGACTCCGACGCCTTCGTGGACGACAACACGCTTACCGTTAACATCAACCGCCTGCGCACCACGCTCGAAAAAATCGGCATCAAGGGGTATTTGACCACGCACCGCGGCCAGGGCTATTCGGTCTAGGGGCCGGCTATGTCGTTTGCCAAGCTCTTTAAAGACGCGCTGCTTCCCGTCGCCGTGTGGACCTGCGGCGTGCTGCTGAGCTGCTTTGTGCTGACGGTCGCCGGCGCACCCGTTTCTATCGTGGTCGTGGCGGTCGGCGTGTCCTTTATCTTCGGTATGCTCGGCATCGTGATCGAGTACTCTCGCCGTCGCCGTTTTCTGCGTCAGTTGGAGCGCGCGGCAGAGGAGCTCGAGAGTCCCGCATGGGTGCAGGAGATGGTGCAATGCCCGACCTATGCCGAGGGCGAGCTCGAGTACGAGGTCTTGCGCCGGGTGGGCAAAGCTGCCTGCGACGAGGTTGCCGAAGGCCGGCGCCAGACCGATGACTATCGCGACTATATCGAGAGCTGGGTCCACGAGGCCAAGCTGCCCTTGGCGGCGGCCCATCTAATTTTGGAAAACCTGGACGGCAGCGAAGACGATCTGTCGCGCGTAGATGACCTCGGTCGCGAGCTTGCCCGCGTGGAGCGCTATATCGACCAGGCGCTGTACTATGCGCGCTCGGAAGTCGTGGAGCGTGACTACCTGATTCGCCGCTGGGATCTTAAGACCCTGGTGACGGGCGCGATCAAGGCCAATGCGCGTGAGCTCATCGCGGCGCACGTGGCGCCGGTGTGCGAGAACCTCGACTTTGAGGTCTTTACCGACGAGAAGTGGCTCGAGTTTATTCTGGGCCAGCTCATTCAGAACAGCATTAAATATGCGCGTGAGGATGGTGCGAAGATCACGTTTTCGGGTGCGTTGCTGGACGAGGGCCTGGCAAGCGAGCGCATCGAGCTTACCGTCGCGGACAACGGCTGCGGCGTGTGCGCGGCAGACCTGCCGCGCGTGTTCGAGAAGGGCTTTACCGGCGACAACGGCCGCACCACCAAGCGCGCAACGGGTATTGGCCTCTACCTGGTGGCGCGTCTGTGCTCCAAGATGGGCATCGACGTCACCGCGGCATCCGAGCCCGGCGAAGGCTTCGTCGTTACGTTTGCTTTTTCAACGAACAAGTTCCAATACTTTGAGTAGTTAGCCCGTCTTACGGTGCGGACGGCTATGTTCCCGAACGTGAACTTAGCTAAAGCAATTGGTGCTATGTTCCCGAACGTGAACATAGCCATGAGGCTCAAATGAATCTCCTATAACAAAAACGTGCCGCCCCAACACGCCGCACCGGCCCCGCCCGACCTAGT
>OAZW01000765.1_pt1 | contig 21275 bp, 18 predicted proteins | sample 1495231 | NCBI WGS metagenome assembly OAZW01 (sample SAMEA2580062, study PRJEB22360) | human gut metagenome | reverse complement strand
ACTCATGGGAACGGTAGCCCAAAATGCAGATATTTATAAATATCCTATTTATAATTTTTTAGAATCAAGATTATTTTATTGAACTATTTATAATTTTGCAGTCATGAGAAAAGAAGGAATTTACACACTTTTTGAAACACTATCCATGATTTTGCATCCCTTTCTGCTTGAAAAACGTTACATTTGCTTTCATAATAAATAGCTATTTATGAAGAAGTCAATCGCTTTCCTGCCTAAGAAAAATCGGGAAGATCTGAAATACCTCGTTGAGTTAATTCTGGATAAGATTCCGGTGTGCGAAATGATCATCCTTTATGGGAGTTATGCTCGCGGTACTTACGTGAGTTATGATGAGCGCGAAGAATTTGGTATACCTACTTCTTTTAAAAGTGATTATGATATATTGGTCATTAATAGTGCATGGGGCTATGAAAAAATTGAAAATAAGTTGGTAAGCGTTCGCAATATTTACGACAAACGGGGGGATCATCGTTATCGGGTTCCCGTGCAGTTTATTCATGATAGCATAAAGAAAGTAAATGAAGATTTGAAATACAGTCGTTATTTTTATACTGAATTAAAGCGTGATGGGATAATGCTTTATAATAGTGGGAATAATAAACTGGCGAGACGGAAACCATTGAATTTTGGGGAAATAAAGAAACAAGGGGAAGAATATTTTAGAGAAAAATTCGCTAAAGCCAGACTTTTTATAGAGCAAGCTGTTTTTATGTATGATAAGGAAGAATATGTCATGTCTTCTTTTAATTTGCATCAAGCTTGTGAAAATTTGTTCAGCGCAATTTTGTTGACATTTACCCTGAAAAACGATAAGGAGCATAATTTAGAAGAGCTTTTTAAGGTTTCACGCGGATATGCTCCCGAACTGATTCGAGTTTTTCCTATTGGGAATGAAGAAGAAGAACGATTATTTAAAATACTTGTGTGTTCTTACATCGAAGCTCGTTATAATCCGGAATTTAAAGTAAGCCGGGAAGATGTTGAAGACTTGATGGTGAAGGTTGAAAAGTTTGGAATGGTTACAAAGGATGTGTGTGAACGGAGAATAAAGGAGTATGAAGGGTTGGCAAAGACAGAAAAGAAAAGGAGATAAGAATTGTGTAATTTAGAGGAGAAGTAATGGTCGTCTTATTGAGAATGGGGGGAGAAACTACCTTTTTTTCGAAGTTGATTCGGGACTTGCTCGTGGTTCATACAATCCGGATTACATGAGCCACGAGTAAGCTCTGTTTGACGAACGAGTGAGGGGTATTTTCTCGATTACTCTACGGTTAAGTTACGGTTATTTTTTGACTGTGTTACGAACCCACCATCCCTTTGTTCGAATCCTTTAAAATACAAAAAGAGAGTCAGCTTTTGTATGCTAGCTCTCTTGTTCTTGCTCTTTTTTGCGGAGAGGGAGGGATGACTCGAAGTCCTTCGGACTTCTCATGAACGCGTTACGAACCCACCATCCCTTCGTTCGAATCCTTTTAGATGCAAAAAGAGAGTCAACTTTTGTATGCTAACTCTCTTGTTCTTGCTCTTTTTTTGCGGAGAGGGAGGCTCTCGAACCTATACATTCAAGAAATATCATAAAAATGCAAATTATTGATAATCAAATATTGTTTGAAGTGCATAGTAAATCCAAATCTTTCTGAATATCTTTTGCTATTCCAAATATTGGGTGTATATTGGGGTGTAGAATTTCAAACGCACCCAATTATGAATATCAAACGAAACATCATTTTTGCATTGGAAAGCCGGAAAAAGAACGGTGTGCCAATCGTGGAGAATGTCCCCATCCGTATGCGTGTCATATACGCAAGCCAGCGCATTGAGTTTACAACGGGTTACCGCATTGATGTAGCCAAGTGGGATGCTGACAAGCAGCGAGTGAAGAACGGGTGTACCAACAAATTAAAGCAAAGTGCATCTGAAATCAATGCCGATCTGCTGAAATACTATACCGAAATTCAAAACGTATTCAAAGAATTTGAGGTACAGGAAGCCATGCCCACTACCCAACAATTAAAGGACGCATTCAACCTGCGAATGAAAGATACAAGTGAAGACCAGGAAGACGTAAAGATAAGTTTTTGGGAGATATTCGATGAATTTGTAAAAGAATGCGGCAATCAGAATAACTGGACTGAATCCACATACGAAAAGTTTGCAGCCGTAAAAAATCACCTTAAAAACTTCAAGGAAGATTTAACCTTTGAATATTTCAATGAGTTCGGACTGAACGAATATGTCAATTTCCTGCGTGACAAGAAAGATATGAGAAACAGTACCATCGGTAAACAAATGGGATTCCTCAAATGGTTCTTGCGATGGAGCTTCAAGAAAGACTATCACCAGAATATAGCATACGATACGTTCAAACCGAAATTGAAAACCACCCCCAAGAAAGTAATCTTTCTGACATGGGAAGAGTTGAACAGACTGAAAGACTATCAGATACCCAAGGACAAGCAGTATCTGGAACGTGTCCGGGATGTTTTCCTGTTCTGTTGCTTTACCAGTCTGCGTTATTCAGATGTTCGTAACCTAAAGAGAAGTGATGTCAAGTCCGACCATATAGAAGTCACCACCGTTAAAACGGCAGACAGTCTGAGTATTGAGCTGAACAAGTACAGTAAAGCCATACTTGAAAAATACAAGGACATCCATTTTGAAAACCACATGGCATTGCCTGTTATCAGCAATCAGAAAATGAATGATTATCTGAAAGAACTGGGAGAACTGGCAGAAATTAACGAACCTATACGTGAAACCTACTACAAAGGAAATGAACGTATAGATGAAGTTACACCGAAATACGCATTGCTCAGCACGCATGCAGGAAGAAGGACATTCATCTGTAATGCGCTGGCTCTAGGTATTCCTGCACAGGTTGTAATGAAATGGACAGGGCACAGTGATTACAAAGCCATGAAACCTTACATTGATATAGCCGATGATATTAAGGCTAATGCAATGAACAAGTTTAACCAACTATAAAAGTATCAGTCAGTTTCATAGATTATCATTTATTAAAGTTATCTTTGTCAGACAAGACTTATTAATATGGAAAGTGACAATAATCATAATATAGACAAAAGGAATTTTGACGCTTTTGTCCATGCTGTCGGTTCGGAAATAGAACAGGCGCAAGTCCGTCTCATTACAGCTGCCAATGCCCAGATGTTGTTCCATTATTGGAAGATGGGTAACTATATCCTGTATCAGCAGAACTTATATGGCTGGGGAGGAAAAATTATCAATAAATTGGCTCAGGCTATCCGCTTCAACTATCCTGAGAAGAAAGGATATTCTGTCAGAAATTTATCCTATATGTGTCAGTTTGCAAAGGCTTATCCTTTAAGTGTATTGAGGAAACTCATAGAAACGGATACAAAGTCCACTATCACAAGTGTACAGAATATTACAGAATCAGTCCAGGAGTTAAACAATACTGTATTTACGCAAGAGCCTCTTGCGCAAATACAACCGGCAGACAATAAGGAAACTACAATTATGCAAGAACCTCTTGCACAAATTCCGGATGTTACCGGAACAATATCCAGAATTTGCCAAATAGCAATTGAAGATATGGAAAGAATATTCCTATCATCACCTGTTGCAAGGATAAATTGGGCAAGCCATGTGGTCATACTCAATAATCCGCTTCTATTGGGTGTAAGATACTGGTACATGAAACAATCGGTAGAAATGGGCTGGAGCAGTAATGTGTTGAAAATGCAGATTGAAAGCAATCTGTATGACAGACAAATCAAGAGTAACAAGGTAAACAACTTCACTGCCACACTTCCGGCACCTCAAAGCGATCTTGCCAATTATCTGTTAAAAGACCCGTATATCTTTGACTTGGCAGGAGCAAAGGAAAAGGCTGACGAAAGGGATATAGAAGAACAGTTGGTAAAGCATGTAACCCGTTACTTGCTGGAAATGGGTAACGGCTTTGCTTTTGTTGCCAGACAAAAACATTTCCAGATTGGGGACAGTGACTTTTTCGCCGACCTGATCCTATATAATATCAAGCTCCACGCCTATGTTGTCGTGGAATTGAAAGCAACGCCATTCAAACCGGAATATGCAGGGCAGTTAAATTTCTATATCAATGTTGTAGATGATAAACTGAGGGGAGAAAATGATAACAAGACCATCGGTCTTTTGCTGTGCAGGGGTAAGGATGAGGTCGTGGCACAATATGCCTTGGCTGGATATGACCAGCCGATAGGTATCAGCGACTATCAATTGAGCAAGGCAGTACCCGAAAATCTGAAATCTGCTCTACCGAGTATAGAAGAAGTGGAAGAAGAACTGACCTTATTCCTTGACAAGGACAAGAACCCATAATATAAAGTATATGGCAGGAAAGATACAGACGATGATTCCCCAATATGGAGAACTCAACAGAATATACAGAGACTATATAGATAATTACGCTTTTTCTTTTGACAGGCAGAAATTCATATCGGATTTCTATCAGGAGTATAATGACATGAAATCCTTTGAAGCCGCTATCCTTGAACTGGTGCTTGACAAGCAAAAAGAGCAATACACCTTGATACTCAACAGCCTGAAAACTGAAATAGAAAAGAGCATACAGGCTTATGAGATACGCCCGTTAAGTGACAGAGCCATAGAACATGCTTGCTATCAGCACATGGAAAGGTATTCTCAGGAAATTGAAGCCCAGCTGGATGTTACAAGAAGTCTGAGCAAGCCGCTGAATGAAGCCAACAACAGGTATGATTCCATTGGTTACAGGGAGCATACAGCCGAAGAGGAAAAACAGGCAGAGAAAGAATATGAACGCTGCAAGGCTGAATATGACAGGGAAAAAGCCAAACTGAACAAACTCTATGATCAGCAAAAGGCTGCAAGAACAGAGGCATTCCAATACATGAAGAACTGTTGTGCGGACATATACCGTCAAAGCTGCCTTTTTCTGGATATATTGAAGAAATACATTCCTGACGGAAAGCAAGAGAATAAATCAAGCGAGCCAATCAGTCAGCAGGAAACGACAGAAGAACAACAGGAATATTTCAGCATGAAATTACTTTCGCTCATTCATGAGGTGTGCATAGGAGAACAGTTCGAAGAAATTTCCGCACTGGATTTCTATGCCAATATGAATCTTCACCCCTGCAACTGTAAGCTGAAAATAAAACCGAGAGAGAAAATACGTGTATGCTATCTGATATTCCTGATGAGCGAGAAACTCTCCAAACAGGACAGGGACAAATGGAAAGACAGAATACTGAAACTGCTGGATATTGACGACAGCTACTACAAATCCAAGTACAAGGAGCCTGTTTCAGATTTCCCCAGTGACAGCAACCAAAATTTCGCCAAGGAAATGGAACATATATTCAGATAATCCGTGATATATCCTGATACTTTACGAAAGTTCCACTTTTACCACTCAAATTAATTTTTGAGTGGTATTTTTATTTTCTGATATTCAATAAGATACAACGAAATTCAGATTATATCATCCCCATCCTTACCACCCGTATCCATATCTAATTTTGCATCGTTCGAGAACAGAAATAACAGCCAGTGCGCAGGGCTGATTGTTTAACGACTAATTAGATTGGACTATGACAAATATCCAAGAATTATTATCCAAACCCGTCTGGCAGATGACAGGCGAAGAGTTCATCATGTTAAGCAGGCACGCATCCGGTCAGCCGGAAGCGCAGCCGCAGCCCGTAACGGACACAGGCAGGAAGTATGTGTACGGAATACTCGGCATAGCCAAGCTGTTCGGGTGCAGCCTGCCTACCGCCAACCGCATAAAGAAAAGCGGAAAGATAGACAAGGCGATTACCCAGATAGGGCGCAAGATTATCGTAGATGCGGAATTGGCTCTTGAGCTTGCCGGGAAGAAAACAGGAGGACGGAAATAATGGGAGGTATGCTTATGGACTATATGAAAGAAATAAAGGAGATTTCGGCAGAACAGGCAATAATCCTTTGGCAAGCTTCACGCCTGAGCCTGTCGAAAATCTACGAGAAAGCACCTGAGATTCTAAAAGTGCAAGGTTCGGTCATTGGTACACTGGGCAATTTCAGTGCATCCATCGGCAAAGCCAAGAGTAAAAAGACTTTCAATGTATCGGCTATCGTAGCCGCCGCATTGAAAAACGGTACGGTACTGCGGTATGTGGCAGAACTTCCGGAAGATAAAAGGAAGATTCTTTATGTGGACACAGAACAAAGCCATTATCACTGTCTGAAAGTCATGAAACGTATTTTACGGCTGGCCGGTCTTCCTGATGACAGGGACAATGAACATCTGGAGTTTCTCGCTTTGAGGAAATACACGCCCGAGCAGCGCATCAGGATTGTCGAACAGGCTATCTATAATACACCGGACATAGGGCTTGTAATCATAGACGGCATCCGTGATATGGTATATGACATCAACAGTCCGGGAGAATCGACACGCATCATATCCAAACTGATGCAGTGGACGGATGACAGGCAGATACACATCCATACGATACTCCACCAGAACAAAGGCGATGAAAACGCAAGAGGGCATATCGGTACGGAGCTGAACAACAAGGCGGAAACCGTTCTGCTGGTGGAAAAGGACAAGAGCAACGGGGATATAAGCAATGTTTCAGCCATGCACATCCGTGCAATGGATTTCGAGCCTTTCGCTTTCCGTATCAACGACAATGCATTGCCTGAACTCATAGAGGGGTACAGACCCGAAGCGAAGAAACCGGGAAGACCGGAAGAGGAAAAGTTCGACCCTTACAGGCATATTACCGAACAACAGCACCGCATAGCACTGGAAGCGGCTTTCGGGCTAAAAGAGGAATACGGCTACAAGGATCTGGAAACCGCCTTAGTCAAGGCATATATGTCGGTAGGTGTAAAACTGAACCATCAAAAGGCGGTATCACTTATCATCATGCTCCGGAACAAACGGATGATAGTACAGGAGAACGGCAGGAAATACACGTTCAAGCCGGACTTTCACTATTAGACCGTCTAACTTGTAATCACTTCACTTTATTCGGCAGGTCTATATATTAAGGATAAAGCGAAGCGGTTGCAGAGAATGTAAAACCGCTTCACTTTATTACCGTATTCTATATATACGAAAATAAAGTGAAGTGATTATACAGACCGTACTTCATAAAAAGGTACGGGCGAAAAGAGAAATAAATATTCCAACCATTATTCAAACACTCATCTTATTATGGATATACAAACAGCAAAACAAATCAGGATAGCGGATTTTCTGTACAGTTTGGGACATTCTCCCGTCAAGCAGCAAGGTATCAACCTGTGGTATAAATCCCCGTTACGGGAAGAGACAGAGCCCTCGTTCAAAGTGAATATCGAGCGCAACCAATGGTATGATTTTGCAATTGGTAAAGGTGGAAATATCATTGCACTGGCACAGGAACTTTACTGTTCCGACTATGTACCTTATCTTCTACAGAAAATCGAGGAACAGACACCACACATACATCCCGTGTCTTTCTCTTTTGGCAAGCAGTCATTTTCCGAACCGAGTTTTCAGGAGTTGGACATTGTACAGTTGACTTCTCCTGCCCTGCTTGCCTATCTACAGGAAAGAGGGATAAACACGGCACTGGCGAAAAGAGAATGTAAAGAAGCCCGTTTCACCCACAACGGCAAACGGTATTTCGCCATAGCCTTTCCAAACATATCTGGAGGTTATGAAATCCGCAACCGATATTTCAAGGGATGTATCGCACCAAAAGAAATATCCCATATCAGACAGTCAGGAAAGCCAAGGAGTGCATGTTACGTTTTTGAGGGATTTATGGACTACCTTTCCTTTCTTACCCTGCGGCTTGAAAGCTGTCCGCAATACCCCGATTTCGACAGGCAGGATTACATGGTGCTGAACTCTGTCACCAATGTTTCCAAGGCACTCTACCCATTGGGAAGTTATGAGCGCATCCACTGCTTTCTTGACAATGACCGTGCAGGAATGGAAGCCTTGCAGCAAATCCGCAAGGAATACGACAGCACCCGGCATATACGGGACGCTTCCCAAATCTACTGCGGATGCAAAGACCTGAACGAGTATTTGCAGAAGCGCATGGCTGATGGAAAAGAACAAATGCAATCCGTCAGAAAGAGAAATGACACGCTATCCAAGAAACCGAAAGGCTTCCGGTTATAGCCCACTATAACTACACGCTTCGCTTACGTAGTTGTGGGCTCTCCCGAGGGGATTAGGGCTTTACCCTAAGAACCCACTCAGGGCGTTTCTCCCCTGAGAACCCCGAGCAAAGAGTGACCCTCTCTTTGCAATCTCCGCTTATGGGTTACACCCCTAAGAACCCTGTGCGGCTATGAGCGGACATCAGCTAACAACTTTAGTCAGACAACCAGAATCAAAATTTAAGAATATGGCAACAAAATCAAGCATACATATCAAGCCCTGCAGAGTCACATCAAGTGGGGCTCATAACCGGAGAACTGCCGAGTACATGCGCAATATCGGCAAGTCTCAAATCTACATCGTGCCCGAACTGACTGCCGGTAACGAGCAGTGGATAAACCCGGGCTTCGGTAATCCCGATCTGCAGGCGCACTATGACTACATCAAGCGGATGGTCAAGGAAAAGACAGGCCGTGCGATGCAGGAGAAGGAGCGTGAACGCAAAGGCAAGAACGGGAAAATTACCAAGGTGGCTGGATGCTCGCCAATCCGTGAGGGCGTGTTGCTCATCAGACCGGACACGACACTGGCAGATGTTCGCAAGTTTGGCGAGGAGTGCCGGAGACGCTGGGGCATCACTCCCCTCCAGATCTTCCTGCACAAGGACGAGGGACATTGGCTTAGCGGTCAGCCGGAAGCGGAAGACAGGGAGAGTTTCAAAGTCGGCGAAAGATGGTTCAAACCGAATTACCATGCCCATATCGTTTTTGACTGGATGAACCATGACACAGGCAAGAGCCACAAACTCAATGATGAGGATATGACCGAAATGCAGAATCTGGCGTCCGATATACTCCTGATGGAGCGTGGGCAGTCAAAGGCTGTTACAGGCAAGGAACATCTGGAACGTAACGACTTTATCATTGGGAAGCAGAAGGAGGAAATGAAGCGGCTTGATGCCACGAGGCAATACCGGGAACATCAGCTGGAAATGGCAAACAAAAAGATGCAGAAAACGGAAAATATTACCAACGCCCTTATCGAAAAGGCAAATGAAAAGGAACGGCAGAGTGAAGACCTTGACAGGGCTATCAGCGAGAAACGCTCCAGACTGAACAAGGAAAAAGGAAGCGAGCTTCTGAACGCCGCTGTCGGCTGGGCTACCGGAAAATCGAAAGCCCTGAAAAATGAAATAGAGGATTTGCGCTGTGAGATTTCCACGCACGAGGAAACTATCGAGCAGTTGCAGGACAGAATCCAGACCATACAGAACGACTACAGCCGTGAGCTGATGCAACTGGAGGCCAAACACCGATCCGAACTGAATCGCAAGGAAACGGAACATGCACAGGAAACCACAAGGCTTAGAAACTGGATTGCATGGCAAGGCCATATCATCGGCTGTCTCAGTTTCCTGCTGCTCAAAACGAGCGACATCTTCCGTAAGGCGGTACACAGTATCATCCGTTTCGCCCGTGATTATTACAAGCCTCGTTTTGATACGGAACAGGTATCTGACATCAAGAACGCCCTTAACCTGTTCGGAGATGACAGACAATCACATCAGGCGGCAGGGGATTTCCTATACTTCACAGCCAGACAAAAGGGTGAATTTGACAACCGGGAGCAAATCAAAGCCAGACGGGAGGTTGACAATGTGGTGAAAGGAAATTATGATCAACAGCAGAAAAGAGGATTTTCGATGAGAAGGTAATTAATTTTTGAATAGAAGAAAAAACGAGACTGTAAACTAAAGTGTGTCAAGTAAAGGGAAAAGAAATTATTAAGTTTACAGACACACTTTAGTTTACAGTCTCCAGCAACTGGCTATCCTGTTCCCGGACAGGTTTAGGATCTTGGCCTGCCAACCTCTTTTGTTTGGGGTTCTTTGACGATATTGATAACTTAGCGGAGCCGTTTTGGGATATTGGTGGTCCCCCAACGACTCCGAAATATAACTTGACACAGTTTAGTTTACACTACAAAAAAAACGGCATATCCATATCTGTACTACAAGGTTTTCTCAGACCCTCTAATACAAATCGTAGATTGAAGTATTAGGCTTGAGCTACAATATTTATCTATTAATTATCAATATTACAGCAAAATGTAAGTATAATTTAAGGTGACTATATACAATAATACACTATAAAATCTTTTGTTTCGTGATTTATTCTACGTAAATTTGTCTAAAATAAATTTCTATGTTAGACACGAATTTTAAATCCATCATGGACATCATGCAAGCGTTCCCCACCGAACAGGCTTGCATTGATTACTTGGAAGAGATGAGATGGGGTGGTGAAGTTAAATCACCATACGATCCTTCTTCCAAGGTGTACAGGTGCAAAGGTAATAAATTCAAGTGTAAAAACACGGGGAAATACTTTACCGTAAGAACAAAGACATTGTTTGATAGTTCGAACCTTCCGTTAATAAAGTGGTTTCTGGCTATATGGATGGTCACCTGTCATAAAAAGGGTGTGGCATCTTGTCAACTGGCTAGAGATATTAACGTGACACAAAAAACGGCATGGTTCATGCTGCACAGGATCAGGAAATGTTTCGGGATAGAAAATGATAGTGAACTGGATAACGAGGTCGAAGTGGACGAGACATTCGTGGGAGGCAAGAACAAGAATAGACACCGTGACAAGAAGGTAGAAAAATGTCAAGGTAGGTCTTTCCGGGACAAGACTCCCGTGGTTGGAATGATTGAAAGGGGTGGGAAAGCTGTTACTAGAGTGGTCCCAAACACTAGACAGAATACATTAACTCCAATCGTTTTAGGTAACGTCAACACTAATGCCAAATTATACTCTGACGAGTGGGAAGGGTACAACAGGTTAAAGGATATTTATAACCATGATTTCGTGGATCACGGGAAAGGAATATATGTATCCGGTAACGTATACACTAACACAGTGGAAGGATTTTGGAGCATTATCAAGAGAGGTATAATTGGTATATACCATTATATCAGTCGGAAGTATATGCAGATGTACATGGATGAGTACACGTTCAGGTATAACACTAGGCACATGACACAACATGAAAGATTTTCACTACTTTTGTCAAACACAAATTACCCATTATCTTATAAAGAATTAGTGTATGAACGTTCAGTTACAAATATTTAGCTTTGAAGATGAGGAATCCAAAGCATTTAATCAAATCAGAACAATTGATATAGATGGTAAAGTATATTTTTGTGGAGTAGACGTTGCCAAGGCTTTAGGGTACTCTAATCCCAACGATGCAATCATAAGGCATTGTAAATCAACCGGCATCGTGAATCACGAGGTAGGGGTAGAGACTGGTAAAAAAGGAGATGGTACACCATCTATTCAATTACTTAATCTAAAATTTATCAGTGAAGGTAATATATATCGTTTAGTTTCTAGGTCTTCTTTAAAAGAAGCAGAACGATTTAGTGATTGGATATTTGATGAAGTTATTCCATCTATTAGACAAAAAGGATTCTATGGAAAAATTGATCGTTCCGAGATTCCAAATTTTGTATTAAGATATAAAGATAACTTACACAACATTCCGGCAGGTTATTTTTCGGTTATTAGTGAAATGTTCGTTCGGCTCTATTCTGAATTTGAAAAGATGGGATATGCGATTCCAGACAAGTCTTTTTACGGGAAACAGATGATGCCTGACATATCAGTTGGAAAAGATTTTTCTACTTATCTAAAGAAGAAAAACTCTCCTTATGCAAAATTATATAAAACATACAAACATATATTCCCTGATGGCAGACCTCCTGTTGATGCAAGGATGTACCCTATCGAGGCATTACCTGATTTTTACAAATTTATAAATAACGTTTGGTTAAAAGAAAAGGCATACAACTACTTTAAAGAGAGAGACCCTCTTGCACTAGATTACCTTCCCAAAATATTAGAAGCTCATAAGGAGGCAGAAATGATATATGGAGTAAACGAGATCACGGAAGAAGAAAAAAAAGATGATACCCCCTTCAACAACAGTATAAGGAAGGCATTAGGATACAATCCTAGAGAGGAAGGAGGGGATGTATAATCCCCATCCCTCTCTCCTTTTAAAACAAATCTTCATTTGGAACTATTCCTCCCGACAATTTTATTAGATGTTGGAATGCTTTTACTAACTTTCCAACTTTATCCTTGTACATGGGTTTTTTATCAAACCATAATACTAGAGGAAGGTCTTTTTTAAATTCAACGAACTTAGGTTTCTTATTCTGTATTGCTGCACCTCTAAATGTTCCTACTTTTGGACAAAACGCTATAATATATTCGTTATCATTTGGCGGCATCTCGTAAACTATAACATCTTTCAAAGGTACTTTTACAGACATAAATAATGTGTCTTTTTCGCTTCTATGCTCTACCTCTACATCCATTGCAGTTATTTCATTAGTGATAGTATCTTGGTATAATTTAATAGCAAATTTTGTATATTTGTATCTATTAGATACCATCATTTCTACAAATGTAGAATTAATCCATCTAAAAGTTTCAATGATATTCTGTGAAGATGTATCATAAAACAATAGTAACGTAAAAGCAAATACTAAAACTATCTTTTTCATTATCCACTTGTTTAAATTTGAAATAATATGTGGTACAAAATAAGGAATATAAAACGTGGACCACCATCCCACTCCCTAGGTATCGCCAAACACCCTTGCATGAGGACAGTGATCCACATAATACGAGAATCACCGTGTCCCATGCGTTTAAAATTTGGCGATTTTAGGGCGTAGACACGCTAAATATATCTTGATAATATTTTCTAGTTCTTGGCGATTTTTACATAGGCAGTTTGATTTAATGTTATTAACTTACGGCTTTATCGCTAAATTTAGCTAAATGCAAATATACACATACTTATGACTTTTGTGATAATTTTGCGTACTAAATTTTTGAACAGATGTAGATGAATTTCTATCACTATCGAGATTTTCATTTTAATAAATTGATTATATTAGTGCAATAATGTATATAGTTACCTAATTTAATACTATAAATTCCCATCTATGTCATCAGAGAACTAGTCGCCTCCATAAAAAATCCTTTTTTGTTTCTTTTCCCCTCTTATTACTTTGTAAAGAAAGACACAGGAAGCGGATTTATGAGAAGTACAGGGATTGATTTCTATATTGCCCAGTAATTAATAAACAGAAAAAGCCTCCGGCGGGGTAACTTGCGGGGCTTCGTGCGTCTGCACATTAAAAAATACATAAAATTTATATCTGGGGGTTGGTTGATAAAAAACATATCGTATATTTGCGATATAAAACAATGAAAATATTATGGCATTCAGTAAAGCTGAAGAATTTGAGGAAAAAGATATTTTGGCAGCCCGTTTTGCAAAAGCTCTGAGCCACCCGGCACGAATAGCAATCGTAAGGTTGTTGGCTAACCACAATGCCTGTTGTTATTGTGGGGACTTGACAACGGAACTGCCAATCGCACAGTCTACCATATCACAGCATTTGAAGGTGCTGAAAGATGTAGGTCTGATAGATGGTGAGATAGCTCCACCGAAGGTTTGCTATCGTATTAACCGTGAAAACCTGCTTTTGGCAAAGAAACTGTTTTCAGAACTCTTATGATTTGATTAAGAGTTTTTTATTGACATAATGTATCGTATTTTTACGATATAAAATTAAAAATATGGAACAGACATCGGCAAAAAGAGAAAAAAGAAAATCACTATTGAGAATAGCAATCCCTATCATATTATCATCCTGTCTTCAGATTTCATACGATATTACAGATATGTTCTGGGTCGGGAAATTGGGAAGCGGAGAAGTTGCGGCTGTCGGAACGGCCGGATTTTATATCAAATTGGGTTGGTCTTTGATAAGCGTGATAACCATCGGTACTATGGTATCGGTATCACACAGTATAGGGGCTGAAAAGAAGGACAGGATACGGCACTTCATATCATGCGGAATACGCAGTACATTCATGTTGGGGATATTCTATGCCCTGTTCATCTTTATGCTGGCGGAACCTCTTATATCCCTTTTCAATATCGAAAGACCGGAAGTAAACACAATGGCTCAGAACTATCTGAGGATAAGCAGTATCACTGTTCTTATCATGTTTATGAACCTTCTGTTTACCGCCATTATAGACGCACACGGAAAGACACAGTTCTCGTTCAGGGCGGTACTTTACGGGAATATCGTCAATATCATTCTTGACCCTCTGTTCATATTTTATTTCGGACTGGGAGTGGAAGGTGCGGCATGGGCTACGGCACTTTCACAGGGATGTGCCATGATGTATGCGATATATCTTCTCAGACACAGGCTTGAACTCACATTGAGTATAAAAGCGGTACCCCGCAAGTTTCTCAGGAAAATACTTGGAATAGGCACAGCACCTGCCATGCAGCGTATTCTGTTCTCGCTTATCGGCATAGCCATCGGGCGTATCGTAAGTATATGGGGAACAGATGCAATAGCCGCACAGAAACTGGGGCTTCAGATAGAGTCGCTTTCGTTTCTTCTTATGAACGGTCTGATGCAGGCAACCTCCATACTTATAGGGCAATATTACGGGGAGAGGAATACGGATATGATAAGGAAGTGCTATCGTACAAGCATCAGGCTTGGATACTGTATTTCCATACCTGCCACATTCATATTTTTAGCTTTCCCGGAAATCCTACTGTCGTTTTTCGTGAAGGAGGCTGCCACCATAGAAATAGGCAGTGCCTATCTGCGTATAGTCGGCTTCTCACAGTTGTTTGCCACACTCGAAATTCTTACTGCGGGAGCTTATACCGGACAGGGGCTTACCAAATATCCGGCAACCGTGAGTATCGTGTTCACCACAATGAGGATACCTCTTGCCCTTCTGCTTGGCAAAAGTATGGGAATGGGAATAGATGGTGTCTGGTGGAGCATATCGCTTACCAGCGTGATAAAGGGCATTGTACTTTATCTGTTATATAGAAAAAGGGAAAAGGAATTTAAAGAATCAAACATACAATATAGCAATATATGAATACACAGAATTTTTGCTTTGTACTTAAACAGAACAGCCATCTGCTTAGAGAGGGGTGTTTCGGACTTGAAAAGGAAAATGTCAGGGTCAATCAGGACGGTACGCTTGCCCTGACTCCACACCCGGCAGTATTTGGCGACAAGGGGAAACACCCTTATATAACCACCGACTTTTCGGAGAGTCAGGTGGAAATGATAACTCCGCCGCTGCCAAGTGTGGGAGAGGCTTTGGGATTTATGGAAACACTGCACGATGTGGTGACGGAGAATATCGGCGATGAGCTTCTCTGGCCTCAGAGCCTTCCGCCTGTATTGAAGGAGAATCAGGAGATACCCATTGCACATTATTCGGGAGAGTTCAAGGACAAGGAGTATTACCGTCAGAAACTTGCCGGAACCTACGGAAAGGAAAGGCAGCTTATTTCGGGAATACACTTCAATTTCTCTTTCTCGGAAAAACTGATGGACATTCTGCTGAAAAGCGGTGTGTGCGGCAACTCTATGGAGGAGGTCAGGGAAACGGTATATTTCCGTGTGGTGAGGAACTTTCTCAAATACCGCTGGCTTTTTATCTGGCTATATGGTGAATCTCCGCTTGCGGAAGAAACCCTGAATGTGATTTCGCTTAAAACGGGAGAAAAGCAGCCTATGAAGTGTGGGGTAAGCCTCAGTCTGAGGACAAGTCCGTTAGGGTATCGTAACCGTGAGGAGTTCTTCATTGATTATTCCTCACTTGAAGCCTATAATATGTCTATTGACAAACTGATAAGGGAAAACCGTATTGACGGACCTCACGAGCTTTATCTTCCGGTTCGTATCAAGTTTCTGGAAAAGGATAATGGTTCTCCTTCTTACATTGAGGTACGAATTGTGGATCTTGACCCGTTTACAAAATCGGGGGTATGTGCAAGTGCCATTTATTTTTCTCACCTTCTGCTTGTCTATTCTCTGCTGAAGGAGGAGAAGGGAAGTCTTACGGAGGAAGAACTGCAAAGGGCTACCCGTATTCAGGATATGGCTTCATGCTATGGAAGAGACGAAAAGAAGGAGTTGAAATGCTGCTCGATCACTGTACAGCAGAAAGCTACTTCTATTTTAGAAGATATGGAGAGGATTCTTTCAGAATATGGGGTGCTTGACAATGAAACCTACCATCAGGAGATGCAGCATAATCTGTACCTTGTACAGAATCCTGAGAAGCGTATAGGCATGGTACTGTATGAGAACATAAACAGAGTGGGGTTTGTACCGTTCCATCTGGAGAAGGCAAGACAGTATAGGGAAGCCACCATAAGCGGAGGTTACAGATTTCATGGACTGGAGGATATGGAAATGTCCACACAACTTCTGCTGAAGGCTGCAATACTTAAAGGGGTAGGTTTTGAAATACTTGACCGTAAGGAAAACTTCATACGTCTGTTTGACGGTAAAAAGGAAGAATATGTGATGCAGGCAACCAAGACCTCTCTGGACTCATACGTGTCTGTACTGATGATGGAAAATAAGGTGGTAACGAAGAAGGTGCTGGAACGTGCCGGAATAAGCGTTCCGGGCGGTTATGAATACACGTCACCAGAGGCAGGTATGGCAGACTACCGTATGTATGCAGGGAAACCTGTGGTAATCAAGCCTAAGTCCACCAATTTCGGATTGGGTATAACCATACTGAAGCACAACTATGATGAAACGGATTTCAAGGGAGCCTTACAGATAGCCTTTGAGCATGACAACACGTTGCTTATAGAGAAGTTCATACCGGGAAGGGAATTCAGGATATTCATCATCAATGATGAAGTGGTAGGTATCCTTCACCGTGTTCCGGCAAACGTGACGGGTGACGGTGTTCTGAATATCGGACAACTGATAGACAGGAAGAATGAAGATCCGCTCAGAGGTAAAGGATATCGCACCCCTTTGGAGAAAATAAGAAAGGGGCGTGAGGAGGAAATGTTTCTAAAGCAGCAGGGAATGGATTTCAATACTGTTCCTAAAGAGGGGGAAGTGGTCTATCTTCGTGAAAACTCCAATATCAGTACGGGAGGAGATAGCATAGATTTTACAGACGATATAGACGATTCGTACAAGGCTATTGCAGTGGAAGCTGCCAAAGCTCTGAACGTGAAGATTACCGGACTGGATATGATGATACAGGATATTCATGCTCCAGCCACACCGGATAACTATGCGATCATTGAAATGAACTTCAATCCTGCCATACATATACACTGTTATCCGTTCAAGGGCAAGAACAGACACCTGAACCATAAGATGATCAGGGCTTTGGGATTTTAAAGACAATGCAGACAATAAAAAGGATATGACCTATCCTTTTTATTATAAGTTCAATCAACGTATATTTACGATTAGTTGCTTTTGTTATCCAATCTACTGATTTTTTATTGTGAAATAACAATTTCTATAAAACGCTGTTATCATAAAAATGAATCTTGAATACAGCCGGGCATCGGAGTTCTGATTATTCGATGAACATTAAAGATTATGTTTCTTAGCCCGTATTATAATAACGACAGGTCTTTCTCTATCATTTCCAAAACATGCCTCATAGAATCCGTCTATAATGAATCCATGTCTGAAGCATATTTCAAAAATATCCTGTAAAGAGCGATGATAGTAACATTGCTTTTGAGGTTGTCCTTCAATGGCTTCTCCATAATAGTTATGTTTTGTCATATATTTATTTGTCAATGTTACAAAGCATGGATGCTGCGTAGAAAACACAAAATATCCATTCTCAGCAAGCAATTTGTTTACACAACGGAACAGATTGTCTATATCTGAAATATCCATTATAGCCATATTGGACACAGCCTTTGTAAAAGGCTTGTTTCTTTTTAAGGACATCATATCCTCATATTTGGTTACATCAGCTACGCAGAATTCTATCCTGTCATTGAAACGGGCTTGTCTCTTCCGGGCTAACTCAACCATTCTTTGTGAATAATCAAATGCCAAAACATCTATACCCTGTTCAGCCAAATATCCTGAATAATTTCCATTACCACAAGCGATATCCAATATATAATCCCCTTGTGTGGCTTTTAACAATTCATTTACTATTGGGCGAACAGTCAATCTCTGAAACTCATTCGAGTTCTCACCCATAGACTCATCCCAGAAGTCCGCATTGGCTTCCCAAGCTTTTAAACTATCCTCGTGTGAGGATGTGTTATCAAAGCAACTTTCAAGTATTGAATACAATTCACAGGGCTTACCCGTTGATTTGTGATTGATATTGATTAATATTTTCAACGGAACTTCCTTTTGATTGCCGATGCATGATAAATCAACATTTTCTATTACATGGCAGCCATTAGCTTCACAAATCTTGTCAAATTCTATATGTCTCTTTCCTTTCTCCGCTATACCATGAGAGTCAATGATAATAAAAAGCGGTTTCTTACTTAAAATTGTATGTAAGGAAACTTTACAAAGAGTGGTGTCTTTATTGAAATATTCCTCTGTCCCATATCGGTTATGTTCCAAATTCCCGGTATGTAATATTAAAGCCTTATTTTTCAACGAGCCGATATGTGCCATACTATCCATTGATGGCATACCAGCCGTACAATCTATAACAATCCCTTTAATTTGATACTCTTCTTTTTCTGGAACAGTAGTATAACAATCCAAATGAGTGCCGATATGTCCCCTCGCCCCAATACTGTCAGCTTGTGCGTTGACCCACTGGATTAGAGGAGAATCAACTTCCAATTTTATATGTAATTGTTGCATATTATGTTCGTTTTGTATAGTATTTTTGTCAATTTCAACGATTTGATTAGGAGCAAAAATACGGAAAAGTATGCAAACAAGAATTCATATCTATTGGAAAGATATTGTTTTTAATTTATTTTGTTTACTTTGCAATCAAAAAATAAAGAATCACACTTATGGATATCGCAAGTGTAATATAAAGATTTGAAGAAATAGGTGTGTGTTCCACAATAGACGGAGTGTGTCATTTGTTTTAGAAATTAACAGCAAAAACAGTATATATATGGATGCAATTCAATTATTAAAAAACAGAAGAAGTGTTCGGAAATACAAAGATCAGATTGTTCCGAGAGAACTTATTGAGGAGATTGTCAAATTAAGTCAGTTCGCACCTTCATGGTCAAATTATCAGGTAGCAAGATACAACATCATAGACAATAGGTCTCTGATTGAAGAGATAGCCAACAATTGTGTTCAAGGGTTTGTGTACAATGCAAAAACATTAACCAGAGCCAATGGCGTGGTTGTGTTAAGTTATGTAACCGGTAAAAGCGGATCACTGAAAGATAAGGTTAAACCAGAAGATGTAGTGTCAGACAACAGTGGCGCATGGGAATGTTTTGACGCAGGCATTGCTTGCCTTCAATTCTGCCTTTCTGCATATGCCAAAGGAGTTGCCACGTGTGTTTTAGGAGTAATCAACAACGATGCTATTGCCCAAAAAATAGGACTCCCTGAGAATGAAAAGGTCGCTGCACTGATTGTTTATGGTTACGAGGCTGGAGAACATCATGAAGCTCCTGTAAGGAAGGATATAAATGAAATTCTACGTTTTGTCGAATAAATATATTCATATTATGTTTTGCCTCCAGTCTTTTAACAACTGGAGGCTTTCTTCATTATAATTTCTGGGCTATATAGAAACCGTAACTATAATAATTCTTGTACTTTTTATAGAAGTCGGCTTCCTGTATGTCTCTTTCAACAATCATCTCTGCGGTTTCGTTATTACCAAATTTGTCCATAAAGGCCTTATGGCTGTTTAAGAGAGGATTGTAATAATTATCAAGCCAGCAGTCATCTGAAAGAATAAAGTGTCCGAGTACCTTGTATCCGGCTTCTTCCAGAACTCTGATTTTTCCTGCTATTGTATCCATTTCGGCATATTCTCCGGTCCAGAAGTCTTCCAGTCCTTTCGGGCGACAGTTTGTTGTCCATGACAACTCTGAAACAGCCAGTATACCTCCCGGTTTGAGAAACTCTTTCCAATAGTTGATGCCGTTCTTGAATCCGATATTGTAAACCGCTCCTTCCGACCAGATGATGTCAAGCTCCTCCTTTTCAAAAGGCAGCTTGTCCATAGATGCAGACAGTGTCTTAATATTTGCTGTTGTATTCTCCTTTGCGCTGTTCTCTTTCAGTTTTTCAAGAAACTCTTCAAACAGATCCACGGCAATGATATCACCTTTCAGCGTTTTCGCCAAGGACATAGTTTGCGCACCTGTTCCACATCCAATATCAGCTATCCTGTAAGACTTTTCTCTATCTATCTTAGCCAGTGTAATCGCTAGGTTTGTGGACTCGTCGTACCTGGCCTTGTCTCTTGTTGTTACGATGCAAATGCATCATCAATTCAAATTCGTCCATACAAATAAATTAAGTTATTGGTCTAATCCAGGTTTTTACTATACATTCTTAACATATTGGACTCGTTTTCTTCTTGAACCATACATAAAAAACTCCAATCATATTTTTCGTAAAAATCAGTATGTTCTGTCACCAAATATAATCTGTTTATTCCCAATAATTTCATATCATCACATACTTGCTTTAGCATATATCCGGCGACACCTTGTCTGCGATATTTTTCGTCTACATATAAAGCACAAATATTGGGAGTTAAATCCTTACGGTTATGAAAATCATTTTCAATTACACCTATACCCCCAATAATACTATTATCATTTTCTAACATTATATACCATTGTGGTATACTTGTTTCTTTTAGTAGACTCTCATTCATGCTTTTCAAATACTCCTCTTGGGGGATATCCCATTTAGCCTGAAACCAAGAAGCAGCATCTTGTATATATTCTTTATGTTCCCGTATTTTTTTAAAAACCATACTTTTAATTTTTATTATAATTGTTCGTTGATATTTTTTGAGGATATTTCGTCTGTATCAAGGTGGTTATCACGAAATATCCAGATAGTGTTTCAAAAAGTGTGTAAATTCCTTCTTTTCTCATGACTGCAAAATTATAAATAGTTCAATAAAATAATCTTGATTCTAAAAAATTATAAATAGGATATTTATAAATATCTGCATTTTGGGCTACCGTTCCCATGAGT
>OAZW01000752.1_pt1 | contig 21794 bp, 16 predicted proteins | sample 1495231 | NCBI WGS metagenome assembly OAZW01 (sample SAMEA2580062, study PRJEB22360) | human gut metagenome | reverse complement strand
TAGTGAACCATGTGGCAGGTAAAGCTTTAAATGAGATTATTAGAGGACAAAGAATATGGAATTTGATAGATATAGCTTTAATGAATTTATTCGAGAAAATTTTTCTTTTGATGGTGCTACTCAGAGAATAATTAACAATATAGTTGAATATGGAATTAAAAATTTTGCCACTTCAGAAGATAAATTAGTTGAATTTATTCAGACTACAATCGATGATCCAACAGTTGAAGAAATAAAACAATTTATTATTAGTGATGGAAAGGAAGAAAAAATAAAAGATTTAACAGATAAGAAAGATAAAAATAGAAATGGAGGAATAAAAATGAATATAAAAAAGGGAAATGTAATTGAAACTGAATTTGGAGACACTATGGTATTGGATGTGAAAGATAATCAAGCTACCTTATTTGACGGAAAGCAATTTATTTTAGCCACAGGAGTAAAGTTTAATAAAGAAAGTGGAAAGTATGAATGGGATTCTGTTAGATATGCAAGTGATATAAAAACAATAGCAAATATGGAAAATACAAATTTTGAAAGCATGAAAAATACAATAGATTTTTTAGCAGAATATAATCATAAAGAATTTGTAAAAGGTATTATATCTCTTGAAACAGGAGTAGAAAATGAAAATGTTCTTAATAATGCCTATGATAATTATATGAATGATTCTGTTATGGGCCTTATTGATGAAAAGTTTATTGAATATATAGACGAAGAAGAGTTAAAAGAAAACTTAGAAGCTAATCAAGAACAAGGAGATAAAGATATGAAAGATATAGATAATAAAGAAAAGGATACATTAAATATAGATGGAAATATAGCAACTGATATAGAAATTAAAGATTTAAAATCAAAAGATGGGAGGGACTTTAAAGTAGCCTCCTTTTCTATTGCTGAAAATGACAAGGAAGGAAATGCAAAATTCATCAGCTGCTACGCCTATAATGACAAAATCAATCAAGTAAAAAATTTGAAAAAAGGAGATTTTGTACACCTATTTGGAAAAGAAAAGAAAAGTATGGGAAAGGATAATAAGGAATACACAAGTCTAAAAGTATACTCTGCAAAATTATTAAAAGCTAAAGAGCATACTAAAGCAAAAGCATCAACAATAGGGAAATTAAAGGAATTTAAGACTAAAGGGAATATGAAAGTGGATGAAAAGAAGAAAAAGGATAATAGCATAGAAAGGTAAAAGATTATAGGGGGCAGGTTTTAGTCTGCCTCCTGTATTTTTTTATTGGTTGTCTTTAAGGGAAAATGATTGGTCATATTGAAAAATATCAGCCACATCCTATCAGGAGGGCTGATACACAAAACTTTTCACACTACCGGAGAACTGATACACCAGATCCTTACTTATATAATTCATTATAAATATACTTATCAGTATTCTTTCTTAATTGAGTCAATTCATTTATCAATATATTCTCGTTGGCGTAGTCATCCATAAGAATATCTTTTTTATTTTTGTATTCATCATATAATTTTGACAACTCTTTTATACTTGGATTTTTATATTGACACTTTTCTAAAGCATTTATTGCTTTTTCATATTCGATAATTTGAGGCTTATATTCACTATAAAAATCTTTATCATTTGGATTTTCTTTATAGGTTTTATAGATAACCTTATTTATTTTTATTGTGTTAATGTCTTCAATAGCTACGTAAATTTCGCTCATAACTTTTTCAACATCTTTAATTTTATTTAGGATTTCTTGCCTATTAACAGACTCTTCTTGGAGTTTAGTTTCCAAATCCATACTAGATGATAGACCGTATTTTCTAAGCTGATTTAAGGTCTTCGCCATAGTATTCATGTTATGCTTTCTTGCCCATATTTCATAACCTTTAGAAGATTTAACCTTTTCATTACTTTCTATGTCTATTATATTATCAAATTTCTTATAAGATTTTTTATCATAACAAATTTTGTTATTTTTGTAATTTTCATTTACCTTATTTTCAATTCTCTCTTTTATTTTCTCTTTTGTATAATCTTTTCCAAGAGTAGTTTCCTTCGCACGAATGAATCGCCCTTTTTCTCCTTGTTTTTTATGTCTGAAAGAAAGATATTTTCCAAGTTTAATTTCATAGCCATATTCTTCCATAAGCTTTAAGAAATTCTCATAGCTATTTGCTTTATTAATAGTATGATCAATAGCGATTTGAAGTTTATGTTTCCAAGATTTTCCTTTCTTAAATTCAATATATTCTTTGTAGGATTTACCATTGGTTTTATACTTTTCCTTAAATTTTACATAATCTTCATCTATAACTGATAGCTTATACTTTCTACATAAATCATCACTATGATTTCTAATTTGGTGGTAAGTTTTTTTGTTACTTTGATATGCCTTACCAGTTTCAAAAGAAACATTATTAAATAGTATATGGTTGTGAATATGCCCCTTATCTATATGGGTAGTAAGAACATATTCATACTTTCCTTTTAAGATTTTATCGCATAGTTCTATACCTATTTGATGAGCCTCTTCAGCAGTAGTTTCTCCCGGGGAAAAAGATTGAATTAAATGTCTTGCCAAAACTTTTGCTTTAGAATTACATTCTATTTTTGTTTGTTCGAATTCTAAATGAGCAGTTATAGGGTTACAGTTTAGGGAGGAAATTAGAATTTTTCCATCTGTTTTATCACTATTCATAATATAATCAAGTGCTATTTTTAAAGTGGATTTTATAGGATGAATTTTAGTAATTGCCATTATTTTTTCTCAGTATTTATGCTATTAGAATTAGTAAGAGAGTATATTTTTTTACGCATAGAGAAAATATCTTTTGCTTGATTTTCTAATAAGCTTTTTAAATCTTCTACATCATCTTTATATATGATTGATGTAGTATTTACCCTTTTAGCAATTTGATTTATATTATTTGAAGTACGACTTATATTTGTTGACATTTCACGAAAGACATCCATATCTAGTACATAAATATCTTTTTCTAAAATACATTTCATAATAAATTGTCTAAGAGTTTTACACTTAGATGCTTTATATTTTTCATTTAGCAATTCTAACTCCTCATCAGATAACATTAAATAGATTCCGTTATTCCTAAATCTACTTGTCATAATTTAACCTCCTCGTATATTATAGTTGTAGTAATAAAATACTACATTTTATTCTCAATCCCTCTTTCTTATGGTATAATAATTGTATATATAGAGCTCGTAGTAAACCTCATTGAAGTTCGTCTACCTAATAAATTTATTAATAGAAATAAAAAAGAAAAACCTGTAAATTCAAGTAGGATTACTTGACTTACAGGTTTAATTTATTCTATATATTTCGTCTGGAAATCTCCTGATTTAATTTTTATTGCTTATATTTTATCATTTTTTGAGACAATATTCAAGTTTACGTTGAAGCTATTATAAGCGTTTGTTGCTGAATTTAATTATTATAAATTTAGGGGTTTGGGGATATTCCCCAACAAGTAAAATGGAAAAAATAAGCGATATGATCGTAGTATTCTTATTTCATTTTTAGTAAGTGCATATGCACTTACTGTGCTTGCTCATATACTAATAGTATAAGTGAAGTTAATAAACAATACATGACAAATCTAGAGGAATATTGCAAAATTTACTTTTAAATAAGGATTTTTATAAGTATAATAAGATAGTATAAAGATTAAGGAAATCATATTCTAAGTTATTTAATTTCGCATTTACTAAATTTGATTGTAATTATTTTTATTTTGAGGGAGGGGTAATCTATTCTACACAGGGAATTTGCAGAGGAAAATTATTTAGAAGCTATATATATTTTATCTTTGGAAAAAGAGGAAGTAAGAAATATGGATCTTGCTAATTACTTAGAATATAAAAGACCTACTGTTACAAGAATGCTAAAAAAACTTGAAAATAAAGGGCTGATTATTTATGGTGAAGATAAAATAATTCGTTTAACAGAGGAGTCAAAAATATTTTGCGAAAAAATGTATACAAGGCATAAATATTTAACGGACGTATTTATAAGACTTGGAATAGATGAGAAAAAAGCTGAAAACGAATCTTGTCTTATAGAGCATGTTATTTCTGATGAAACTTTTGAAAAATTAAAAAAACATTTTGATTACAATTTATAATAAATAGCATAGATGACTCGCATAATGAGATGTCTATGCTATTTTTATCTTTAAAATTATATTTTTAAAAACACCTTAAACCTATTGATAAAAGTTATCAAATAGTATATAATAGTTTTGAGTTAGCCGATACTAACAGAAAACAAATAAAAAGGTGAATTTATGTCAAAAAACTTTGAAATACTAAATAAAGAAATTAATGAAAATAATATAATAGCAAATCTTTTTATATTTCCATTTGCAGGTGGTGGAGTGTCTGCCTTTAGAAAATGGAAAGATGAATTTGAAGATATAAAATTACTTGTTGCCCAGTATCCAGGAAGAGAAAACAGGTTTTCTGAAAAGGCTATAAGTGACATTAACATCTTAGTGGATAATTTATTTGAAGATATGAAAGAAAATTTTGATTTTAGAAAACCTTATTATTTATTTGGACACAGTATGGGAACAAAAATAGTCTATGAACTTGCATTAAGAATTAAAAATTCGGATTACATAAATCCAAGAGGAATAATAATATCAGGAGGACGAGCACCATTATATAAAGAACCTCATCCAATTTATCATCTTGATGATGACGGATTTATAGAAGGCTTAAGAAGATATGAAGGAACACCAAAAGAAATTTTAGACAATAAGGATTTAATTTCTATTTTCTTGCCAACACTTAGGGCAGATTTTGTAATAGATGAAGACTATCAAGACACAAAATTTGAGAAATTAGAATCACCTATACTAGGTCTTATGGGAGATAAAGATCAAGAAATGACTTTAGATGAACTTATAAAATGGCAAGATTATACCACAAAAGAATTCACTTATAGATATATAGATGGCAAACATATGTTTGTCAACACATCTCCTGAAAGTGTCATTAAAGAGATAAAAGAGTTTATAAAAGTAAATGAAAATTGAAGAATATGAGATAAGAAATACTAAAGATTTTCTTACTTTAGAAAATTTAAAAGCTAAATTATCTAATAATGATTTAATACTAATTAAGGCTTATACAGACAAATTATTAGAAGAAAAATCACTTTCTTATTTAACTGAAGAGGAGATAATAAAATCAAAGGATTATAAATCAGAAATAGCAAAAATTAATTATCTAGTATCAAGGGCAATACTTAATTTATCCCTAAAAGGTTTACTAGAAAAAGGAATTAATGATTTAATAGTCAAACGAGATAAAAACAATAAGCCTTACCTAGAAAACACTATAGGATTAAAGTTTAACATCTCACACACTGAAGGCTTAGTCTTGTTAGCTTTTTCTAAAAGAGAAGTAGGAATAGATGTTGAAAAAATAAATTGTCAATTTGAGTTTAAGGATATATTAGAAAACTGTTTTACTAGAGATGAAATTATAAATATAGATAACAATATAATAAGTTTCTATAGATATTGGACTGCAAAAGAAGCCTATCTTAAATGTGATGGGATTGGTCTTATAAGAAACTTGAAGGAAATTGAAATAATTTCTTATGGAAATAAAGTTATAGAAATTATCGATAATAAAAACAATATAATAAGTAGATTACAGCCATTAAATTATGATGGCAAATATGTCGGGGCAATATGCTCGGAGGAAAATTAATGAACATTGAATTAAAAGAAAAATTAGAAAAATTTTATGATGAACAAGTGTGGCCGCATATAACCTTAGGAGAATTTATTGAAGATTGTGCTAACAAATATGGGGATAAAATTGCCTTAGTAGATGGAGATGTTGAACTTTCATATCAAGAATTAAATAGAAAAGCTCGCCAATATGCCAATGGTTTATTGAAAGCTGGATTTAAAAAGGGAGATAGAATCGTTCTTCAACTTCCTAATTGTCATGAATTTGTTATTATCCTTTTTGCCATGTTTAAGATTGGTTTGATTCCAGTATTATCACTTCCAGCTCATAGGAAAAATGAAATAAAGGGAATATTAGAAAAATCAGGGGCAAAAGCATATATAGCTAAGGATAAATATCTTGGCTTTTCATATGTTGATATGATAAGAGAAGTAAAGGAAGAATTAAATATAGATTTTGAAGTTTATATTCTTGGAGATAATCAAGGATATAAAAATTTTTACAATATTGATGATAAAGATTATTTATCTCAACAAATAGAGAACAATTATAAAGAGATAGGATTATTACTTTTATCAGGAGGCACAACTGGTATACCCAAATTGATACCAAGGAGACATTGTGATTATATCTATGTAGCAAAAGAAACTGCAAAGAGATGTAAAATGGATCAAGACAGTATTTATCTAGCTTCTCTTCCTATTGCTCACAACTTTCCTTTATGTTGCCCAGGGATATTAGGAACATTTTTTATAGGCGGCAAAGTTGTTTTATGCCCAGTAACAAGTCCAGATGAAATCTTGCCTTTAATTGAGGAAGAGGAGGTTACGATAACGGGCTTAGTTCCTGCTATGGCAAATATATGTATAGATTTTATAAAGGAAGATGATTACGACATATCTTCATTAAAGGTTCTTCAAGTTGGAGGATCAGTTTTAGAAGAAAAACTTGCTGAAAAGATAGAAAAAGAATTTGGTTGCAAACTACAACAAATTTTTGGAATAGCTGAAGGCCTGATTATGACAACTTCTTTAGATGATGATAGTAAAACTATATTTACAACTCAAGGTAAGCCTATAAGTGAGTTTGATGAATTGTTAATAGTTGATGAAGATGGAGAAGAGGTCAAAGATGAAGAGTACGGAGAACTTATAGTCAGAGGTTCTTACACAATTTATGGCTATTATAAGCTTCCAGAAGTAAATAAAAAATGTATAGACAAAGATTTATATTTTAAAACTGGAGATAAGGCAAGAAAACTAAAAGATGAAAACTATCAGGTAGTGGGAAGAATTTCAGAAACAATAAATAGGGCTGGAGAAAAAATTACACCTTCTGAAATTGAAGATATTTTACTCTCTAATGAGAATATAGGAGATGTTCAAGTTGTAGGAGTACCTGATGAACTTTTGGGAGAAAAAATAGGAGTATTCATATTAAAAGATGAGAAGGACGAACTCTCATTAGAAGATATCAGGACATTTCTAGCAAATAAGAATGTAGCGGAATTTAAATTGCCAGATTCTATAAAATATATAGATTCATGGCCGCTAACTGCTTTGGGGAAAATTGATAGAAATAAATTAAAAAGAATAGAGTGAAAGGAGCAGAACATGGAATTTGATGCGAGAAAAGAAATTAAACTAATAATTGAAAAATGGTTAAAAGATACCTTGAAGAAATCAGACATAAAAGAAAATGACAATTTAATAGAAAAAGGCTTAAGTTCCATGCAAGTAATGCAACTTTCAGGAATTCTTAAAAAAGAAGGACTTAGAATATCCTTCGCAAAGCTCATTGAGAATCCTACACTTAATTCGTGGTTTGACCTAGTAGCTAGTTCAAAAATTATTAAGAAACATTCAAAAGATAATAAGAAATCAAATGATGGTAAAGATTCATTCAATCTTACAGATGTTCAATATTCTTATTTTATAGGCAGAAGTGATTATCAAACTCTAGGTGGAGTGGGTTGTCATGCATATATTGAAATAGACGGAGACGAAATAGATTGTAAAAGATTGAATGATGCATGGAATAAACTTCAATATAGACATCCAATGCTCAGAGCAAGATTCACAGAAGACGGAAAACAAGAAATATTAGATAAACCTTTTAGCGAAGAAATTGAAGTTTTTGACTTGTCTAATTTAGATGAAGAAGAAACCAAAATTAGACTAGATGAAATACGAGAAAATTTATCGCATAGAAAACTTAGAGTAGAAATGGGAGAAGTCTCAGGATTAAAACTTGCAAATCTATCACAAAATAGAAATAAAATTTTCTTTGATTTAGATTTACTTGTTGCCGATGTCATGAGTATGAGTATTCTTTTGAAAGAATTAGGGGAAATTTATTTAGGAAAAGAATTAGATAATCTGAATAATTATACATTTAAAGACTATATAAATAATCTTGAAGTAGACCCCGAAACATATAAAAAAGACCAAGAGTTTTGGAAAGAAAAAATAGACTCATTTGAGATAGAAAGACCTAATTTACCATTAAAGAAAGCTCCTGAACAAATTAAAGAAACGAGATTCACTAGAAGAAAACGAGTTATTGAAAAAGATAAATGGAGCAAAATAAAAGAGCTTGCAGCAAGCTATAAATCTACTCCATCAATGGTTTTATTAACTGCATATGCTTTAATTCTAGAAAGATGGACTAACCAAGATAAGTTTTTTATTAACTTACCATTATTTAATAGAGATCTTTCAAACGAAAACTTAAAAGCCATGGTAGCAGACTTTACAAATATCTTATTAGTAGAGCATGAAAGAAAAAATGATACTTCTTTCCTAGAAACTTTGAATAGAATAAGCAAAACCTTTATAGACAATGCTAGTCATTCATCTTATAGTGGAGTTCAAGTTCAAAGAGATATATCAAAATCACAGGGTACAAGCATTAATGTAGCACCTGTAATTTTTGCGTGCAACATAGACTATCCACTAGAGACTGAAATTTCAAAGAAAGCTTTGGGCAAAATTACATATATGGTTTCACAAACTCCAGGAGTATGGTTAGATTTCCAATCTTATATAAAAGATGGAGATTTGATTTTATGTTGGGACAGTGTAGATGAAATTTTCCCTGAAAAAATGTTAGATGACATGTTAAATTCTTTAGAAGAACAACTTTTAAGACTAACTAAATATGATGATTGGATTGCAAAAAATGAAAATTCAAATAATTATTTACAATATAGAGAGTATAAAAAGTGCAGTTTTAATTATAATAAGCTTCAAAGCATGGATGTACCTTTAGGTGAAAAGTCGAGAGTTTACACAACAAATCTAACAGTAACACAAAACAAAATGATTGATATATGGAAAAAGCATCTAGATATAAGAGAAATATCTATTTATGATAATTATTTTAAAATTGGAGGTGATAGCTTAAAAGCTATGGGTATAATCAATGAAATTAAAAGAGTTTTTAAATTAGAAAACCAAATTTCAATGAACTTAATATTTACAAATCTAACAATAGAAAGAATATCGGATAAGATTGATGAAATTCTTGAAGATATAGAAGTTTATTCAATTTAGTAAAAGAAAGGATGGATCTAATGAGTATAACAGAATTACTAGATATTTTAAACAATAAAAATATAGTTGTTTGGAAAGAGGGTAGTAACGTAAAATTTAGAGCACCAAAGGGAAGCTTAACAGATGAATTAAAAAAACAACTTAAGATTAATAAATCAATGCTTTTAGAATATTTGGATAAAGAAAAAAACATATATTTTAAAAGAGACGAAATAAATCGTTATGAGGAATTTGATTTAACAGAAATACAGAGTTCATATTTATTGGGAAGGAATACAGCATTTGAATTGGGTGGTGTGGGTTGCCATGGGTATATGGAAATTGAATATAACGAGCTTTTAGATAAGGACAAAATAGAGATAGCATGGAATAAAGTCATAAAAAAGCATGATATGCTTAGAGCAATCATATATAAGAATGGTAAACAAAAAGTGCAAAAGGATGTACCATTTGTTGAAATTGAAGAGAATTTTTCAATAGATGAAAAAGAATTAGATTTGAGGGAGAAATTAGCTAACAAACAGTATAAAATTGGTGAATGGCCAATGTGTGATATTGCAATAACTAAAATAAATGAAAAAACGTTGCTTCACTTTTCTGTTGATATGATAGTTGCTGACTATATAAGCATGAATATCATATTGAAAGATTTAGAAGATTTTTATTATAACCCCGAAAAAGAAGCGTGTAATTCTAGTAGCTATAGAGATATCGTTATATATGAAAAAGAGAGAAAACAAAATAAAAGTGCTAATAGCCAAGAAGATAAAAAATATTGGGAAAATAAGATAGAAAATATGGGAAACTCACCATTCTTACCGACACTGAAGACTGTAGATATAGAAGATAGCTCTTTTATTCAAAAAAGTATTTTTTTAAATGAAGACATGTGGAGTAAACTCTGTGATTTGTCAAAAAATATCGGTGTAACTGTGTCGGCTGTGGTTATGTCAGTATTGTCAGAAATAGTATATTACTGGTCAGGTACAAATAAATTTTGCATAAACACCACTTTATTTAAGAGGAGTTCTTTAAATATAAAAGATATTAATGAAATAGTGGGAGATTTTACGGATGTGAATGTATCGGCAATAGATATAGACAGTAAATTAACATTTAAAGATAGAATAATAAATCTGCAAAAGAATTTATGGATGGATATGGAGCATAACTCATTTTCTGGAGTTGAAGTTCTAAGAATGCTTAGCAGATTAAAAGGTGAGAGTGTTGTAGTGCCATTAGTTTTTACAAGCACAGTCGGTCTGTCAAATGAAAATGACGTATTGTTAAAGCGAAAAGTCAATTATAAAATCAGCCAAACACCTCAAGTTTATATTGATTGTCAGTTAGCAGAAGAAAAGACAGGAGCTAGGATAAATTGGGATATTAGAAAATTTGTGTTTGATCAAGTTGTTATGGATGAAATGTTTGCAGGTTTTGTAAATATAATTAAGGAACTATGTAAAAATCCGTATAAAATCCTAGATTTGAAAAATCCAGTGGAATTACCTGAAAATATTCTGCAAGTTAGACATGATATTAATTCAACACAAAGAAAATTTCCAAAAAGAACTTTAGGAGATGGATTTTTAAAAATGCTAAATAAAAATCCAGAGAAAACAGCTCTAATTTTCAAGGGAAATACTTATTCTTATAGAAAATTAAGCTTGTATGTTAGTTCGATAATGGAAGCTTTAAAAAACAATAAAATAAAATCTGGAGATAGAATAGCAGTTAATATTGAAAAAAATGAGTGGCAGATTGCATCTGTACTAGCTATTGTATTAAGCGGCGCTGTATATGTTCCAATAGACGTAGACCAGCCAATTAATAGAAAAAACAAGATTCTAAAAAAGTCAGATGTTAAAGTGGTTCTATCATGTGATGAAGAGCTGAGTAATTCTGAATTTAAAAATATAAATTTACACAATATTTCTTTAAGTGAATTTAATAGCATGAAAGATTTAAATTTAGAAAAATATTACATGGATGATGCTTATATAATCTTTACTTCTGGGACTACTGGTGAACCTAAGGGTGTAAGAATAACGCATGATGCAGTTATGAATACAATAATTGATGTCAATGAAAGATATAGGATAAAAGAAGCAGACGTGTTTTTGGGATTAGCAAAATTATCCTTTGATTTATCGGTATATGATATATTTGGGTGTTTTGATATTGGGGGAACATTAGTACTACCAGAATCAGAGAAGACAAATGATTCAAAGTATATTTATGATTTAATGTTGCTTCATAGAGTAACTATTTGGAACTCTGTGCCAGCTCAAATGCAACTGATAGTTAATTATTTAGAGGCATCTGAAAAAATAAAAAAGAGTGAATATTTAAGACTATGTATGTTGTCGGGAGATTGGATTCCAACAAATTTACCAAGTAGAGTATACAATATTTTTGAAAATGTGAAGCTTGTTAGCATGGGTGGAGCTACAGAAGCATCAATTTGGTCTATCTATTATGATATAGGTAAAAATGAGAAATTTGATATTAGTGTTCCATATGGATACCCTATGTCAAATCAAAAATTTTTCGTTTTAAACAGAGATTTAAATCCTTGTCCCGACTATGTTAAAGGTGGATTGTATATTGGCGGTAAGGGAATATCCAAGGGATACATCGGAGATGAAAAATTAAATAAAGAACAATTTATAAGAACAAGAGATGGAGAAATTATATATAAAACAGGTGATACAGGTTATTATTTAAAAAATGGTTTAATTATTTTTACTGGTAGAGAGTCTGGAGATGGACAAATAAAAATTCATGGATATAGAATAGAATTATCAGAAATAGGGGATGCAATTGCTTCTTATAACAAAGTAGATTCTGCACAAGTTGTATATACAAAAGGGAAATCTTTAGATGGTAAAATAAATGCTGTGGTTACTCCTAAAATTAAAAGTTATATATCTAATGATTTTTATTTGAGTTGCGATGAAATTGAGTTTTTAAAAGAGTTAGAATCAAGTGTTTTAGAGAATATGAATCTTGATTTATTAATAAAATGGGGAGATTGTGCTGACAAGGTATCATTGAAGTCTATTTTAGGAACATTTCAACATTTTGGAATTTTTACTGACCAAAAAAGCAAATATAATATTCAAGAGATTAAAAAAATAATAAACGTACCTGAAAAGTTAGACAAGTTATTAAAGAGATGGCTAAATGTATTGGTTAAAGAAAAAATATTACAATTAGATGAGGAACAATACCAATATTTAGGTGAAGAGAATGGAGAAACACTTGAACAATTATGGAATGATTTTTATAAAGTAGAAAATGAATTTAATTACAGTAAGGATTTTTTAGCTTATCTGAAAAGATCTAATGATTCTTTACCTGAACTAATAACAGGAATCGAAGATCCGTTAAATTTACTTTTTCCAAAAGGGGATTTAAAACCTGCTTTGGCATCATATCACGACAATAAAATAAATAGAATCAATAATGGTTTTATAGCTAATGAAATACATTATTTATATAATGAAAAAATGAAAAATAGCAATAAACCATTTAGAGTTTTAGAAGTTGGAGCAGGAGTAGGTGGAACAACTATTGATGTGATTACTAAATTGAAAGATTCAAAAGTTGAATATTATTTCACTGATGTTTCTGAATTCTTTTTTAACAATGCAAAAAACATATTTCATGAATATGATTGGATAAAATACAAAATATTTGATATAAATGAAGATTTTTATAAGCAGGGTCTAGATGCGTTCTCATTTGATTTAATACTATGTGCAAATGTATTACACAATTCTAGAAATATAGATTTCGTTATAAAAAACTTAAAAAATCTATTAGTAGATTCTGGGACATTGATTATATTAGAGGAAACAAAAATGAGTTATATGTTATTAACATCAATGGAATTCAAGGATGGATTGATAGGATTTGAAGATGAAAGAAAAGAAAGTGAACAAACATTTTTCTCAAAAAAGCAATGGGAAGATATTATAGATAGAAATGATGGCAACATAACTTATGCATTTCCAAGTAGTCAGTTACTAGAAGTATCAGGACAAAATGTTTTTGTAACGAGATTTAAAAATGAATATTATAACATTGACAAAACAGAATTATTTGAGCATTTAAATGATTCTTTGCCAAACTATATGATTCCATCTGATATAAAAATATTACAAAGTTTACCCAAAACAAGCAATGGGAAAATTAACAAAGAGGCAATATCAAGTTTATTCAAAGTAGAAGATGATGATATTAGTATTGATAAATCGCAAATGACAGAGATAGAAAAAAAGATTGAACATATATGGTGTAAAGAGCTAAATAAGTCTTTTATTGGATTAGATGAAAACTTTTATAGTGTAGGCGGAGACTCTCTTTTAATAGCACAAATTATAAGTGAAATTTTGGAAAAAGTAGAAGAAGCAAAAGATTGGGACTGGAGTTCTTTGCTTACTGAAATGATGCAAACGCCGACAATCAGAGAAATTTCCAAAAAAATTCAAAACAGGTTTGATAAGATTGATAAAAAGATTGATAAGTCTTTATCAGTATTAAAAAAATCCAATTTAGATAATGATAAGAAAACTGCTAAAGTTTTATTTCACGCAGGGACAGGCACATTATCTGCATATACAGAATTATTAGATTATATTATAAAAGATAGTAATGATGTCGAAGATGTATTGGGCTTTTCTTTTGGAGATGAGGCAGAATATGTTTCTATGAAAACTGAGGATACATTTAAAAATCTTGGAGAAAAATATGGAGAGGTATTATGTAAACTCGGGTATTCCAAGTATATCCTTATTGGACATTGCGTTGGTGGCTTGATAGCTATTGAGACTGCGAATTATATAACCAATAAAAATATGAATGTATCAGATGTAACTTTATTGAGTACGACTATTCCAAGAGAACAAAACAGAACAGTTTTCAATTGTTTATCAAGAAAGAAATATGATATAGCACTAAGGACCAGTTTAGAAAATGAATTACTGTTAGAAAGAACATTTTCTAGGCTAATAAATGCTGATATTTTTAAAGCTGGTCATACTGTAAGTGATGAAAGACTCGATGATTGTATAAAATATATGGTAAAAAATCTAGATGGTGACTTGAAAATAGAGTCATTTGAGAGGCTTGTTGGAGAGTATGAGGATATAGGACTTGAGTTTAAAAGACTTTCTTCAATTCCAATTTCCGAAAGACTAAATAATCTTTATAATTCAATAAATAGAGATAAGGTAAATTTATTAGATAATGAAATAAAAATGTTAAATACACTATTTAACATCTTTTCTCAAAATTTTGGATGTGTATCAACTTATAACCCCCCAAAATATAGCGGGAATGTAAGAGTTTTCTCTTGTGAAGAAACAGAAAAAAGTTTTTATGGAGAATTTTTTGGAGAAGATAAAGAAACTTGGGAGAAGTATTTAGCTGGGAATATAGTGTACAGCAGTATATCAGGACAACATTTTGATTGTTTAATTGGAGAAAATTTAAAACAAAATAGCATGAAGATATTAAAATTCATTAATGAATAGGGAATATTCAAGATGATAAAATTATTTAATGATTCAAGCTAAAAATTGAAGTCATATTGGTTTTTATTTACTAAAAGAGAGGTGAATATATGAAAAATCCGATAATTGGAATATTGGGAGGAAGTGGAAATATTGGTTCAAAATGTGTAGAAATTATAAGTGAGATATATCCTTTATATGCTACCTACAAGAACAATAAAAAACAAGATACAGAAAATTGCACCTATGTACAGATGGACATAAAAGATTTGGGTAAAGTCGCTGAATTTTGTAATCAAGTCGATATTTTGATAAATTGTGCTGGAGCATCATATAAAAATGGAGAAAAGATAGCTAAAATAGCAAGTGAATGCAATATTCCATATATAGATCCATCAGGTGAATCATTTTTAGAGGATAAAATAAAAGAAGAACTAGATAACAACATATTTGTTTTATCTTCGGGATATTTCCCTGGATTAAGTGGAATTATGGCAAGTTATGCTTGTAGTTGTTTAAAAAATGTTGATTCTATTTCAGGTTTTAATGTAAGTGAAGAAATTCCCAGTAAATCAGCAATTGAAGACTTTGTTTTAACAAATTTATCTGGGTTTGGAAAAGCGTTATATTATTACAAAAATGGTGAGCTTGTATATGAAGATGGAATTAAATTTGTAAATGTTAATGGTGATATTTATAAGCTATCAAACTATATTACCAAAGAATTTTTAAGAGTAGCAGAAAAATTTAATGTTAACACTGCAAATTGGTTTAATCAAATTTATGACGATAAAGTTATTCGAAAAATGCAGGAAATAGTATTAAAATCTGATAAATTTGAGGGTAGTTATAGTAAAGATATAGATAATATAATTTCATTTTTTAAAGCAAATGTTTCTAAAAATAATTTTAACAAGCTAATAATTTCTGCGAAAAATTCTATGGAAAACATTGAGATTGAAGTAGAAAGTAAAGAAAGTAGTACAATGAGTGCTGTAATTTGTTCTAATCTTGTTAAGAAAATCCTGGAGAAAAATTATAAAAATGGGCTATATTATTCAATGGATATTTTAGACTTTAAAGATATAGAAAGGGATTTGATATTGAAAAATGTTAAAGTAAATATCAAAAAAGAAAAAAAGGAATATGAGGAGGGTGTGTTATAAATGAAGATAGTGGGTGATTTAAACAATCCTAAAATTATGCTAGTTCATGGTGCTGGCTTTTATTGGGAAAATTGTTTTAGGGAAATAATAGAATCTTTAAAATCAAGTTATTGCATTCTATTACCTGTTTTACCAGGTCATAGTAATATCAATGAAGAACCAATTAAATCTGTAGAACAAGTTGCTGCAAGGATAATAAAGGAAATTAAAGATTTAAGAGTTGATAATATTGAACTAGCATATGGTATATCTTTAGGAGCCAGTATTGTTCTTGAAACGATATTGTGTGGAGAAGTTAACATAAAAAAAGTAATCCTAGATGGTGGTCAATATATAAATATGGGAGAAAATATTGAATTATTTTCAAATATAATGTCAAAACAATTTATTGGATTATTAGAAAATAATCATCTTCAAAAAGAAATCAGAGATAACATGGGATATGATGAAAACGACATTGAAGTATTAAAACCAATGTTATTTAAGTCCATAAGTAATGAAACTTTATACAGTACCTTTAAAGCTGCATATAGTTATGATATAACAAATAAAAATTCTGACAAATTAGCTACGAAAGACATATCTGTTTCTTTTGGAAGTAGAGAAATATACGCAAAAGATTCTTTAAATTATTTAGAAAAGTTAATAAAAAAAGAATTAGAAGTAGAAGAAATAAAAGATATGGGGCATTCAGAAGCTTTAAGTAAGCATCCAGAAATAATAATTGAGATGATAAAGAGTAGAATTAAATGAGTTGATTATCATAAAAATATGGTATAATATTCAAAGATACCGACATATGTGTCTTTAAGGAGGTGGTAGTATTTCTAGAGTGCGAATGAATGTTAAAGATAGATTGGATCAAATAAAAAAAGCATCAATAGCTGTATTTTTAAAAAAAGGATTTAGAAATACAGTTATGAATGACATTATGGAAGCTACTGGGCTTTCTAGAGGTGGTTTGTATCATCATTATGGTTCCACCTATGAAATTTTATACGACATTATGTTAGAAGGAAATAAATACAGAGAGAAGATAATCTATGATGAGATGAATAAAACAAGTCAGGATTTTAGCGAAGTTTTATCTGAGATTATTTTAGAAAAAATGCTATATCAGAGTGACTATATTTCAATTTATGCAATGTTTTTGCAGGAATTAAATCATGACGATAAGTTGAAAGACTTATATAAGAAACTAAAAAAATCATCATCTGATAGTATTTTAATGTTATTTGATGAAGATGTAAGAGGTGAATTAAGTGAAGCTATCGAATTAATAACTGATTTTATTAACACATTTATTCTAGGTTGTGAAGTTCTAAATGCAAGAGAAAATTTTGTGAAGAACAAACTTGCATTAAAAAAAATGATAGGAATTATCTTAGATAATAATGCTAAGTAAATCTTAGGGTTTACTTAGAAAGAAAAAACATATCTTAAATTGGAGGTTTATATGAAATTAAAAGATATCGTACAAGTTACAATTTTTACAGTAGTGGCGTTTATATTAAACATGGCTGTATCAACGGCCACAGGAATGTTAGGAACTTTATCCTTATATATAGCGGCAGGATTTTCTTCCTTTGTAGTAGCTCCGCCATTTATAATTATGGCTAAAAAATTACAAAAAAGGGGAATAGCTTTTATATTTTTTATGTTGCTGGGTGTATTTTATGCATTAAGTGGATATTGGCCAATGCTTATAGTAAATGCCATCGCAGCTATTGTAGCAGAATTAATTATAGGTAACTATAAAAATGATAATAGAGTTGCCTTAGCATTATCTGCTGGAATGTTTGTTATTTCAATGCACGCAATGACATTTGTAAGACTACTTGGACCAGAAAAAATTGTTGAAGTTTTTAGCGTATTTACAAAAGAACAGGCTGCCTTTATGGATGCCTTTTTTACACCAAAGGCAATGCTAATCTCAATAGGCATTAATATCGTCTTGGTATTAATAGCAGGAAGATTTGGATTATATATAAATAATAAGTTTTTTAAAAAGAGTAAAAAATCAGGAATATTGTAATGGAAAACATAAGGAGAGATGACAACTGTCTTGTAAATCCTATAATCTTATTTGTTTTAATTTTAGCGTTTTCGATTATATTATTTATAACAGATGATATTGGTTACTATACTATGATAGGAATATCAATGTTTCTAACCTTAACTTTTTCCTTAAAACAATTTATTAAACAACTAGCAACAGTTCTTATCTTGTTAATTGTTGGCAAAACATTAACTATTATAGACTTAGGAATAGGTGGAAATGCAATTTTAGGTCTTGTAGAAATCGTATTAAAACTCTTTCCGATATTTATTATTGGTGGTATTCTTGTGAATACATCACCACTTAAAATGATGAGTTCACTTAAGTTTTTACACATTCCAAATGTGTTTGCTCTAAGCATAGTGATAGGAATGAAGTTTATATCAGAAATGGGGTTAAGGCTTAAAGAAATAAAGAATGGCATGAAGGTAAGGGGACTAAGATTAAGTCCCCTCCATCCTATTAGGTCTTTTGAACTTTACTTCATCCCTCTTATCTATAAATGTTTGCAAGTGAGTGAAACTTTGACTTCATCTATTATATCTAAAGGAGCAGAATATAGAGGGGAAAGGACTAATTATCATAAAATAACTTTTAAATTTTTTGATATCGTATTCTTACTTTTAGCTATTTTCTTATTGTGGAGGTCAATATGAATGTAATAGAAGCAGATATTAAAAAATTCTCTTATGACGGAAATGATAAGGTAATTTTAAAAGATATAGAGCTAAATATTAAAGAAGGGGAACTTGTTGTTATAAGTGGTTTATCTGGTTGTGGAAAAACTACGCTAACAAGAATATTAAATGGTTTAATTCCGAATCATTATCAAGGACAATTATATGGACAAGTATCTATTTTAGGAAAAAATATTTCGCAATATAACAATGGAGAATTGGCAAAATATATAGGAAATGTATTTCAAAATCCAACAGATCAGTTTTTCGCAAATATTGTTGAGGATGAGCTTGCCTTTGTTGGAGAAAATTTAGGAATGGATCTTTCAGAATTAAAGAAAAGAGTTGATGACTCTTTGAGTGTGATGGGAATTGAAAATTTAAAATATAGAAATATCAATTCTTTATCAGGTGGACAAAAGCAAAAAGTTGCTATCTCATCTACTCTTGTTTATGATACTAAAATAATTTTCTTTGATGAACCATCATCAAATTTAGACTATAGGGGAATAGTCGAACTTAAGAATATTCTTGAAAAATTAAAATCCTTAGGAAAAACGATAATAATATCTGAGCATAGATTGTTCTATTTAAATGATTTATATGATCGTTTTTTGTATATGAAAGATGGTAAAATCGAAAAAGTTTTTAAAAAAGATGAATTAACAGAAGAGGATTGTAAAAATTACTCTTTAAGAACAACTAACTATAATTTTTTGCTATCTGAAAATATTGATAATTGCAAAAATGTAGTTGAGGATATAAGAGGAGTTGGTATTTCTATTGGTAAAAAAGAATTAATAAAAAATTTAAATATAAGCTTATGTGAAAATGAGATAATGGCGATTATAGGTAAAAATGGAGTAGGTAAAACGACTCTTGCAAGATCTTTAGCTGGTTTATTAAACTTTAAAGGCAAAACAAGCTTTGGGAGAAATAAAAAAGAAAGATTAAGAAACTCTTATTATATGATGCAAGATGTAGAATACCAAATATTTTTTGATACGGTGGAAAATGAGCTTTTACAAAAAGATAGAATTAATGACGTTGGATATTTAAATAGACTTAGAAACGAATTAAAACATATTGACCTTTGGGAAAATAGGTATGACCATCCACAAAATCTATCTGGTGGACAAAAACAAAGACTTGCTCTATTAACTGCTTGTTTAAGTGGTAGAAAACTAATAATTCTAGATGAACCTACGTCAGGTTTAGATTACAAGAGAATGAATGATATTTCTGAAATAATAAAAAGATATTCAAAAATATATCCTTTTGCCATAATAACTCATGATATAGAACTTATTTTTAAAGTTTGTAATTCTGTGTTAATGCTTGAAGAAGATGGATATAAGAAAGTATATGTTCAGGGACATGAAAAAGAAATTTTGAAATTTATTAAAGATGGACTGATTGTGTAAGGAGTTGATTTTTTGAAACAAGATATGAAAGAACAATTATTAAGCAAAAGACCTATAGAACTACTTTTTCAATTATCTATTCCTGCTGTAATAGGAATGATAGTAATAGGTCTTTATCCATTAATGGATGGAATTTTTGCAGGAAATATTATAGGACAAACAGCAATGACAGCTTGTGGTGTAGCTATGCCACTTACATTTTTCAATAGTGGTGTATCTACACTTATTGGCGTAGGTTCAGCATCAGTTTTATCAAGAGCTATAGGAAAGGGCGACAAAAAAACAGTTGATAAAATTATGGGGAATTTAATCTTTTGGGTTATTCTATTCTCAGCTATTATCACAGTAGGTGGGATTCTACTTGCACCCCATTTTTTAGATATGGTTGGGGCAAGTGGAGAGATAAAAAACTATGGGATTAGATATTTAAGAGTGATTTTCATCGGCTCATTATTTGTAAACTTTACCCAATCAGCAAATATGGTTATGCGTGGTGAAGGGTTAATGAAAAAAGCCATGCTGATTATGGGACTTGGAGCAATGCTCAATATTATTCTCGATCCAATCTTAATGATCTTAATGGGAGATTATGCCATTGAAGGAGCAGCTCTTGCCACTATAACCGCCCAATTTGTCCAAGCAGTCATCACTCTCTATTATTTTAAGAACAAGAGTAAGGTCGTCAAAATCAATAACATAAAATCTGATCCGGAAGTAAAAAAAGAAATGTTTGCTGTCGGTACATCGGCCATGATGATGCAAGTTTTATTTATGATTCAACAAACAATGCTATATAAAATGTCCTTTAAATATGGCGGAGATACAAATGCTATCTTGATGGCAGCAACACTTAGAATATATGCCTTTTCATTCATTCCACTTTGGGGAATGAGTCAAGGTTTACAACCTGTAGTTGGTACAAATTTTGGAGCGAAAAAATACGACAGAGTAAAAGAAGCTATGAAAGTATTTTCTATCGGAGGATTAGTTCTTGCATCAATATTTTGGATACCAGCATTAGCATTTTCAAAGAATATTCTTTCTTTATTTGGAGTAGAAGAAAGTATTATAACTCAGGGAGTAGGAAACTTTAGACTATTCTATTCTATATTTATCTTATATGGAGTAATGGTTATGTCTATAACATTCTTCCAAGCAATAGGAAATGCTAAAAAGGCAGGCATAATCGTCATGCTAAGACAATTATTTTTATTCGTTCCTGCCATGATTATTCTACCAATGACATTTGGAGTTAAGGCAGTATGGTTTGCTGAACCTCTTGTAGATTTAATTATGATTTTAGCTGGAATAGCAATGATGATTGGAGAGCTTAATAGAATGCCCTCTGAAATAAAAAAAATATAATAAACTATTTAAAAATATTACTAAAGGAGGTTTTAAAGTGAATTTAGTAAAAGAATATGTAAATAAAAGAAAAGGCTCATATTTTATTTCTGTACTACTTGCAATAGTAGGGGTAGTGGCAGGACTTTTTTCTTATATATACATGGCAAAAATCGTTGTAAACTTGATTAATGGAGTAAGCGACATGAGTTTATATACTCCACTATGCATAAATATTTTAATAACATTTGTTATTAAAGAAGTGGCAGCAGGAATATCAACAAGTATTTCTCATACTGCAACCTTTAATTCATTAGGAGAAATTAGAAATGATATTTCCAAAAAATTATTTA
>OAZW01000732.1_pt1 | contig 22439 bp, 19 predicted proteins | sample 1495231 | NCBI WGS metagenome assembly OAZW01 (sample SAMEA2580062, study PRJEB22360) | human gut metagenome | reverse complement strand
TCAAAGATAAGCTTTAATTGGAAAAATGTTACCAACTATTTTTGGCCACATTACTTCCATTTTTATCTTTTAGTTTTTAACTTTTATCTTAATAAAAATAGAGGCGAATCGTGAGATTCGCCTCTATTTTTATTAATGTGCCCATTCGGCAAAGAAGTCATTTCCCTTGTCATCCACGATGATGAATGCCGGGAAGTTTTCCACCCGTATTTTACGGATAGCTTCCATCCCCAATTCTTCAAAGGCAACGATTTCTACTGATTTAATACTTTCTTTAGCCAAAATAGCTGCCGGTCCGCCGATAGATCCTAAGTAGAAACCACCGTGTTTTTTACAAGCATCTGTAACAGCTTGAGAGCGGTTACCTTTGGCAACCATGATCATAGAACCACCGTGATCTTGGAAAAGGTCAACATAGGGGTCCATACGTCCTGCCGTGGTAGGTCCGAAACTTCCGGAGGCCATTCCTTTCGGGGTTTTAGCCGGTCCTGCATAGTAAATCGGATGATTCTTAAAGTATTCCGGCATGGGCTTGCCTTCATCCAACATGGCTTTGATGCGGGCGTGAGCGATATCGCGGGCAACGATAAGTGTTCCGGACAAGTTCAAACGGGTTTTAACCGGATATTTTCTTAGTTCTTTCAATACTTCTTCCATCGGTTGGTCGAGGTCGATGTTCACGGCGGGGGCTAATGCCGGGTTCTCTGCCGGTAAGAAACGAGCTGGGTTCTTTTCCAGTTGTTCCAGGAAGATACCGTCTTCCGTGATTTTAGCCTTGATGTTCCGGTCGGCACTACAACTTACACCGATACCCACGGGGCAGGATGCTGCGTGACGAGGCATACGGATGACACGTACGTCGTGTACCCAGTATTTACCACCGAATTGAGCACCGATACCCATGTCTTGACAGATTTTCTGAATTTTGGCTTCCCATTCCAGATCACGGAATGCCTGACCGCCATCATTTCCTTCGGTCGGAAGATTGTCATAATATCCTGCGGAAGCTTTCTTCACGGTTGTCAGACAGGCCTCGGCGGAGGTTCCACCAATGACTACTGCCAGATGGTAGGGAGGACAGGCTGATGTTCCCAAGTCTTTCACTTTATCCTTGATGAACTTGGTCAGTGCTTCCTCGGTCAACAAGGCTTTGGTCTGTTGGTACAGGAACGTCTTGTTTGCAGAACCACCGCCTTTGGTGATGAACAGGAACTCGTATTTATTTCCTTGAGTGGCATACAGGTCGATTTGAGCCGGCAGGTTCGTGCCGCTGTTTTTCTCATCGAACATGGTGTAGGGAACTACTTGAGAATAACGCAGGTTACGATCCCGATAGGTTTCGAAAACTCCCTTGCTGATGGCTTCCGCATCATTACCGTCAGTCCACACGTTTTCGCCTTTCTTACCGATAGCGATGGCTGTGCCCGTGTCTTGGCAGGTGGGAAGTTCGCCTTCGGCGGAAACCACTTGGTTCATCAACATGGTATGGGCCACGAATTTATCATTGTCGCTGGCTTCTGGATCTTTCAGTATATTAGCTAATTTCTGCAAGTGAGAGGCACGCAGGTAAAAAGAAACATCTGCATAGGCTTCACGGGCGAGTAATTCAAGCCCTTCTTTTTGAATTTTCAATATTTTACGTCCTTCAACTTCGATGGTTTTCACGTAGTCTTTTGTCAGTAAGCGATATTCCGTATTGTCTTTTTGAATCGGAAATGGTTCTTGATACTTGAATTCTGCCATAATTCTTTATTGTTTTAGTGTTGTTAATATTTTTATTCCTATAACGGAAAAATTTCTTTAATATGTCGCAACGAAATTAGAATTAATAAATGAGAAGTCCAATAAAAAAGCCGGACAAATTTGGTCCGGCTTTTATGAATATTAGGCTAATGACTAGTCTTTGAATAACTTGTCAATAGTCATGATTTGGTAATCGTAGAATGCGCGGGTAGCGGCATTTCCGGTTCCCCGTTTTTCTTTGTAAAGAGCTTGTACTTTTTTCAACAATGATAACATGGCAGGACGTCCTACTGATGCAGGAAGTGTTGCAGCATTCATTGTCATACGGAAGTAGTCATATTCTCCCAGATTACATGCCGCATGGCTACAAAGTTTATGTTGGCTATTTACACTGTTTTCTAAAGTTGCCAATGCCTCGGTCGGATCGATAGAAGTAAGTCTTTTCGGTGCAGAGGCCGCAGGAGTAGCTTGAAGACCACTCATTTGGCAGGCAATGGTTACTAAAGCAGCTTGCAAGTTCATTTCTTCGTGAGAAAGTGAACGGGATGCAAGGGTCGGAGCCATAAGTAATTTATAAGCGTCATTTACATAAGCATCAAGCTTATAAGCGTCTTTTTGGCCGGAACGTTCTCCCTCGTATATACTACCAAGAGTAGCCGCGTTGAAGATTTTACCTACCACAGCGTATTGTAATTGATCGTACATATTCGGGTTTAATTCCAATTTCTCTCTCAGGTCATTCGTGATCAACCATTTCGGGCAGGTCGTTACTTCGTTTACTAACCATTTGATCGCTTCTTGTTGTTTGGCTCTCGGGATGTATTTTTTAGCTACACCACCTTTGCCGTCTTGTACCAGGTCCGTGAATTCAACACCACCGGGGTAAGCCAACACGTGGCTAAGCATTCTTTGGTACTGGCTCAGGATTCCATTGTAGTACATTTTTATGTCTTTATACGAGGCTCCCGGTTTGCTGCACCATTGTTCCAAGTTGTTCATGATGATCTTGAGGTTCTTGATACAAAGTGAATTGGCTTTCACGTGATCATCCCCTAAATCTTCTGTCTGGTCAGTCGGGTCAAGTGTCTGCGGGAATTGCTGCGCCCCGAAACGATACATCGGATCGTCAGATTTTTCTTCGATCCAGCTATTTAATGTTGCGACTTCGGCTTCCGGGGTATTAGCGTTCGGAATGATCCGGTAACCCCAGTTGATAGCGTAAATATCGTATACTCCTAATACGGGCGGAACGAGGTTTACACCGCGTTCGTAGTCTCCGGGTTGAGCCACGTAGTTGTTACGGGCGTAGTCCATGATACTCGGGGTGGTTCCGTATTTTTTCGTGAATGACGGACTGCGCAAAGAGTCCACGGGGAAAGAGTAACTTGCACCCATGTTGTGCATCAGGCCTAACGTGTGTCCGATCTCGTGTGATGCCACGTAACGTAAAGATTCATTCATCACGTCGTCACTGAATACTTCCGTACGAACGCGAGGATCAACGGCTCCCGTCTGAACGAAACGCCAATCGTGTACAAGAGAGATCACGTTGTGATACCAGATCACGTCTGCCACGAGAATTTCACCGCTACGAGGATCCACGTAACTCGGTCCCATAGCGTTAGCAGTAGGTGTTACGGCATAACGCACACAATTGTAACGAATATCGTCCGGGTCAAAGTTCGGATCGTCGGTCGGGTAATCTTTGGCGATAACTACATTTTTGAAACCTGCTTTTTCGAAAGCGATGTTCCAGTCCTCGATACCTTGTTTAACGGCACCTCTCCATTTTTCAGGGAAAGCATTATCCACGTAGAATACAATCGGTTTTACCGGTTCCACGAGTTCTCCGCGCAAGTAAGCAGCCATATCTTTCGGCTCGATTCTCCAACGGTGGATAAATTCGAAATCTTCCACGCGGTCTTTATCGCTCGTGTAGAAGTTCCGGGGAGTACTGAAATAGCCAACACGTCTGTCTTTGTAACGCATGGGCATGGGATCTTTATCCAGTTCAACAATAGAACGACGAACAACAAGGGTAAGAGGACCGTTTTGTCCGTTATAGTTCATTTGAGAGGAGATTTCCATGTTTCGAGGGAAGTTCTTTACTTCTTTCACGCGAGATGCGGATGGGTCGAACATGGCGCTCGGTTTTTTACCCGTCATCGGGCTGGAGCCCATCGGGGTAATACATTTTTCATCCCGTCCGAAGAACGCGGTCATGTCGATCAACAGCGTGTCACCCTTGGTGGCTTTCACCTCGAAGGTCTTCATGATCGGGTCATTGAAGTTCCGTTTGAAAGATGGGGCGATAGGATCACCTTCTCTTAACACGTCCTCGCAAAGCACGGAGTGCATGTATACGTTCGTGGAATCCGTTGAGAAACGAACCATGAACGGATCGTCGATCATCTGGCCTGCCACGAAATCGGTCGGGGCGCTGGTTTCAGAAAGACGATTGGCAATCAAGTAGATCTTGTCCAAGTTACGAGCCTGGATTGCCCACATTAAGGTTCCTTTCGGGGTGTAGTAAGCATCAATAACTCCCGGTAAGTGTTTAGCTCCTTTCACTTGCTTGTCGAAAGCAGATTCTTTAGGAGCAGGAGGTGTTGCGGTCTGTTCGGTTTTTGCTTTTTTCTTCTTTTTCTTGAAAGGGAAAGCTTGTGCCGTGGACCCTGCAAGTAATGACAGGGCGACAACCGCGAGTAAAATTTTCCTCATAGTTCTCTTCGTTTAATCAATTAATTATATCTCGTTTATTAGATTTGTGTACATACATATTTATGTGCAACGTTTTCAACAGCGGGCGAAGGTATGTAAAAAAGAATCGAATTTATCTTACCGTTTTGTTAAAGTTTCATCCGAAAGACGATTATTATTGTACCTTTGCAAGCAATGAATCTTAAAAACAGATAAAATGAGTTCCGAAACCATATTTTTTATCATTGTTGTTTTCCTGTGCTTGGATTTCGTGTTGGAGAGAGTATTGGAGTCTTTGAATTCTAAACATATGTCTCCCGTGTTACCTGATAGTCTGAAGGGAATTTATGACGAGAAGGAATACAGTCGGTTTCAATCCTACAAGCGGGAAAACGGGAGGTTGGATAGTTGGAGTTCCGGGGTCGGCTTTGTCGTGATGATCGTGTTTCTCGTGGCAGGAGGTTTCGGGTGGTATAATAGTTGGGTGGTTTCTTTGACGGATAGTGTGGTTTGGCAGACCATTCTTTTCGTGGTGGGGCTTTCCGTGGTCTCTTCCGTGTTGGATATACCTTTTGATTATTATGCGACTTTTCGGATAGAGGAAAAGTATGGTTTTAACAAGACTACGAGGCGGGTCTACTGGTTGGATACGGTGAAAGAGTTGGTTCTTTCGTTGGTATTGGGAGGGGTATTGTTAGCACTTGTGGTGTGGTTCTACACGTGGGCGGGGACTTATTTTTGGTTGTACGCTTGGGGTGCTGTTACCCTGTTTTCCGTGTTAATGGCCATGTTCTACTCGCAACTGATCGTACCTTTGTTTAATAAGCAGACGCCTTTACAGGAAGGTGCGTTGAGGGATAAGATACAGGCTTTTGCGGGGAAAGTCGGGTTCAAATTGGATAATATATACGTGATTGACGGGTCGAAACGCTCCACGAAAGCAAATGCTTATTTCACGGGGCTGGGGCCTAAAAAGCGGGTCGTGTTGTATGACACGCTGATTGACGAGTTGACGGAAGAGGAAATTGTGGCCGTGCTGGCTCATGAGGTCGGGCATTACAAGAAACGACACACGTTACGTTCTATGGTGGTTTCCGTGATACAGATGGGAGTGCTTTTCTGGTTGTTTTCCTTGTGCGTGAATAATGCGGCTTTGTCAGAGGCGCTGGGCGGGGACTGGGCATATTTCCAGCTGGGATTAATCGCTTTTGCCATTTTGTATTCTCCCGTGAATTTGATTTTTGGGGTCGGGATGAACGTGTGGTCCCGGAGTAACGAGTACGAGGCGGATGCTTTTGCGGCCCGGTATTACGAGAGTGATTACCTGGTGTCCGGTTTGAAGAAAATATCGGTGAAATCGTTAAGTAACTTGACACCCCATCCCTTGTACGAGTATATCTATTATTCTCATCCGTCGTTATTGAAACGGATAGATGCTATAAAACGTATTCACGAATAAAAATATAAACGAATGAAAGCTATTATTATTACTATCGGGGACGAGATTCTGTTAGGACAGATTCTGGACACGAATTCACAATATATTTCGAGGCAGTTGACCCGTTTGGGGGCCGAGGTGGCGGATATTTTGTCTATTGCCGATCAGCGGGAGGAGATTTGGCAGTGGGTGGATTACGCGATGAAACAGGCGGAACTAATCATCGTGACCGGGGGATTGGGACCGACAAAGGATGACGTGACGAAAAAGGTGCTGGCAGAATATTTCGATACTCGTTTGGTGATGAATGAAGACGTGTTAAAATGGATCGGAAAGTTGCTGGAGAACGGGGGGATGAGAATGAACGAGGGGAATCGTAGTCAGGCTATCCTACCGGAATCGGCCAAAATTCTTTACAATCGGAAAGGGACGGCTTCCGGGATGTGGTTTGAACGGGACGGAAAGGTTTTGGTGTCTCTGCCGGGTGTTCCTTTCGAGATGGAGGATTTGATGATCCAGTGCGTGATCCCGGAATTGCAGCGCTTGTATCCGCATTTGCATCTGGATTACAGGATGTTGAAAGTGTATGACATCCCGGAATCGGAGTTGGCTCTTTTGTTGGAGAAATGGGAAGAACATTTGCCGGAAGGGTTCAGCTTGGCTTACCTGCCGTCGCCGGGATTTGTGAAGTTGCGCCTGACGGCTAAGGGGGATCAGGTTTTTAACCTGGATGCCCGTTACGATAGCTTGAAAGAGGCTCTTGAAGGCCAGCGTTACACGGAAGGAGAGAATGGCGGGACGGAACGGGAGCTTGGGGAATTACTGATGTTGAAGGGAAAGACGATTGCCACGGCAGAGAGTTGCACGGGTGGAAATATTGCGGCTCAGCTCACGTCGATAGCCGGTTCTTCCGCCTACTTTAGAGGGAGCGTGGTGGCGTATGCCAATGACGTGAAGGAACGGGTGCTGGGAGTTCGTCCTGAAAGTTTGGAACAATTCGGGGCAGTCAGTGAACCCGTGGTACGGCAGATGGCAGAAGGAGCCCGCCGTTTGATCGGGACGGATTATGCCGTTTCTACTTCCGGAATTGCCGGGCCGACTGGCGGTACGGCGGAGAAACCGGTGGGAACCGTGTGGATCGGGGTTGCCGGACCGGAAAGAACGATTGCTCGCAAGTTCGTGTTCTCGTTTACCCGTGAAAGAAATATTGGTAAGGCCACGATGAAGGCGATTGAAATGGTTATCGAAGAAGTGCGTAACGGGGCAGTAAATAGATGAATTGTTTATAAAGTGAATCCGTCGTGAATCATAGTAAAAAGGCGGGTCTCGGTAAACTTTTTTGTATTTCATGTTCCTATTTCGAAAATATAAATTACATTTGCACATCTCACTCAGAAAATAATACAACGTGTAGCAACGCTGAAGGTATTATAAAGCCTCCGGTGCGTGGCTATGCGTAGTGTTAAATTTTGGGTGAGATCTTAATTTACAGTCCGGAGGCTTTTATGTTTTGTATGTAATGTAAATAATACATATTGATATTGTTCGTAGGGTAACAATTTTAAAATTCTAATTTCACTAAAATAGCGGGGCCGTGACGGTTACCCGCTTTTCTTTTGTGCTTGGCAGGAATTTTGTTATATTTGAGGAATAAATCTTTGCTATGAGAAAGTTTACATTGTTACTGTTTTTCGTTGTTCTTTGGTCGTTTTCTTACGCTCAGATGGGTGGAGAACAATATTTTGTTGATATACATGGTGATTTGCGTTATGAATCCCGGGATAGATTTCAAGCATCACTTTCCACGAATATCTTCGGGGATAAGGTTTACAAGGATAATCGGGGAAACGAGGTGAAGTATTTGAAGGCGATGTGGGAGAAGGTGCCGGGGAAGGATAGACCTTATTTTGAAGATTTCTTGTTCTCTGAACTGATACATAAATATCGGGATCGGAGAAACGTGCATGAGGTGTATGAAATCGATATTTTTGGAGATGCACGATACCGGAATAATCAGGGACAATCCATGACATTAAGGCGGAATATTATGGGGGAGTTGGAATATTCCAGTAACGAGTTTCGAGCCACGTTAGGAAAAGATATTTTTGATAATATAATATACAAGGATAACCGGGGAAATAAGGTGACCTATTCAAAAGAGTTTCTTGACAAGTTCCGAAGAGGAAGGCATAGAGGAGACAGGAATGTTGAAGAGTTTTTGTTGTTAGGATTAGCCAAAGATGTCGGGAAAAAGAAAAATTACACGGAAGAGTATACCGTGGATATATTCGGAAATGTTGAATACAAGAATAGCGAGGGACGTCGGGTTTCGATAAAGAAAGATATTTTTGATGGTTTCGAGTATAAGGATAACCAGGGGGTAAGTCTTTCTATCCGGAAGGATATTTTTGATCATGTGCAGGTAAATGATGGCAGGGGAAATAAAGTGGATGTCGGGAGAGATATTTTCGGAGATCTCCAGGTGAAAGATAATAAGGGAAATAAATGGAGTGTAGAACGGGATATATTCGGGGATTTGAAGTTTCGTCATAATTATAAAGAGTGTGCAACTTTGAAGAAGAATATTTTTGATGAGAGAGAATATTCCGATAATAAGGGGAATAAAGTCAAGTATTCGAAGGAGGCGTGGGATAAGATGATAAAGAGGTACGGGGATGACGAGAAGGTTTTTTCGATGTTGTTAAAAAAGTTTTTCGTGGAATATCGTTAAGACCTTTTGTCATGCGATTGGGATTTTGGCATATACTATGGCGATGATTGTATTGTAGTCTGTCAATAAGGCAGGCGTGCGTGTTAGAGGTGTGTTGATTTGCAATTTTTTTACGTTCTTAATTTTAGCTTTATGGGTATATTTATGTCGATTGTCGTGTTTTATTAACAAAAAGATATTGTTTTTGGCATAATATTTGTTAATTATCTCCTTGTTTGAATTGGTATAAAGTTAATTAAAATTTTTAGTGTGATTTTTTCCTATGGGAGTGTAACATTTTTAAACGAAGTCCCGTATTTCGAGTGTTATTTAAGATCAGCTTAGATATATAACAAGCAAACAATAGTTAACAAACAGATGATGAATATGAAAAAGACGTTTATTTTGTTATTTGTAGCGATTTTGCCGTTATTGGCTAGTGCACAAAAAGAAGAGGTAAAAGTGACTGTGGTAGAAGAAGAATCTACGGCTCCATGGCGTGGCTTCGTTACCAATAAATTTTGGGATAACTGGTTTATTTCAATAGGTGCCGGTGGGCAAGTTTACTTTGGAGAAAGTGATAGTAAGGATGATTTCGGGCGTCGGATTACCCCGGCATTTGATTTCTCCGTGGGGAAATGGCTGATGCCGACATTAGGGATTCGGGCTCAAGTTGGTGGTTTCACGTTAAAAGGTTTGACGAGTGATCCTGCAAATATTTACGCTAAGGGTCCTTCTCGTGTAGACGGATATTACAAACAAAAATGGCAACAGTTTAACGTGCATGTTGATGGATTATTGAACCTTTCAAACTGGATCGGCGGTTATCGTACGGATCGTTTCTACGAGGCAGTGCCGTTTGCCGGTTTTGGAATGATTCATGGTTGTTCTTCCGTGGACAACACAAAGTTCATGTTCGTGGCAGGTTTGATCAATAAAATGCGTTTATCTAATGCTTTTGACTTTAATATCGAAATCAAGGGTAGTTTGGTTCCCCAGGCATTTGACGGTGAAACTGGCGGCAGCAAGGGAGAAGGTATTTTGGGTGTAACAGCCGGATTTACTTATAAATTCAACCAGCGTAATTTTAGAAGAGAGAAACCGACAGAAATCATTTCTACCGGAGTTTCACCGGAAATGTTGAGTGCTGCAGAGGCTAAATTGGCAGAGCAAATTCGTCGGGCAGATCGTTTGCAGGATGAGTTGAATCAAGCTCGTAAAGCTCAACCGCAAGTAGTTAAAGAGGTAAAAGCAGCTCCATTGGCTATTTTCTTCAATATCAACAAAGCAAACATTAGCGCCAAGGAAATGATTAACTTGAAATACTACGCAGAGATTATCAAGAACAATCCGAATCAAGTTTACAAGGTTACCGGATACGCAGACAAAGCAACAGGTACTCCTGCTTACAATCAGAAGTTAAGCGAGAAACGCGCTCAGAACGTGGCAGATGCTTTAGTGAAGAAATTTGGAGTTAAGGCCAGTCAATTGCAAGTCGTTGGCAAGGGTGGTGTTGACAATCTTTACGAGGGTGGAGTTCAATTGAGCCGCGTGGTTATCGTTGAATGATATTAAGACTACATAACTACTAACCATTTATACATTTTAGAGGCCGGGGTAAAGGGTGATACTTTTATCCCGGTCTTATTTTATTGCTCTTGCGGTTTTATGTAACTTTTAGCTTTTCGCTTTCAGCTTTTCGCTTAATTAGTTGTATCTTTGCCCGTGAATAATTAAAAAACAGAGAAATGATAACAAAGAATAAGTTTGTAACCGTGAGTTACGAGTTGAGAACGGCAGCGGATGCAGAACCCATTGAGATAGCTGACGAAAAAACTCCCCTGGAGTTTATTTGCGGTCAAGGGCAAACGCTGGAATATTTCGAAATGAACCTGTTGAATTTGAATACGGGAAATTCTTTCGATTTTCATATCCCGTCAGCTAACGCTTACGGAGAGGTGAACGAGGACATGATTGTAGAGTTACCTAAAGATATATTTGCGGAAGTTGAGGCGGAAGAGTTGATTCCCGGAAACGTGCTGCCAATGCAGGATAGTTTGGGACGGCACCTGAACGGGACAATCGTTACCGTGGGTGACGATACGGTGACCATGGATTTCAATCACCCGATGGCCGGCAAAGATTTGTTTTTCAAGGGTAAGGTGTTGGCAGTAAGAGACGCTACTGATGAAGAATTGGAAAGCTTACATTCGCACAAATGTGGCGGTTGCCACGGTTGTGGGTCTGATGGCGGTTGCGGTTCAGAACACTCTTGCGGTGACGGTTGCTGCCACTAATTAATTGAAAATGAAAAATTGAAAATGGAAAATTGGGATGATCAAGTCTTGGTTTTCCATTTTTTATACAGACCAAAAGTTTAATCCATGTTGATCTTTGAATATTGAAGTGTTGTTTTCCTTCATTTTCAATTTTCAATTTTCAATTTTCAATTGTTATGAACACGATTGGTAAGTTATACACATTAACCTCTTTCGGTGAGTCACATGGGGAGGCGCTGGGGGGTGTGATTGACGGGTGTCCGGCGGGACTTCCCTTGTCGGTGGACGAGATTCAGCATGAACTGGACCGAAGGAGACCGGGACAGTCTTCCGTGACTACTTCGAGAGGGGAAGACGACCGGGTGGAAATTCTTTCGGGAGTATTCGAAGGGGTGACTACAGGGGCTCCTATTGGTTTTATCGTGTGGAATAAGGATCAGCGGAGTCGGGATTATGACGAGATAAAAGATTTATTCCGTCCGTCTCATGCCGACTACACGATGCAGGAGAAATATGGTATTCGGGATTACCGGGGCGGGGGACGTTCGTCAGCCCGGGAACACGTGGTTCGTGTGGTGGGGGGAGCTGTGGCTCGTCAGATTTTGAAAAGATTGGGTATTTTCGTTCATGGTTACACGTCTCAAGTGGGGCCGATCGTGTTGAATAAAACTTATCACGAGCTAAATTTGGAGGAAACGGATGCCAATGTGGTACGTTGTCCTGATTCGGTGGTAGCGGGGGAAATGGAATTGTTTATCCGAAAAGTACAGGAGGAACAGGATAGTGTGGGTGGGGTCGTGAGTTGTGTTATCCGGGGAGTTCCCGTGGGAGTGGGAGAACCCGTGTTTGATCGTTTTCAGGCCCGGTTGGGATATTACATGATGGGGATTAATGCGGTAAAAGGTTTCGAGTATGGCGAGGGATTCCATGCTGCAAGTATGCGGGGGAGTGAGCATAATGATGCTTTCGTGATGAGAAACGGGCAAGTGAGGACCTTGACAAATCATGCCGGGGGAGTTCTGGGAGGAATCACTAGCGGGGAAGATATTTATTTCCGGGTTGCTTTTAAGCCCGTGGCAACGATTGGGCAGGAGCAACAAACCGTGAATTGTTTCGGGAAAGAGGTGACTTTCATAGCCCGGGGACGTCATGATCCATGCGTGGTGCCTCGTGCGGTTCCCGTGGTGGAGGCGATGGCTGCCATGCTGGTATTGGATATGATGCTGGAGGCCGGGAAAGTACCCTCTCGGGTATGAAAGAAGTAAATATTTTTTTGACAATAAGCTTGTTTAGGATGATATTCTTTATTAATTTTGTTGGAAATTAAATATCAGTGTTATGGCAAGTATTAGAAGATTGAAGAAAGATGTTGATTATTTGACTTTCGCGGTAATCGCCGATTGCATGAATTACAATTCTAGCGTGGGGAAGAGTGAGCCGGAAGTTGTTAACATCGTGAAAAAGATGGTTGAATATAGAAATGAAACGAGAAGTAAAATTTCTGCTCGTAAATCATTTAACGATAAGAAAGAAGCTAGATCTTATTATAAAGGAATATCTATCGATCTATTGAAAACAGTAGACGGAGAATTTACCCGTTTGAGCGAGTTGGTAAAACAGAACGCTTAAATGATGATTGCCCCCAAATGTTTGAGCTACCACGTTCTGTGGTAGCTCTTTTTGATGATGAACGACGAGATTGTATTACCGGGAATCGGCAAGATAAAGGTGAGACGGGGAAAGAATATCCGTTTCCTCTCGGTGCGAATGGCACCGGGTAGAGGCGTGTGGGTAAACGTTCCTTTTGGGGTAAGCGGACGGCAGGTAGAGGAATTCGTGCATACACAACGGGACTGGATAGTGCAGAATTTGGCGAAGATCAAAGTCTACGAGAAAGACACGGGGGTGGGGTTAGGCATGGATTCCGAGGTGAAGACGAAGTTCCACGTGCTGAAAGTGCTTGCTTGTGATGAACTGCGTCCATACTATAAGATCGAGGGGAAGGAAATCCGCCTGTATATTCCCCGTGGTACGGCATACTCGAAAATTGCTCCCTACGTGGAGAATTTCTTGGTAGAGATTTATCGTATGGAGAGTAAGCGTTACTTGCCGGGACGCGTAAGGGAACTGGCTGGACAGTTTGGTTTCCGTTACCGGGCATTGTCTTTTCGGAATAATATATCGAACTGGGGGAGTTGTTCGGCGGATGATAATATCAGCTTGAACGTGAAATTGATGAAATTGCCGGATGAGATTATTGATTACGTGATTCTGCACGAGTTATGTCATACGGTTGAAAAGAATCATTCCAGTAATTTTTGGGCGTTGATGGAAAAAGTGTGTCCCGGGTGTATGCAATTGCGTCGTAGGTTACGTCAGTATAATACCAGAGTTTGAACGGTATTTTTTCTTCACGGCTTGCTAGCCAGAACGTGAGAATGAACACGATTCCCAACATAAATAATAACATTTCGACTCTTTTCATGATGCAAGTTTTAATATACGTTTTATGCTGAAATGTGGCCAAATGTTACGTTCTCGGGCGTTTTTTATTGATTTATTTGTAAATGTTGGGAAAAGAGGAATCCAGCTTGAGGTTAATTCGTTATATTTGGTAGTTATTTCTTAAATAAGTGAAGACAATGGAAGGACAATATTGTTATCAATACCCTCGTCCGGCGGTGACCACGGATTGCGTGATCTTCGGGTTTGATGGGGAGATATTGAAGGTGTTATTGGTAGAACGGGGGGGCGAACCCTATAAAGGTTGCTGGGCATTTCCGGGTGGGTTCTTGAATATGGACGAGACGACGGATGAATGTGCCGTGCGAGAATTGGAGGAAGAAACGGGCTTGAGAGATGTGTTTGTAGAGCAATTACAGGCTTTCTCCGATGTAGATCGGGATCCCCGGGGACGGACAATTACGGTGGCTTATTATGCTTTGGTGAATCCCGTGGGAATAAAAGTGGCCGGATATGACGATGCGGCAGATGCTCGATGGTTCACCTTGTCGGATATACCTTCTCTGGCTTTTGATCATGAACACGTGTTGCAGGTGGCATTACATCGTCTGGCATTAAAAGTTTATTTACAATTGAACGGGATCGAGAAACCGGATGAACATTTTAAGGGATTTGACTTGAAGCGTTTGCAGGATCTGATTCCTGATAAATTATAGAATATATGGATAGATTGGAAATCGTTGAGGTGGATATTACCACGTTGGACGTGGATGCAATCGTGAATGCGGCGAATACTTCCTTGCTGGGAGGTGGAGGAGTTGACGGAGCTATTCACAGAGCTGCTGGGAAAGAGTTGTTGGCGGAATGTCGGACGTTGAACGGATGCCGAACCGGAGAGGCGAAAATTACAAAAGGGTATAATCTGAAAGCTCGTCACGTGATTCACACGGTAGGACCGGTTTATTCTAACGGGCGACAGGGGAAACCGGAGTTGTTGGCGGCATGTTACCGGAATAGTCTTGCCTTGGCCGTGGAGAACGGTTTGAAAACCATCGCTTTTCCTCTGATCAGTACGGGTGTGTATGGTTATCCGTTGGAGGAGGCAACCCCGATTGCTTTGCGTGAGATCAAGGTCTTCTTGGAGACACATCCGGATTTTGAGCGGGTGATTATTGCTTGTTTTAGTCGTAAGGCTTATGATTTGTATATGCAATTGACAATGGAATAATGACAATAATTTGTAACCTTTAAGCCTGTTGACCTTAACAAAACGAATGTTTGTTGGGAAATTAATTTATAAACAGTAATTTTGTCTGGAAGATTTATAAAAAACAGATATTATGCAAGAGATAGTAAAAGAGATACGTGACGTTTTGTCGGAAGTGAAATATCCCGGCACTTCGAAGAGTATCGTTGCGCTGGATATGGTGCAGAATATAAAGGCTGAGGACGGTAAGGTGGATTTCCGCTTGGTATTCCAAAAGTCCAATGACCCGTTCGTGGGAGCGGTGAGAAAAAAATGTGAATCTCTGTTGAAAGAGAAATTAGGATATACAACCGTGGAGATTGAAACCGTGTTCGTACATGACTTGGAGAAACCTTTGGCCTTGGAGAAGGTGAAACATATTGTTGCCGTATCTTCGGGTAAAGGAGGAGTTGGTAAATCAACGGTAGCTTCAAACTTGGCGGTAGCTTTGGCTAAATTGGGGTATAAAGTCGGGTTGGTGGATGCTGATATTTACGGGCCTTCCATGCCGAAAATGTTCGGGTGTGAGGATGCCAGTCCTTACATGGTAGAAGTGGGAGGTAAGGAGTTGATCGAGCCGGTTGTGAAGTATGGGGTGAAGTTGTTGTCTATCGGTTTCTTCGTGGACCCGGATTCAGCAACCGTGTGGAGAGGACCGATGGCTTCCAATGCTTTAAAACAGATGGTTGAAGGCGGTTTCTGGGACGAACTGGACTTTATGCTGATCGACCTTCCTCCGGGAACAAGTGATATTCACTTGACTTTGGTACAAACTGTCGCTTTGAGTGGTGCAATCGTGGTTAGTACCCCACAACAGGTGGCTTTGGCTGACGCCGTGAAGGGGATCAATATGTTTGAATCTCCGGGAATACAAGTTCCCGTGTTGGGATTGGTTGAGAATATGTCTTGGTTTACTCCTGCGGAATTGCCGAATAATAAATATTATATCTTCGGTAAAGAGGGTGCCAAGAAATTGGCTGACGAGAGGGGATTGCGTCTGTTGGGACAAATTCCAATCGTGCAGAGCATCATGGAAGGAGGCGAGAATGGTAGCCCGGTAGCGTTGGATGAAGATAGTGTCACCGGACAGGCATTTATAGAACTGGCTCGTAATGTAGCTCACGCTGTGGATGAAACAGGAGAGACTGCAAAACGGGTTCGGGTAACGAAATAATGGAGAAAGGGGCTTGAAAAAGCCCCTTTCAAACTCCCTCCCCCCTTCGGGGTACTCCCCTTACTAATTTTAGATTTAATGATTTTAGATTTTAGATTTCCACCCACAAAATCAACGCTTCTAAATTTCCTACTTTCAACTTTTAGTTTTTATCTTTTAACTTTTATCTTTCTCTGGCGGAGGGAGAGTTAAAATACCCCCTGTCTTCGGGAAGAGTCACCAGCTCCTCCTCTGTTTATAGAGGAGGTGGCACGAAGTGACGGAGGAGTTTTTTGAAATAAAATGACTTTGGGGACACTCCCTTCAAACTCTTTTACACATCGCATTTATACAAATCACGGCAAACGTGATAAATTCTGCCACGGCTACCGCTAGCCAGATCCCTTTGATTCCTAACCATAATGGCAGGAGGAAGAAGCAAACCACTGGTAAAATGATCCCTCTTAAAACGGTAAATATCGTTGCCAACCGTGATTTTTCGATACTCATGTAATATCCGATGGAGGTGATGTTAATTCCGAAAAAAACATAGCATATCGAGAAAAATGGAATCCCGTACACGGCATATTTCCAGGCGTTGTTTGTGTGGTCTGCAATGAACAGGGATACGATTTGTTCCCGTAGTAAAATCGTGAGAACCAGGAAAAACAAGCCTGTTGCAATCGTTGCTATCAATGCCAATCGGAGTGCTTGCTGTGCACGATCGTATGCCGCACATCCGTGATTGAAACTGATAATAGGTTGGGCCGACTGGATGATGGCATTGAAAACCATAAATATGATCGGGAAGAAGTAACACATGATACTGAATGCCGCCACTCCGTCCGTACCGAGGTAACTCACGAACACATAGTTCCCGGTCAGCATCATCACACCGATAGCTGCCTCTCCCAAGAATGCCGAGAATCCCAGACGAATGATATATCCGCTATTACGTGCCGTGAGTTGTATACTCTTCCGGCTGAACTTTAATTTGCCGAGACGGACACGAGGAGAATAGCGTAATAAATAGACAACCATAAGAAGGCAACCCACGATTTCACCGATACCCGTGGCCACGGCAGCTCCCGTCAATCCCCATTTATACATGAATATAAACAGATAGTCGAGTACGATGTTGATTACCGTGGAGATCGTCATGCACCACATGGCTATTTTAGGCCCGTCAATGCGGGTGAAGAAAGTAAGTACACAGAGTGCCGTCTGAAACATGGCAAAAGCGGCATAAGCAATCAGGTATTCCCGTGCCAGCTCAATAATATCTTCGGGAGCTCCGAGGATTCGAGCCACAGATGTCGGGAAAGCCATGACAAGGATAGATACTAACGTCATGCCGATAAAAGAAACAAGCGTTGCTTGCGTGGCATTGATGTTAGCCACACGTTCTTTTCCCCGGGCCAGGTTGATCGATGCCACGATTGCCCCGCCCATACCAAACATTAATCCCATTCCGGCAGCGAACACGAATAATGGGGCGGCAATATTTACCGCGGCTAAAGCGTCGCTACCAATTCCACGACCGACGAAAACCCCGTCGGTGATCACGAATAAAGCCGAGAAAACCATACCCAGCAAGGTCGGGAATAGTTGTTTACAGAACAACTGTCCGACTTTCATTGAACCAAAATCTATACTGTCTCGTTGCATGTATATATAATTTTTTTAGCTCGGCAAAGGTAGGTCGAATAAAACGGAGAAAAATTAACATATGATAATTACGGATTATTTTGTGTACTTTTGTCGTAAAATAATGAATAAAGAGAGATTTTAGAATGCTGAAAAGTGCAAGTGGAAAGCAAATGTTCGGAGACGTGGCACAGCGTAAACGCTATTTTTACGCCTTGTTAATGATTTTGCTAATGATTGGTGCTGCAGAACTGTTGATGGAAAGGGAAATTATCTTTCCGGAAATGGCAGCCTTGACAATCGGTATGTGGATCGTGGATAAACGGGTGTGGCAGGTGAGTCGGGCAAGTATGGTCGTTCTCATGATTTTAGGTGCTGTGGCAGGTGTGTGTATAGTACGTTATTCTCCTTTCCCCTTGCTTGTGAATCTGGCGTTTGCCTTTATTTTTGCCGCAGTCTGCCTCACGTTATTTCGTGCAACTTTGGTACCGCAGATTTCTGCCTGTATGTTACCTGTGTTATTGGGCACGGAAAGTTGGGTTTATCCGGTAGCTGTACTTGTTATGTCGGTTATTGTTGTTGGTGGACAATGGGGGATGGAGAAAGTTGGATTACGGGAGAGGGTGACTTATACTCCCGTGATTGTCCATTGGAAGGATAGCTTGGTACGTTGGTCGTTTTTATTGGTGACAGTGATAGCGGTTGCTGCATTGGCCATCTATACGAGAAATTTGTACTTCATTCTTCCTCCGTTGATTGTGACTTACGTGGAGTTTGCCAATTCGAAGGCCGGGTTCCGCAATCGTCCCGTACAAGTTTTATTGGTCTTGTTCACGGCGGCTGTTATTGGCGTGTTCTTTCAGATCGTGGGACATAAATACTTGCATTTACCGGAAGTTGTGGTTGTACTCCCGATTTTTCTTTGTATGTTTTCTTTGTTTGAATTTCTAGGAAAGTTCTTTGCCCCGGCGGGAGCTGTTGCTTTGATTCCGATGATCATTCCCGAAGAAGGTTTGTTGTGGTTGCCTTTGCAGGTTCTCGTGGGAGCTACGTTATTTATTGGCTTGGCGATGATCTGTTTCCAGCGTTGTCTACGCTGGCCTCGGGCACAGCTAATCGTGTGCCTGGTTCCACCTTTTATAAGGGATTTGAGGAAGAGAAATAAGAGTTTGTAAAGTTCATAAGGTTCATAAAGTTTATAAGGTCCGTGGACTCCTGAGGGGAGCTTTACCAACGGCAGCTAGTGCTGCCGTTAAACACAGTCCGAAGGACACCTGTCACTTTGGACTTTATGAACCTTATAAACTTTATGAACTAAAAGGGCTTTTCGCCCTTTATTTAATGTCTTGCTCTCGCTTTGATGATTTCGAAGAAATCTGCCGCTTTCAGAGATGCACCACCGATAAGTCCACCATCTACGTCCGGATTGGAGAAAATAGCGTCGGCATTTCCTGCGTTACAGCTTCCTCCGTAAAGGATTGAAGTTTCATCAGCTACGGCTTGTCCGTATTTTTCTGCTACAACAGAACGGATGAAGGCGTGCATTTCTTGTGCCTGATCGGGAGTAGCGGTTTTACCGGTACCGATAGCCCAAACCGGTTCGTAAGCGATTACCACATGAGCGAATTGTTCCGGGGTAAGATTGAAGAGACCGTCGGTCAACTGTTGTTTCACAACTTCGAAATGTTTCTCGGATTCTCTTTCTTCCAGTACTTCACCCACGCAGAAGATGATTTCCAACTTGCTGTCTAGGGCTTGTGCAACCTTCTTCACGAGAATAGGACTTGTTTCGCCATAGTAGCTTCTTCTTTCAGAGTGTCCTAAGATCACGCATTTAGCACCAGTGGAAGCTATCATTTCAGCTGAGATCTCACCCGTGTAGGCTCCGGCTTTTTCCGTTGCGCAATTTTGGGCAGCAACCATGATGGAAGATTCTGTGATGTTATGAGCCACTTTTGCCAAGTGGATAAAGGGAGTACCGAGAACAACAAGAACGCCTTCTCCGCCTTCTTTATATCTCACGTAATCATTCACTTCTCTAGCCAATTCAACTCCTTCAGCGAAGGTTTTGTTCATTTTCCAGTTACCTGCTACAATCTTTTTTCTCATATCTTTATGTTTTGAATTGTTTGTGCTTAATTGTTTCTTTTCCCTTTTCTACGTGGAATCAGTAAATATGCTACAAAGAAAAGAAGGATAATGGAGTAAACCAAATAAATTCGTTGCATTTGTTCCCTTGAATACACGCAATAAGCTGTCAAGTCGGTATCTTGTAATTCTTTCACGTCGGGAACATCTTTTCCAGCCCATTTGTCGAGAATTGTGCCTTCTCGGAGAATGATCACGCCGGGGTTAGAGCGAATCATGGTTTTTAACTGAATCTCGTCAGCCGTACAAAATTCATAGGGAACGTGATTCCGCTTTTTATATGCTTCAATATCCCGTTCCGAGGATGAGGTTAATCCGTAGAAACGAATCCCTTTTTCCCGGGCGTACTCCGCCAGTCGGTTGATGGCGGGTTGATATTGTGTAGCGCTCTGGTTAAGGTTGTATGCTACGGCGAGGATCGTGTGATTATCGTCTTCCAGAATTTCTTCTGTGATGTTACCAAGCGTGGGGTGTTCGATTACAAGGTCATGAATCGGTGTGATGTACCCTTTCTTTACCAGTCGCTCCGAGCTACTCTCGTATTCCCAGTTCAACGTGTCTTGCCACGGGTAGTTTTCTTCCGTGAAAGACCGGACCTCTCCGGTTTGCTTATTCTTGTACTTTAGTGTGACTTCGTATTGATCCGGTTCGGCTCCTTCGGGAAGTCTCATGCCTTCCGTGATATTCTTGCCGACAGCGTAAGGACGGAAATCCAGTACGGGCAAGTGACGATAGCAATAGATGGAAAGACATAGCATTCCGGCTCCTGCCAGGGAGAGAAACGAAAATTGTCCCATGAAAGAAAGCGATGATTTGTATTCCTTGCGGTACACGAAGATCATGATGGCCAACAAGAGCAAAATGATATTCTTCCAAAAGGTTTGCCAGTTTGTCAGGATCATGGCATCCCCGAAACAACCGCAGTCACTCACTGGATTCGTCAGTGCCAATACGAGGGTCAGTGGGGTGAAAAAAGCCATGAATAGAAGAGCCCCCCATGCCATACGGGATACCCATAAATTAAACAACAGGGCAATTCCGATCAGAAATTCAGCCAGCGAGAGGGCGAATGAGAAAAACAACGTGGTTGCGTTCATCCAGCCCATGCCGAAAGCGTTAAAGTAGTCAGTGAATTTGTAATCAGATCCTAACGGGTCAATTCCTTTCACGAATCCGGAATAGATGAATACTATCCCGACAATAATCCTGCACAGGTTTTTGACGAGTCTCATGTTTGTTTATTTTCCGGTTAGACCTTACTCTTGCTCCACGACAAGGCGAATCAACCCGAAAACGGCGTAATTTACCATGTCGAAGTAATTTGCATCGATACCTTCCGATATGATCGTGGTACCTTGGTGATCTTCTATCTGTTTCGTACGGTTAATCTTCATCAGAATCAGGTCGGTGTACGAACTGACCCGCATCTCCCGCCAGGCTTCATCGTAATCGTGATTCTTGGCAAGCATCAGTTCCTTCGCTTTATGAAAATAATTTTGATACAGGCGAAGGACTTCATCTTGGGGGGTGTCGTTACCCGGTCCGAGTTGGAGTTGGATCAGTCCCATAATGGAATAGTTGATGATCCCGATAAATTCGGGAACAATACCTTCCCCGACTTTCGTAATCCCCTTTTCTTCAATACTGCGTATACGGTTTGCTTTGATATAGATCTGGTCGGTGATGGAGGTCGGGCGGAGTATTCTCCAGGCTGTCCCGTAGTCCTGCATTTTCTTCACGAAGATATCCTGACATATATCTATCACTTTATCATATTCTTGTGCTGTATTTGGCATACTCTATTTATTTTTGATAATGAAATCTGAAAAATAAATTGTTAATTTGTCCTGTAAAAGTACTCAAATAATTGAATATTGGAAATCGAAAGTTGAAAATTATGACACATATAACGATCGGAGCGGAAAAGGTTAGCTTGGAGAAACCCGTGGTGATGGGTATATTGAACGTGACACCGGATTCTTTTTATGATGGGGGAAAGTACACGAGCGAGTTGAAGATCATGGAACGGGTGGATGAGATCGTGGAACAAGGTGCCGGGATTATTGATGTCGGGGCGTATTCAACCCGTTCGGGGGCTGCGTTCGTGGACGCTCAGGAGGAGTTATCCCGGTTGAGTTTTGCCGTGGAATTGATTCGTAAGTATCACCCACATCTTCCGGTATCGATCGATACATTCCGGGCCGACGTGGCGAAAGAGATCAGTCATTGTCTCGGACCGATAATCATTAATGATGTTTCCGGGGGAACGATGGATGACAAGATGTTCGAGACGGTGGCGGAATTGGGACTTCCTTATATCATGATGCACATTCAGGGAACACCTCAGGATATGCAGGTTAATCCTCATTACGATGACGTCGTGCGTGAGGTTCGGGAGTTTTTCACGGAACGGATTACTCGTTTAAATGCTTTGGGATTTAATAATATAATATTGGATCAAGGATTCGGTTTTGGAAAGACCGTAGCCCATAATTATGAATTGATGGATAAAATGGAGTCCTTCCTGGATTTGGGTTATCCTTTATTGGTGGGAATCTCCCGGAAATCAATGATTTGGCGTTTACTGGAGGTTACACCCCAAGAGGCATTAAATGGAACAACCGTGCTGAACACGATCTCCCTGTTGAAAGGGGCACATATTCTCCGGGTTCATGATGTGCGAGAAGCCGTGGAAGCCGTGAAAATCGTGGAGGCGATGAAAATGAGTTTATAAAATTGGTATAGTTTGAAGGTTCGTAAGGTTTATAAAGTTCGTAAGGTTCATTGACCCCTGCGGGGCGCTTTGTTAACGGTAGCGTGTGCTACCGTTAAATAAAAAGTAGTTATTCCTTTTATGGGCCATGTGGCCAAAAATAGTTGGTAAATTCTTTATAACGATTTGAATTCCAGAA
>OAZW01000713.1_pt1 | contig 23070 bp, 18 predicted proteins | sample 1495231 | NCBI WGS metagenome assembly OAZW01 (sample SAMEA2580062, study PRJEB22360) | human gut metagenome | reverse complement strand
CGTGCTGGGGGCCGGGAGGTCCGCCGTTCGGAAGAACGGCGGAACCTACAGGGCATTCGCGCAGCGCTTGCAGATATGCGCGTGGCCGTTGTACTCGCCGACGGTGGTGCGGTAGTTCCAGCAACGGTCACAGCACTCGCCCTCGGCTGCCTCGATGGCAACGGAGAGTTCCTCGCCCTGGGTCAGCTCAACATCGGAAACGATGTAGAACTCGGCCAGGTCGACGGCCTTATCACCGGTCAGCAGCGCGTACATCTCGGCGGGAACGACCGCCTTGACGCGGACCTGCTGGCTCTTGGTGAAGGTACCGGCGGAGCGGGCATCCTCAAGGGCCTTGGTCACGGCGCTACGGAGCTCGAGTGAAGCCTCGAGCACGCCCTCAAACTCATTGGCCTCGTCGAACGTGATGGGCGACTTGTACCAATCGAGCAGCGCGGCGTACTTCTGGTGATCGACGCAGCCGGCGGGCGCATAGGCCATGGCCTCGTCGACCGTGTAGGACAGGATCGGCTGAAGGTCGCGCATGAGCATCGAGAAGAGCTCGGCCAGCACGGTCTGGGCGCTGCGGCGCTCGAGCGAGCCGGGCTTCTCACAGTACAGACGGTCCTTCAGGGCGTCGAGATACACGTTGGAGAGCTCGGTAACCACGAAGTCGTAGAGCGCACGGTAGGCGCGCGGGAACTCGTAGCTGGCGTAGGCATCGTCGACCTCGGCCTGAACCTGGGTCAGACGGGCAACCATGAGCTTGTCGAGCGGCAGCAGGTCGGCAAAGGCGACGCCGTCGGTCTCGGGCTCAAACTGACCCTCGAGCTCGGAGAGCAGGAAGCGCAGCGTGTTGCGGAAACGACGGTAGGCATCGGACGTACGAGCAAGAATCTCGTGGTCGATGGACACGTCGGAGCTGGTATCGACAGATGCAACCCACAGACGGATGATGTCGGCGCCCATCTCGTCGCAGACCTTATTGGGGTCGATGACGTTGCCGAGCGACTTGGACATCTTTCGACCCTGGCCGTCGAGGGTGAAGCCCTGCGAGACGACCGCCTTGTACGGAGCGTGGCCATTGGCACCCACCGAGGTGAGCAACGAGCTCTGGAACCAACCGCGGTGCTGGTCGGAGCCCTCGAGATACACGTCCGCCGGATACTCCAGCTCGGGACGGTACTCGCAGACGGCCTTCCAGGAGACGCCGGAATCCCACCACACGTCGAGGATGTCCTTATCGGCCTTGAGGTGATGGCCGCCGCACTTGGGGCAGACGCAGGCCTCGCCCAGGTAGCTCTCGGGAGCGTCGGTGAACCAGGCGTCGGAGCCCTTCTCGTGGAAGAGCTTGATGACGGCGTCGAGCGTGGCGTCGTTCATAACCTTCTCGCCGCAGTCGGCGCAAGTGTAGCTCGGGATAGGCACGCCCCAGTTGCGCTGACGGCTGATGCACCAGTCGGGACGCTGCTCGACCATGGCGCCGATGCGGTTGGCGGCGTGAGCCGGATACCACTTGACGTTCTCGCGAACCTCCTTGCCAGCCTGCTCACGCAAGCCGGTCTTGTCCATCGAGACAAACCACTGGTCGGTAGCACGGAAGAGCACCGGGTGCTTGCAGCGCCAGCAGTGCGGATAGCTGTGCGTAATCTTCTTCTCGAGGACCAGGGTACCGCGCTCGCGCAGGAACTCGATGATGTGCGGGTTGGCCTCATCGGTATCCATACCGCTGAAGGGGCCACCGGTGCCAAACTCCTCGCCGGTGTAGAACTTGCCGTCGTCATCGACCGGCATGCAGATGTCGGTGATGCCCTCCTTGAGGCACGCGAAGTAGTCATCGACGCCGTGACCGGGCGAGTTGTGGACGATACCGGTACCGTCATCGACACCGACGTAATCGGCCAGCAGCGCCACGCCCTCAACGCCGTCAAAGATCGGCTGCTTGTAGTGGATGTGGTGGAAGGTCTCGGCGGGAACCACGTAGGGCTTTCCGTCGACCATAACCGGGGTGTACTCCCAGCCAAACTCCTCGCAGCACTTGGGAGCCAGGTCCTCAAGCATGACCTCGGCACGGCCATCGTGCTCAACGGCGACATAGGCGGCGCCGGGCTTAAGGGAAACGGCCTGGTCGGAGGGGATGGTCCACGGCGTGGTCGTCCAGATGATAAAGTCGACCGGGCCATCGAAGTTCTCGAGGCCGGCGGGCTTGGAGGTCATCTCAAAGCGCACGAAGATGGACGGGCTCGTCTCGTCGGAGTACTCGATCTCGGCCTCGGCCAGCGCGGTGTGGCAGTGCTTGCACCAGTAAACCGGCTTGTGGCCGCGATAGATCATGCCCTTATCGAACATGGCCTTAAAGACCTCGATATCGGCAGCATCATGCTGGTGATAGAGCGTCAGATAGGGGTTGTCCCAGTCGCCGAGCACGCCCAGACGACGGAAGCCGGCCTTCTGGAGCTCGATGTTCTCGACAGCGAACTCGTTGCAGAGCTCACGAATCTTGGCCGTGGGGGTCTGGTTGAACTTCTCGGTGCCGAGCTTCTCCTCGACCTTGTGCTCGATCGGCTGGCCGTGGCAGTCCCAACCGGGGACATAAGGAACCTCATAACCCTGCATCATCCAGTAGCGGTTGATCATGTCCTTGGAGATCTTGTTCATGGCGTGGCCGATGTGGATCGGGCCGTTGGCGTACGGAGGACCGTCGTGCAGCACGAACTTCTTATGACCCTCGTTCTTCTTCAGAACCTGCTCGTAGACCTTGTTGTCCTGCCAGTCCTTGAGTCGCTTGGGCTCGGACTTGGAAAGACCGGCACGCATGGGAAAACCGGTTTTGGGCAGATTCATCGTCTGCTTGTACTCGTTAGCCACGGTACCCCTTTCATATCGTGGGCGCGCACGCCCGTTGGGCACCAAAAAAGCGCCCGTCCCTACAAGCTGGGACGAAGCGCCACGAAACGGACTGTACGCCCGCAAAAGCTCTTCGCTTAACCACCCAGCTTAGATGCCCTCGCCCGCGTATTCGCGCGCTCGCATCCGTTACTCGGCTGGCCTATATCGACGACCATCTCGGCGATATCTACTAAGACGTGCCTGTACGGCGCGCCCGTTGGGACCGCAGCTCCGGGGTGATTTTCATCGGTCGCATGCACGGGTTCTCAGCGCTCCCCGCTCTCTGTAGCATGCGGACGGCCGACTACTCGTCCCCATCAACGCTTATGCGAAGTATGCTAGCACGTTCCGCGCCGGCGAAAAACCCTCAACACTGGTTTTATACGTTCGAAATTTCTCGCGGCTGTGGACCTTCTCTAGGAGCAAAATACCTGAAAGCACTTTATCGAAAGAAAGAAGGTTGCCATGCGCACGATTGGAATGAGTGATTATACCGTTGGCGAGGATTGCTTTACCGAGCTGCCCGCCGCACTGGCCGAGTACGGAGCGACCAAGGTCGCTATCATTGGCGGCAAGCGAGCCCTGGCTGCGGCGCTGCCGGGAATCGAGGCGGCACTTGAAGGTACCGATGTCGAGGTCCTGGAGACGCGCGTCTATGGCACCAACAGTACGCGTGCCAATATCGCCAAGGTCGTGAACTCCCCTGCCTGCCAGGAAGCCGACGTGCTCATCGCATGCGGCGGCGGCAAGGCGCTCGACACCGTGAAGACCGCAGCCATCGAGCTCAAGAAGATCGTCTTCACCGTCCCGACGATCTGTTCTAACTGCTCCGCCGCGACCGCCATTGCCGTCGTGTACAACGACGACGGCTCGCTCGAGGGCTATTCGTACCCCAACCGACCGGCGCACATCTTCATCAACCCCAAGATCATCGCCGAAGCTCCGGCGGAGTACTTCTGGGCCGGCGTGGGCGATGCCCTGTCCAAGCAGCCCGAGGTCGAGTACGCCACGAGCGCCGGCAACTTGGAGCACACGGCAGGCCTTGGCCTGGCACTCGCCCACACCTGCTCCGAGCCGCTGTTTACCTACGGCGTTCAGGGTCTTGAGGACGTGCGCCAGAACCTGTCAAGCGAGGCCGTCAAACAAATCGCGCTCGACATCGTGGTCAACACGGGCTACGTCTCCAACCTGACCAACCAAAACGATTACTACTACAACTCGAGCGTGGCGCATGCGTTCTACAATGCCACGTGCAGCATTCCGCGCGAGGGCTCCTACCTACACGGCGAGGTCGTGAGCCTGGGCGTACTGGTGCTGTTTGCCTATACGGGCGATACCGAGAACCTTGAGCACTACGCCGCCTTTAACAAGCAGATGGGGCTGCCCGTGACGCTTGAGCAGGTCGGCCTTACCGAGGCGGACATCCCGGCGCTGTGTGAGTATGCCCACGCCACCAACGAGTGGAAGCAGGGTAACCCGGAGCCCTTCACCGACGAGAAGTTCGCCGCCGCCATCAAGGCCGCCAACGCCTACGGCCACACGCTCTAGGCCCAGCCCAAAACCGCCACAAGGGAGCAGCACCTTTGTGGTGGTTTTTTATTGCTCCACCATTCAGTTCGTACTCGAACCCGATTCTATACGAGAAAGGGTTCGGGTACGTTTTTTTGTTTATCGGAAATTCTGCGGAAGGACTACTCGGAACGGTAAACAGGAACGAACTGAGGCAGGGTATCATCGTAGTGATGGTATCTTGCCTTTTGTTTTACAGAACCAAGGTCGCTTTATGCGAACTTGATCGCAACTTATATGGCGCATTGATGGCAATTGCTGCGTACGTGCGTACCGGGAGCCAGTACACCTCTGGCAAGGCGTAGCACACTAGACTTTGTTCCAAAGTCCGCGTGCTAAGGGGGCAGGCCCCTTAGAATTCCTGTGGAGTGTGTACGCACGTACGCAGGAAAACGGCAAAATTTCGCTATATCAGGGCGTTCTTTCATTGGTGAGTATGGTATACACGGCTTAGTTCAACAAATACGAATTTATATATAAAGGAGAATATTGATGAAACTGTTTTTTGTTCGCACTTTTCAAGTGTAGGAAGCCTGATAAAGGAAGAAATTGAAAATAAAAAAGTCGCATTTATTCCAACAGCTTCGCTGCGTGAAGGCTACACCGGTTATGTCGGCTCGGCTCGAAAATTATTCAAAAAGTTGGGAGCAATCGTAACTGAAATTGATATTTCAACGGAGGCTTATTCAACGATACAGTCTCTTTTTGAAGATGCGGATGTGATCTATTTTACTGGCGGAAATTCTTTTTTCCTTATAGACCAGCTCCGTAAAACGGGAACGGATGAGCTGTTGAAAAAAGAATTGGCAAAGGGAAAACTGATGATTGGTGAATCGGCAGGTGCGATTGTATGCGCTCCAAGCATCCAATATATCGAGCAAATGGATGAAAAGCCGGAGGACTACTCACAAGAAGATGATGCAGGGCTTAATTTGATTGATTTCTATGTTCTTCCGCATTTTCTTACAGCACCATTTAAGAAAGTTACCGAGAAAATAATAACTGAGTTTTCGGATTTGAATCTATGCCCAATTAACAATCGTCAGGGAATTGTAATTGATGGTGAAGGTTCAAAGGTTATTTGCAAAGACTAATTTAAAATTCCAGTTTGCTGCACTCGTTCCTAGCAGGGTCCGGGGCAGGCACGCCCCAACAAGAAGCCGTCCCAAAGGGGCAAGAATGGAGACTGCGGACGATTTCTTGGACCGTTACGCGGCCCTTCCCAGCGCGGAGCGGAACTCGGCCGGCGTGCGGCCACCGAGCGCATCGCTGCGCCTCTCCGTATTATATCGGCCGATCCAGCCCCCCCCCGAGCTCCTCGATGAAGCGGGCGGGGGTCCATTCCGACCAGTCCCTGCCGTGCCAGAACTCCTTCTTGAGCAGGCCGAAGAAGCCCTCCATCGCCGCGTTGTCCGGGCTGCAGCCCTTGGCGGACTGGATTGGCTACACTGATGTGGACAGTTCCGGGAGGGGCGCAAGAGACGGGAGGGCCGTGTACGCGTTCCTGCGCGAGGGCCGCGGGGAGGGACTGCCTGGGTACGGCGCCTGTTAACTCGGTCTACGTCTTTGATGACCGGGTCGTACTCAATATCAACTTCACGGATGATGCCAAAACGGTCACCCGTGAGGAAGTGTTCGGTTCGAGTGCTGTGGACAATGTTCCAACATGCTGGGATCGAACTCACTAGCCGGAATCACGCGGTACCCGTGACGCAGCAGCAGGTCGACGAAAACACCGTTGCCCGCGGTGAGCGTACCGCTGAAGGATCCGTCGTAGATATGGCCCACGCCGCACGACGGACTGCGATCCTGCAAAATGCACGCAGCGATCTCGGACGGGCCGCCCGCCTGCTCGCACATATCGAGCGCACGTTGAGCGCCCAGGCGACACTCACGATCAACCGAGGCGCCCTCGCAGGTAAGGACCTCGCCATTCACAATCTCGGACGGCTTGCGCGGCGTGGGCAGGCCGCCAAAGACCTCGGGGCACACCAACAAGACCTCAGTCCCCGTGCGTTCGCAGGCCTCGACCAACGCGCGATGATAGTTGTCAAGCCCGTTATACTTGCAGCTCTCGCCCATCAAGCAGGCGCTCACCACGATCTTCATTTCCATCCCTCTCAAGCAAAACGCCCCATTTGAGAAAGCTGCTCAAATGGGGCGTCGACGTTTACTGGCTCGACCGCGGCTTTACTGTTGCTTGGGCATCAGCGGATTCTCGCGCGTGAGGAGGTTCATGAACTCCTCACCCGTGATGGTCTCCTTCTTGTACAGATAACGAGCCAGCTCATGGAGCTTGAACTTGTTTTCCTTGAGGATCTGCAGGGCGCGATCGTGCGCGTCCTCGATCAGCTTAGCGACAATCGCGTCCACACGCTCGGCCGTACCAGGGGCGCAGGTGAGCGACGTGTCCTGATTGAGATACGCGTTCTGCACGGTACCGAGCGCCATCATGCCAAACTCGTCGGACATACCAAAGCGCGTCACCATATTACGGGCAAGCTTGGTGGCCTGTTCGATATCGTTGGCGGCACCGGTCGTCATCTCGCCAAAGATGAGTTCCTCGGCCGCACGGCCGCCGCAGTAGACGGCGAGCTTGTCCAAGACCTCCTGGCGTGTCGTCAGGAAGCGCTCGTACTCCTCGACCTGCATGGTATAGCCAAGAGCACCGCTCGTGCGCGGCACGATGGTGATCTTGGTAACCGGCGCGGAACCCTTTTGGCGGGCTGCGACGATAGCATGGCCGATCTCGTGGTAGGAAACGACCTGCTTCTCGTGGTCGGAAAGCACCGTGGACTTACGCTGTTGGCCGGCAATGACGACCTCCACCGACTCCTCGAAGTCGTCCTGGGTTGCACGCTTGCGACCCTCGCGAACGGCGCGCAGGGCGCCCTCGTTGATGATATTGGCCAGGTCGGCGCCCGAGGCACCGGGCGTGGCGCGGGCAATCGCGGTCAGGTCAATCGGCGGCTCGGTCTTCACACTCTTGGCGTGAAGCTCAAGGATGTTCTTACGGCCGGTCAGATCGGGCAACTCGACGGGGATGCGGCGGTCAAAACGACCGGGGCGCAGCAGCGCCGGATCGAGACTGTCGGGGCGATTGGTTGCGGCAAGGACAACGATACCCTTGTGGTTATCGAAGCCGTCCATCTCGGTCAACAGCTGGTTGAGCGTCTGCTCGCGCTCGTCGTTGCCGCTAAAGCCGCCGCCGTCACGCTTTTTGCCGATCGTATCGATCTCGTCGATAAAGACGATGCACGGGGCCTTTTCCTTGGCCTGCTTAAACAGGTCGCGCACCTTGGCGGCGCCACGGCCGACGAACATCTCGACGAACTCAGAACCCGAAATGCTAAAGAACGGAACACCAGCCTCGCCGGCAACAGCCTTGGCTAGCAGGGTCTTACCGGTACCCGGAGGGCCAACAAGGAGAGCACCGCGCGGCAGCTTGGCGCCAATCTCCTCGTAGCGCTGGGGCTTCTCCAGAAAGTCGACGACCTCCTTGAGGGACTCCTTGGCCTCTTCCTGGCCGGCGACATCCTTAAAGGTCACGCCCACGTCCTTGGAGGCGATCACGCGCGCGCCGGACTTGCCCAGTCCACCGCCGCCAAAGCCACCGCCGCCAAAGTTCATCGAAGGACCGTCATCACCCATGGCCTTCTTCATGCGGCGGTTGAGCCACCAGCCGATCAGGAAGAAAATCGCCATGGGAAGGATGAGCGTAAGCAGGTAGTAGGTCATCAAACCCGAGTTTTTATCGGGAACGACCGACTCCAGCGAAGCGCCAGACTCAAGCACGCGATCGGTAAAGCCCGCATCGTTCGGCACACCGGTCGTCTTATAGGCGATGTTCTCGTCCTCGCCCTTCTTGGTGTAATAAATCGAGTAATCGTCCGTGTTGTACTCGACCTTGTCGACACTCTTCTTATCGAGCGCTTTGACAAACGTCGAGTAATCGGTCTTCGTAATCTGCTGCGTGTGACCGATGTTGGGGAACAGAACGGTCGAGAGCACGAGGTAGACGACGAAGGCGATGAGCACGTAGAGGATCATATTCCGTCTACGCTTGTTGTCATCCATCTCCATCTGCTTGAACTCCATCTACTGGGGTTAATAATGCTTTCTAGAATACCCAACCCGGACGGCGATAAACCGACGCCGGGCACGAAAAGACAGAGATGGCATCACTGGAAGTCGGCAAGGTTCAAATCTATACGGGCGACGGCAAGGGCAAGACGACGGCTGCGCTGGGGCGCGAGAAGATGTCGAGGAACTGATTGCGATAAAGCCCGCCACCACGGAGATCGTGCTCACCGGCCGCGGGCTGCTGCCGTTGGCCGACCTCGCGGACTTAGTCACCGAAATGCGCCCCGTCAAGCACTACTTCGACGAAGGACTCCTAGCCCGCCAAGGCATCGAATACTAGCCATTGGGGACGTCCCGAATGGCTAGGCGGTGGCGCGGCCTAGCCAGTTGCCACTGTGGTGGTAGATGGTGAACATCGTGGCCGTGATGAGCCAGGTTACGGGGTAAACCAACAGCAGGTGCTCAAGAGACGGATCGAACGGCATAATCGCAAACACCCAGATCACCCTCAAGACAACGGTGCCAAAGATGGTGAGCATCATAGGCTGCAAGCTCACGCCAGCGCCGCGAATGGAGCCCGACGCGTTCTCGATAATCGAGAAGATCGCGTAGAACGGCGCGATGAAATGAAGAATCATCGTGGTGTACGCCGAAATCGAAGCATCGTCGACAAACAAACGCGACAGAGGACCCGAGAACACCAGGAGTACGGCAGACAGGCCACCAATGAGCATAAACGAAAGCACGAGCGACGTGTGATATCCCTTGCGCATGCGCTCGTAATTGCGCGCGCCAAAGTTCTGCGCCGAGAACGTAGTGATCGATACGCCGAGCGCCTCGGTCACCATCCAGATAATGCCATCCAGGCGCCCAGATAGACCCCAAGCAGTCGTGACATCGGCGCCAAACGAGTTGACCGACACCTGAATCAAAACGTTGGAAATCGAATACGCAGCAGACTGAAAGCCAAGCGGCAGACCACACGAGATCATGCTCTTACAAATGCCAGGATCAATGCCGAGTTTGGACAGCGAAAGCCGCCACGCACCCGGTGCGTGCATCATGCGAATCACGATCATCGTGGCGTTGGAGCAAATGGTCAGCGCCACCGCGATGCCGCAGCCCAGCGCCTCCATATGAAGCACGGCAACAAAGATGACATCCAGCACCGCATTAACAAGGCAGCCGGAAGCGATGATCACAGCAGGCCCGCGCGTGTCGCCCACGGCGCGTAACAGTGCCGTTCCCATATTGAGCAGCAGCGCCGCAACCATGGCGGCAAAATAGCAACGAGCATAGGCCACGCCCTCGGCCAAAAGTTCATGCGGAGTGTTCATAAGTACCAGCATGGGCTCAACGAACACTATGCCAAGAATCGAGAAAACGATACCGCCCACCAGCGCGAGCGTCATGGCCGTATGGACCGAACGGCTCAGTCGCTCATCATCGTGCTGACCAAAATACTGACCGGTAATGACCGCGCAGCCGGCGCCGACGCCAACGCAAAAGCCAATGCAGAGCTCGGTGAGCACCATCGTAGCTTGAATGCCACCTAGCGCGAGCTTGCCGCCAAACTGACCGACGATATAGGTACCGATAAGCGTGTAGGCCTGCTGAAAAAACGAACTAAAAAAGATGGGAACGCACAGCGACAGCAATTGCTGCCAAATGACTCCTTGCGTTACATCGATAGCCGTAGATTTCTTAGCCACACGCCCTCCCCACACGCATACGTCAATCAGCAAAACAGCAATTTAAAACCAAAGCCAAAACCAGCTTAGCACCGACTGGCGGCGACCGAAACACCCCGAATTAGAGCACGGTGCGGAATAACTGCCTAGTGATACAAACCCGGCTGGTAGTGATACTCATTGCTCACGTGCGGGCATAGCTGCCAAAAGGCGACGGCGCTCGCCGCGGCCACGTTGAGCGAATCGACCCCGTGCGCCATCGGAATACGCACCGCGTGGTCACAACCGGCAATGGTCTTGGCGCCCAAGCCGGCACCCTCGGTGCCCATAAAAATCGCCAAGCGATCAATCTTCTGCAGCACAGGATCATCAAGCGAAACAGAGTCGTCCGTCAACGCCATAGCGGCACACGAAAAACCGGCATCGTGCAACGCGCTCAGACCATCATGCGGCCACACACGAGCCTCGCTGCCAATGCGCGTCCACGGCACCTGAAACACGGTGCCCATGCTCACGCGGGCCGAGCGACGGTACAGCGGGTCGCAGCACGTCGGGCTGACCAAAATACCGTCAACGTTCAATGCGGCAGCAGAGCGGAAAATCGCGCCAACATTGGTGTGGTCGACAATACCCTCGAGCACGCACACGCGCACCGGACGCTCCCCCGCCGCCTCGACGACGCCACCCAAGAACTCATCAACCGGAATCTGACGCGGGCGACGAAACGCCGCAAGCGCACCGCGCGTCACGTTAAAGCCCGTCAACTGCTCCATGAGCTCCATGGAGGCGACGAACACAGGAACAGGACCCGCGCCCTCGCGCACGACTAGGCGCTCAAACAGCGGCATCATCTGGTCGAGCCAGCGTTCGCCCAAAAGAAAGCTCACCGGCTCGTATCCGGCACGCACCGCGCGCTCAATAACCTTGGCACTCTCGGCGATAAAGATGCCCTTTTGCGGCTCTAGCACGCAGCGCAGCTCACGCTCGGTCAGTCGCACGTAGGCATCGAGCCGCTCGTCCTCGAGCGAATCAATTCGCAGAACCTCAACGGCATCAGTCATAGCAGCCTGCCCGCACCCTTCTTTACAGCACATCTATACCAAACGAGGCGACGCTAAGCGCCGCCCCATACATTCAATCAACCCGATAATACCGTTCACGCCAGGCGATTTACGCCTCAACGCGACGATACGTCACGAACTCATAATCGACACCCTCGTCGCCCTCGCCCGAGGCAATCGTGGCAACACCGCCACGCCACGCAATCTCCCATGCGGGATCGGCGTCCAAATCGGGAAAGTACGTGTCCACGGCATGAGTGCAATGGTTGTGCGTGACCTCGGCCTCGACGCAATACGGCAAAAACTGCCGATAGACATCGCCGCCACCAATCACCCAGGCAACGGGCTCATCGGCAACCGCGGCGAGCGCCTCGTCGATGCTATGCACCACGTCGACGCCCTCGACAGCAAAATCCTCGTCGCGGGTAAGCACGATATTGCGACGGTTCTTGAGTGGACGCCCACCGGGAAAACTCAGCAGCGTCTTGCGCCCCATGATGACCGGGCAGCCCTTGGTGCAGGCCACAAAATGGCGCATGTCGGCGCGATTGGACACCACCATGTCGCCCTCGCACCCAATGCCCCAATCGTCACACACGGCAACGATAGCAGATAGCTTACACGTCATGAGCACCACCTACACCGCAATGGGAATGTTCTTGACCTGCGGGCCGTGCTCATAGCCCTCGACGATCAGGTCATCGGTCGTAAACGCATAGAAGTCATGCACATCGGGGTTGAGCGTTACCTTGGGTGCCGCAAACTGCGGACGCTCGATAAGTTCGCGGACAATATCGACATGACGGTCGTAGATATGGGCGTCGGCGATCACATGCAGCAGCTCGCCGGGAATCATATCGATCGACTGCGCAACCATCATCAGCAAGATGGCGTACTGGCACACATTCCAGTTGTTCGCGGCCAAAATGTCCTGGCTGCGCTGGTTGAGAATCATGTTGAGCGTCGGCTTGTCGTCCTGCGGGCGCTGCGTGACGTTATAGGTCACGCTGTACGCGCACGGATACAGGTGCATCTCGGACAGGTCGCTAAACACATACGTGTTGGTCATGATGCGGCGACTGTACGGTGTGTGCTTAAGATCGTACAGCACTCGGTCCATCTGGTCGAAATCGCCCTCGGCATAATGGCTCTTCTGGCCAATCTGGTACCCGTAGGCCTTGCCGATGGAGCCGGTCTCGTCGGCCCACTCATCCCAAATATGGCTGTTGAGGTCATGGACGTTATTGGACTTCTTTTGATAGATCCACAAAATCTCGTCCATCGCAGACTTAAGCGCCGTGCGGCGCAGGGTGAGCGCAGGGAACTCCTCGCGCAGGTCGTAGCGCGCCGTAACGCCAAAGTTTTTAATGGTATAGGCAGGGGTGCCGTCCTCCCACACCGGACGGACCTTTTGGCCCTCGGTGGTAGTGCCATGGTCCAGAATGTCGCGGCACATGGATACAAACTGTTGATCAGCTTTGCTCATTGACCCTCCTGTCAGTCGCCTACAAGCGATATTCATTGTAGCCCAGGCGCACGCGGCCCCACAGCCCAAACATAAGCCCTCATTTTCTGACATATGCCAGAAATTCCTTGCGCAAATCCGCACGTTCGCTATTCTATTGTTGACATATGTCAGATTTGGAGAGTGTATGGCAGGAAGACGAGAAAAATTACGCCGCGTTGGGATCATCCCCGAATACCGCGGCTTTACCCCCGACGGCCTTGCCAGCGGAGACGCCATCGAGATGACGGTCGATGAGCTCGAAGTCCTGCGCCTATGCGACCTCGAAAGCCTCAATCAGCAGACCGTTGCCCAGCAAATGGGCATCGCCCGTGCCACCGTGGCGGCAATCTGCAGCCGCGCACATCGCAAGGTGGCAAACGCGCTGGTCAATGGACGGGCGGTTGTCATCGAGGGCGGCAATATCGCATACTCCCCCATCACCACGACAACGGCCGCATGGCCAGCAAAGGAGGTCAGCACCATGAGGGTGGCAACCACGTACGACAACGGCAACATCTTTATGCACTTTGGCCGCAGCGAGCAGTTCAAGATCTACGACATTCAGGACGGCAAGGTGCTCAACGAGCAGGTCGTGGGCACCGGCGGCACCGGTCACGGCGCCCTGGCGGGCCTACTCGCCAACGGCGGCGTGGACACGCTCATCTGCGGCGGCATCGGCGGTGGCGCTATCAACGCGCTTGCTCAAGCCGGCATCACGGTATATGCAGGTGCCCAAGGCAACTGCGACGCTTGCGTCGAGGCACTTATCTCCGGCACGCTCGCACAGAACGGCGAGGCCACGTGCAGCTGCCACGGCCATGACCACGAGCACGCCTATGAGCACGGCGAATCCTGTGGTTGCCACGGCCATCACGAGCACGAGGGCCACGAGGGCTGCGGCTGCCACTAACGGCACGGCACCGTGAACTTGGGGCGCGACACTGAACGCAACCCAACAATCAAAGCCGACAACAAAGGCCACCCGGTAGCTACCGAGTGGCCTTTGCCATATCAAGCTGGAATTACAGCACTATTTCTTATTGCGCATCTGCGCTTCCATCTGGCGCAGCAGGTCCATATCGGACTTGGGGCCGCCCGTTCCCAGGCCACCCATACCGCCCAGACCCATGGCATCTAGGCCGGGAATATTGGGCATGCGCATCTTTTTGCCCTTCTTACCCTTTTTGCCCTTTTTGCCGCCGGCCTGTGCCTGATTGGCCATCGTGCGCATGCGGCCCATCATCTTGTTCATCTCGCCCCACTGCTTCATAAGGCTATTGACCTCGGTGGGGGTCACGCCGGCGCCCTTGGCAATGCGGGCACGGCGCTGGCCATTAATGATGGAGGGACGCAGACGCTCCTCCTTGGTCATCGACATGATAATGGCCTCGTTCTTATCGAAGATGCCCTCGTCCAGGTTGCCACCCATCTGGTTGAGCGCACGCTGGCCGCCGGGGAGCATACCCAGGATGCCCTTCATGCCGCCCATCTTCTTGACGGCCTTCATCTGGTCTAGCATGTCGTTCATGGTGAAGCCCTCGCGCAGCATTCGCTCGGCAGCCTCGAGCTGCTCGGCGTCGGCCGCCTCCTGGGCCTTCTCGATAATGCCGACAACATCACCCATGCCCAAGATGCGCTTGGCCATGCGGTCGGGGTAGAACGGCTCCAGCGAATCGGGCTTCTCGCCCATGCTCACGAACTTGATGGGCTTGCCGGTCACCTGGCGCACGGAAAGCGCGCCGCCGCCACGGGCATCGCCGTCGAGCTTGGAGATGATCACGCCGTCAAAGTCGGTGCGCTCGGCAAAGGTCGAGACGACGTTGACGATATCCTGGCCGGTCATGGCATCGACGACCATCAGCACCTGATCGGGCTTGACGGCCTTCTTGATATCCACGGCCTCCTGCATCATCTGCTCGTCGATCTGCAGACGACCGGCGGTATCGACGATGACTACATCGCGCAGGTGGTCGACTGCCTCCTGGATGGCACCCTTGGCGATATCGACCGGGTGCTCGCCGTCGCCGCGGAAGACCGGCACGCCGATCTCTCCACCGAGTGTGGCCAGCTGGTCGGCAGAGGCGGGGCGGGAGAAGTCGACAGCGCAAGACCAAGGACGGTAGACGTCGCACGCGGCGAGCAGCGGCGAGCGGCCCTGCTTCTTGAGCTGGTAGGCCAGCTTTACGGCCGCCGTGGTCTTACCGGAGCCCTGCAGGCCCACGAGCATGATGACATTGGGAATGCGGTTGCTAAAGACGAGCTTGCTCTCGGTGGAGCCGAGCATCTCGGTGAGCTCGTCGAGCACGATCTTGACGACGTTTTGCGCCGGCGACAGTGACTCCATGACCTCGGCGGTCATGCAGCGCTCCTTGGTCTTGGCGACGAACTCCTTGACGACCTTGAAGTTGACGTCGGCCTCGAGCAGCGCCATGCGAATGTCGCGCATGGCCGAGGTAATGTCGGCCTCGGTCAGCTTACCCTTGCCACGCAGGCGGTCAAATGTGTCGTTGAGGCGATCGCTCAGGGAATCAAACACTAGTCACTCCTTAATTGGACTCGCCCACCAGGGCGCGGCAGAAATCTTTTGCATTAAACTCCTGCAGGTCATCGACCTGCTCGCCCACGCCGATGCGCAGGATCGGGAGCTTGAGCTTCTCGGCCACGGCCATGGCGATACCGCCCTTAGCCGTGCCGTCGAGCTTAGTCATGATAATACCGTCCAGGCCCAGTGCCTCGTTAAACTCGAGCGCCTGGTTCAGACCGTTCTGGCCGGTGGCGGCATCGATCACGAGCACGACTGAGACGGGCATGGGGCCGGCGGCCATATTGGCGGCGCGCTTACGCGTCACGTTAACCACCTTGGCAAGCTCGCGCATGAGCTCGGGGCTCGTGTGCAGACGACCGGCGGTGTCGATAAGCACCAGGTCGCTGCCGCGCTTGTCGGCCTCGTCGAGAACGTCATAGCAAACGCTTGCCGGGTCGGAGCCGCGGTCGCGCTTGATGACGGGGACGCCGGCGCGCTGGCCCCACACATCGAGCTGCTCGATGGCGGCGGCGCGGAAGGTATCGGCCGAACCGATCACGACATTCTTACCGCGGGCAGCCATGGCGCTTGCGATCTTGCCAACCGTCGTGGTCTTGCCAGCACCGTTAATGCCCACAAACAGCACGCAGCTCGGCGTGTCGGAGAACGGATCGCGCTCGACGGACACAAAATGCTGCTCGAGCTGCTCGGCCAGAGCGCGACGGAGCTGCGGGGCGGTCTTAAGGTTCTTCTTGGCGGCGGCGTCGCGCAGGTCATCGGAGACCTGGATGGCGACCTCGGCACCCATGTCACCCATGACGAGGGTGTCCTCCAGGTCCTCCCAAAAATCCTCGTCGACCTCGCCGCCAAAGTAAAAGACCTCGTTGAGGGCCTCGCGGCTGCGCTCGAGTCCGCGCGAGAGAGCGTCAAAGAATCCCATTATGCATTCACGACCTTTCCGGTTTCGCGATCGAGTTTTTGCGAGACGACGCGACTGACGCCGTCGGCTTGCATCGAGACGCCATAGAGAACGTCAGCGTCCTCCATAGTACGGCGCTGATGCGAGATAACCAAGAGCTGCGTATCGGAACGCAACACGTCAAGTGCACCGATGAGCTTGGACAGGTTGGCGTCATCGAGTGCCGCCTCGACCTCGTCCAGCACATAGAACGGCACCGTGCGCGTGCGGTACACAGCAAAGAGGAGGGCGAGCGCCGTCAGGCTCTTCTCGCCGCCCGACATGAGCATCATCTTGGTGATGCGCTTGCCGCGCGGCTGCGCCACGACCTCGATACCCGTCTCGGCAGGATGCTCGGGATCGGTCATCTCCAGATGAGCCTGGCCGCCCGGGAAGAGCATAGCGAAGATCTCGCGGAAGTTCGCATCGACCTTCTCAAACGTCACCAGGAACGCCTTGCGCATCTTGCGATCAATGGCCACCGTGATCTTAGTGAGCGCCTTGCGCGCGCTCTCCAGATCGGCCAGCTGCTCCTCGATGTAATCGGCGCGGCGCTTGAGCTGCTCGTATTCCTCCATGGCAACCTGGTTCACGGGGCCCAGATTGTTGATCTGGCGCACAAGCTGGTTGAGTTCGCGCTCGGCGGCATCGCGGTCCGTGGGCGGCGGAAGCATGAGCGCTTCCTCGAGCACCGTCGTGCCATCGGCGGTAATGGCCTTGATGGCAGCCTCGACCTGCACCTCGAGCTTGCCACGCGCGACCTTGAACTCGTTTTGCGTGGCAGAGGCGGTATCGACTCGCTCCTTAGCGCGGGCAACCTCTGCCTTGGCATCCTCGATGGTCTTCTTGAGCGAAGCGGAGTCCGCCTCCTCCAGAGAGGCCTGGTCACGCAGGCGCGCTGCCCAATCCGACGCGCGCTCCAGCAGGGCCGAATAACGCTCGTGCATGGGGTCAACGCGCAGGCGCAGCAGCTCGAGCGAGCGCGAAGCCTGGCGTGTTCCGCGGATACGACGATCGATGCCCTCCAGGCGATGCTCCAGGTCGGGCACGCGGCCCTTCAGCGAACGCAGGCGTTCGCTCGTCTGGGCTAGGCGAACCTTGGCGTCGGCGAGCTTGCCGGCGGCCTCGGAATCGTCACGGCGAACGCGGTCGAGTTCGTCGTTGGCCTCGGCAATCTGGAGACCCAGGTCGCTTGCCTGCGCACGGGCCTCGTCGCGCGAACGGGTGAGCTCGTCAACGCGCGGGCGCGCGGCGCGAACGGCCTCGGAGGCCTGCTCGCGGCGCTTGGAGATGCGCACGCGCTCGACCTCGGCATTGTTGGCGCTTTGCTCCAGGCGGCCGATCTCGGAGAGCAGCGAGCGGCGCTCGCCCTCAAGACGGGCGATCTCACCGGCGGCATCACCCTCGGCGGCACGGGCCTCCTCGACGGCGGCGTTGGCCTCAACGACCTGATCCGACACATGCTCAAACACAGCAGCCAGATCGGGCTCCAGGCCCTCCAGCTCGCGAATTCGACGCTTGCGCTCCAAGGCACCCGAAGCCTCGCCGGCATCGAGGCCCACGCGCACCAGGCCGCCGCAGGCGACGCGGGCGCCATCGGGGGTCACGTAAGTCACGCCGTCAACGACCGGCGCCGACAGCGCGGCAGCAAGATCGTCCACGACGTAATAGCCGCCGAGCAGCGCCTCGACGACGGGACCGTAGCCTGCGCGCACGGACAGACGATCAACCAAACGGGTACCGGAGGCGCCCTCAGCGGCGGTAGAGCCGCTCACGCCGCGCGCCATCAGCAGCGCCTCGCCCGAAGCCTTCTTTTGGTCCAGAGCCGCACGACCGGCGCGCTCAAGCGTGGCGGCGTCATCGAACAGCAGGGCATCGATATCGCCGGCAAGCAGCTGCTCGACCAGACCTTCAAGCTCGCGCGGGGCCTCCAGCACGTCGCCCAGACGACCCGAGACATCATCGCCCAGCGCACCCACCAGACGGCTCACGAGCGGCGAGCTGTCGGCCATGCGGGCATCGAGTTTCTTTTGGCTGGCAAGCTCCGAGCGCACCTCGGATAACTTGTTGCGCGCCTCGCTCTCGCGGGCACGCAAGTCCTTCAGGGCCGCGCGTGCCGCCTCGGTGGCTTCACGCGCATCGACCTGGGCCTGGCGCGCCTCCTCAAGAGCACCCTCAAGCTCCTCCGCGCGGTCGCGACGGCTCTCGAGCGAGGCCGTGACCTCCTCGAGCTGCTCGTCAATCTGCTCCAGGCGCGAGGCATACATGTTGTCCTCGACCTCGGCGTTGCTCAGCGAATCCTTCACCTTGGCGAGCTCGAGCGCGGCGTTATCGGCCACGCGCTGCACATCGCGTTGCTCACGCGTAAGCTGCGAAATCTGATTGTCGAGCGCCACGCGCCGCTCGTGGAGCTCAGCGGCGGCAGGGCCAGCGGCGTCAACGTCCTCCTGGGCCTGCATGTGCGCGCCGGTCACTTCCTCAAGCTGCGCACGCGCGTCCTCGAGCTCCTCGACCACGCGGCGACGCTGATGCTCGGAGCTCGAAATCTGACCGCGCATGTCAGACAGACGCGACACCATGTTGTGGCCCTTTTCCTCGAGCAGGCGCATGTCGGAGTTAATGCGGCCGACCACATCTTGCATATGACGGCGTTGCTCGCCCAGGTCGCCCACAAACAGGCCCTTTTCCTCAAGCATAACCTGGAGCTTCTCGAGCTCGCGCTCCTTTTCGCTCATGCGGTACTGCGCAAGCTCCAGCTCGGCAGCACCTTCCTTGGAGCGGCTCTCCAGGTCGTTCCACTGCGACTGCAGCGAACGAAGCTCATCGACAGCCAGCATCTGCGTAAGCTCGTTCGCGCGCGAGGACAGCTCTTTGTACTTGCGCGCGCGATCGACCTGACGCTCCAGCGGTCGCAGCTGACGGGCGATTTCCTTATTGATGTCGCGGGCACGCGTCAGGTGCTCGTCCATCGACTTAATCTTTTTGAGCGCACGCTCCTTGCGGCGCTTATGCTTGGAAATGCCGGCGGCCTCCTCGATGAGGGCGCGACGCTCCTCGGGGCGGCTCTGCAAAATGGCGTCGAGCTTGCCCTGGCTGATGATGGAATGCGTATCCTTGCCTAGGCCCGAATCGTGCAGGATGTCCTGAATGTCCATCAGGCGGCACGGACTCGAGTTGATGAGGTACTCGCTTTCGCCCGAGCGATACATACGACGGGTGATGGCAACCTCGTCAAAATCGACGGGCAGCATATGGTCCGAGTTATCGAGCACCAGCGTGACCTCGGCGACACCCACCGGCTTGCGCGCTGACGAGCCCGAGAAGATGACATCCTCCATGGCCTGGCCGCGCAGCTGCTTGGCGCTCTGCTCGCCCAGGACCCACAGAATCGAGTCAGAGATGTTCGATTTTCCCGAGCCGTTTGGACCGACGATGACGGTCAGGCCCGGCTCAAACGTCATATGGGCGCGGTCGGCAAACGACTTGAACCCTTTGAGCGTGAGGGACTTGAGATACACGGTTCCTCGCTTACACGTGCTTCTTGTTCAGAATCACGCCGTTGGTGGTGTAACCCATGCGGTCGAGCGCTTCGAGCGCGGCAGCTCCCTCGGCTTCCTTCTTTGAGGAGCCGGAGCCGCGACCCTGGCGAATACCATCGATCAAAACCACAGCGGTAAAGGTGGGCGCATGCGCCGGGCCCTCGGAGCCAACGAGCTTGTACGCCGGAGGTTCGTGACCGTCGGCTTGCACGCACTCCTGCAAAAACGACTTGGGGTTCGCAGGATGCTCGGCACGCTCGGAAGCCAAATGCGGCTTAAGCGTACGGTGAATGAACTCCGCCGCAACGTCCCAGCCGGCATCCAGGTACAGCGCGCCCACGAGCGACTCATAGACGTTCTCGAGGGCCGAATGCAGGCCGCGCGCACCGGTACCGGTCTCGGAGGCACCAAAGATGATGATGTCGTCGATGCCCAGCTCGTGAGAAACCTCGGACAGCGTAGCGCCCGAGACAAGCGACACCTTCAAGCGCGTGAGCTTGCCCTCGTCAAACTCCGGATAGGACTCAAACAGGGAGCGTGCGACCACAGCGCCCAAAATGGAATCGCCCAAGAACTCAAGGCGCTCATAGCTGGCAGAAACCGGCTGGCCCTCGACTGCCGAGGGATGCGTAAGCGCCGCGCGCAGCAGCACCTTATTGTTGAACTCGTGGCCCAGGATTTCCTGGGCGCGCGTAAGTCGGTCGGATAAAGCCAAGACTTAGGCCTCCTTGGCAGCTTCGATAGCGTCGACGGCGTCGGCGACAGAGTTGAGCGAGAGCAGGGTCTCGTCATCGATCTCGAGGTTGAACTCGTCCTCGATAGCCGTAACCAGCTGCAGGCGCTCGAGCGAGTTGACATCGAGGTCGTCAAAGGTGGTCTCCTCGCTAATTTCGGCAACATCGACGCCCAGAACGTCAGCAGCGACCTCGGCGATCTTGTCGAAGATTTCGGAGCGGTCCATAGCGCTTCCTCTCATAGTGCATGAATACCAAAAGAATGGTACCGCCCGGGCGGTACCAAGACACGGTTCTGATTCTACCCCACGACGTGCGCCGCGAAGCACATAACAGCGCTCTAACTCGCTCTTATAAAACGATACCGTCCATAGAGTTGGCGACATTCTCGACCAGCCCGGCGCGCACGGCTTCGGCCGCCGCGAGCGTACCGTTCTTGACAGCCTCGACCGAGGTGGCGCCATGGCCGATCAGGACCACGCCGCGCAGGCCCAAAAGAATCGCGCCGCCCTTGGCGTCGCCAGAGAGCTTGGCCTTAATCTCGCGCATCTGCTTTTTGATGAGCAGCGCGGCAATCTTGGTGCCGAGCGAAGACATAAAGACACCCTTGAGCTCCTGCAGCAAAAACTTGGCAGCGCCCTCGGTGGCCTTGAGCGCAATATTGCCCGACATGCCATCGGCAACGACGACATCGAAGTTGCCTGAGGTGAGGTCGGTGCCCTCGCAGTTACCAACAAAGCCGGTAACGGCGGCTTTCATGGCCGGGAAGCAGGCCTTGGTAAAGTTGGAGCCCTTCTCATCCTCGGTGCCGTTGGCAAGCAGGCCCACGCGGGGATGCTCGATGCCCAGGACGACGCGCGCATAGGCACAACCCATCTGGGCAAAACGAACCATATCGTCGACCTCGACATCGGGGTTGGCGCCCATGTCGCACAGGACCGTCAGGCCGCCGGCACGATTGGGCAGCGCATTGGTAAGGCACGGACGCACCGGCTGCTTCTTGCCCTCGGCCTGATACCTAAATGGCGTCACATAAGCGGTAGCCGCGGCGGTCATAGCACCAGTAGAACCAGCAGAGAAGAACGCGTCTGCGTTGCCCTTCTTAATGGCACGGCAGGAAAGCACAATCGAAGACTTGCGCTTGGTCATCACGGCGCGAATGGGATCGTCATCCATGGCGATAACGTCAGGTGCCTCAAGGGCCTCGACACGTGCATGGGAAGCTGCAAAGGGATTGACGATTTCGGCGGGGCCAGCTGCCAAGACCTCGATATCGGGATCGGAGGCAAGTGCAGCCTCGATACCATCGAGAACAACCTGAGGTTTCTCGTCTCCACCCACAACGTCTACACAAACGCGAACGTTACTCATATACATGCTCCTTATACAAAAATGGCCGACTCATTGAGCCGGCCATTGTGGTTCCATTTGGAACGGCATCGCATCCAGAGTATACCGTTACTCGGTAACGATAACCTCGCGGTCCTTGTAGAAACCGCAGCTGGGGCACACGTGGTGCGGAAGCTTGACAGCGCCGCAACGGGGGCACGTGGACTGAGCCGCAGCCGAAATCTTCATGTTGGCGGAACGACGGGTGTGAGTGCGGATACGACCCTGCTTTTGTTTAGGTACGGGCATAGTGACCTTCCTTATGAACTATCCAGTGTGGCGATTACGCGCAAGTAGCGATACTACCACAGTTTTACTCATCGAGCTTGAGATTCTTCAATGCTGCAAATGGATTTTCCGTGGCCTCGGCCCATTCGGCCTCGGCTTGGGCAGCACAATCGCATTGCTCGACGTTGAGATTGCAACCGCAAGTGGGGCACAGACCGCGGCAATCGGGCTTGCAGAGCACCACAAACGGCGTGTCCATAACGACCGCGTCATTGATGGGCTCGCCCAGATCGACGAGACGGTCCTCACCCAGGAGCTCGTAGCCGTCCTCGTAGGCCTCGGGATCCTCGGGCTCCTCAAAGAGGTAGAACTCCTCGATCTCGCCGGCGATATCAAACGAGGCGGGCTCCAGGCAACGGTCGCACTCGCCGGTGGCGTGCGCGCGGACCATGCCCGTGAGCAAGACACCGGTACCGGCATTGGTAAAGACAACGTCGTAGTCAATGCCGTCCTGAAGCTGGTACTCCTTCTCGCCCACCGTGTAGGTGGCGACATCGACCTTACCGGTCAGCGGATACGAATCTCCAGGAAACTCGAGCTGCTCGGAAAGATCGACGGTAACGCTCGGGAACTCAGCCATTACCACTGACCATTCTGCTGGGCGGCACCCTCGTTGAGCTGCTGACGGCAACGGGTAACGGTGCCGGTCAGGCTCTTGAGGTTCTCCTCCAGGTGCGTAAAGACCTGCTCTGCGTAGTCCTCGGCAGCATAACGCGTCTCACGCTCGTACTGCTGGGCACGATCGCGGATGTCGTCGGCCTGCTGCTGCGCAAGGCGGACGATCTCCTGCTCACCGGCAATGGTGAGGGCCTGCTGCTGAGCGTCGGCGATGATGGAATCGGCCTGAGCGGCGGCGGAA